>Ga0207670_10000471_pt1 | contig 22300 bp, 47 predicted proteins | sample KBSS23HmetaG_FD_184339 | JGI IMG/M metagenome (GOLD analysis project Ga0207670, IMG submission 184339) | Switchgrass rhizosphere microbial communities from Kellogg Biological Station, Michigan, USA - KBS S2-3H metaG (SPAdes) (version 2) | ecosystem: Host-associated > Plants > Roots >... | reverse complement strand
GGATGAACAACCGGCCGAAGCCATCCTCGACCATCACCCGAAACTCGCCGTGGCGCTTCTCGCCGCCGCCGATCAGCCAGCCGTCATAGGCGTAGTCGGTAGCCTTCACCGTCACCGGGATCGGGACGAACGCCACGTAATCGAGCAGACGCTTCATGTCGCCATCGGTCATTGGTGTTCGTCCCGTGTCTGTATCGCTCATCACCCGGCACCATTTTTCTTGCGCTTCGCCTTGCGCTTTTTCTTTTTCGTGCCGTACTTCAACAGGAAGCTCGCTTGCTTCGCGGCTTCCTCTTTCCAGTCGAGCTTGCGCGCCTTCTCGAAGCCGACGTTGACGCTGCCATCCGGGTTGAGCGTATCGCGGCGCACGTAGCCGAGCCCCGACGCAACCGCTGTCACCGTGACGTTCTGCGGCTTGCGCGTGCCGCCGTTGAACCATCCATCGAGCGTGGCTGTCGCGATCCCCGTGATTTCGTGGACCGCGTTGTTCTTCAGCTTCTCATCCTGCACGATCGTCTTCACCGCCCCTATGATCGGGTCTTTGTCGATCCATCGATAGGTCCGATACAGATGCACGCGGGCCATAGGTTACGCTCCCTCTGGTGCTGTCGTGGGCTTCGTCTTCGGTGTCTTCGGCTTCGGCTTGTTCTTCGGCTTGTTCTTCGGCTTGGGCTTCGGCTTCGTCTTGCTCTTCGTCTTCGCGAGCGCATAGGCGTTCGGGCCCGTGCGAACAACCGCGCCTTGCTTCTGAACTTTGAACAGGCACGAGTTGACCGAGCCCGGCGCGCGGCCTTGTGCCGCGAACACATCCTTCATCTCGCCGATCGACATCGTCTTGCCCTTCAGCATGGCGATGATTGCCTGCTCTCCGGTCATGTCGAAGGTTCGGTGCGGGCGGCCCGGCGGGCGTCCGCGTCGCTTGCCGTGCGGGTCCGTGCCGTTCGGCTTCGCCTTCGGTCCTATCAGGTCCAAGTCCATGTGCAGCTTGACGACGCCGGGCAGGCTGTTGAGCTTGCGCATCACCAGCCCGAGCGCGACTTCCTCGACTTCGATTCCGATCAAGAAGGGTTTCGGCATAATGGCTTTTGTCCTCTCTGAGACAGCGTTGTTCCGCGTCGCGCTTCAAGCGGTGAAGCACGGGCGGTTAGGTGAACGACAATCAGGCGCGTTAGTCTTCCTTGGCGGTCGCTCGGTCTTTGGCTCTTTGCTTGTTGAGCTTATGACGTGAGACCAGATGCTTGATTGCGAAGTAAACCGTCGGAGGCAGAGGCTCGCCTTTCTCGTATCTTATGATGGTGCGGCGTTCGAGCCCGAGACGCTCAGCGAATTCACCCTGAGTCATCTGGAGCTTCGCACGCGCACGCTTCACGAAGCCTGCAGTGCTCTTCATCGGAGTCATCGTGTCGGTAGCGAAGTCCGTCGTAGTCATCTCGCCTCTTTTCATCGCAGGTATTTTTCCGGGGGCTCCCGGCATTTGCGAGTCATAAGATGTCACTAAGCCGCGTGAGTGCGCAAGGTCGCACCGCAACACCTTTGAAGGTGTGCAAGTTCTTGCACAGCTTTGGGGAGGGGAAGGAAGCTAGAGAAGGGGAGGGCAGAGCGCTTTAATTGGCTCTTTTGTTGATCCGCTCTTTGGCTCGTTGCTTGTTGAGCCTGTCACGCGCGACCAGAAATTTGATCGCGAAGTACACCGTCGGTGGCAACGGTTCGCCCTTCTCGTATCGCAAGATGCTGCGACGTTCGAGCCCAAGCCGTTTCGCAAATTCTGCTTGTGTCATCTTGAGCTTAGCGCGCGCGAGTCTAACAAATTGAGCCGTTCGTCTTCGCATAGCCGCCTTGGGAAACTGTATTTTTTGCCTGTCGAAATTCTAACCTCCGTTGGGCGTTCGCAAAAATTTGTCACAACTTGTTACATGATGCTTCCAGCCCCAAGCTATTGAAGCAAAAGCGATGAAGACCGCACGTGCCTTCGAAGCGGCCAAAAGTTGAAAAAAGTTCCAAGTGCGCTTAAATGACACCCACTCGCGAATCGGGGCTTTCTCCATTTGGTCCGATCGCGAGGCTCGTTGCCGAAGTTGCGATCGCACGAGCAAGAGTCCCCGGTCGAGCGTGAAGCTCGGCCGGGGATTTTTGATTCAGGCAACAACAGAAGCGCCGGCAGTCTTGCCGATCAAGTATTGCAGCATCGCTTCATCGAACGTGTAGAAGTCCCGGCTGATGCACGTGGCGACAAGGAAGTGTGTCACCAGCGGGACCAGCCGATCAGCGTGCGGTGGATGCACACCGCTCATCGCGAGAGGCGCGGCGGGACCGATCGCCTTGCGCAGCCGCTCGATCTTCTCGAACGGCGCGGTGACGCCGGTGCCGCTGCCGCTCGTCATCGGAATAAATCCGCGCGCCACGGCCTCGCGCGCGCTCGCGTGCGGGTCCGGCTCGTTGTGCGTCTCTCCCTTGAACGCGACGGCGGCGAAGAACTTGTGATCGACGCCGGCCTTCTCGATGTAGGCATCAACGCCGGTGCCCTGCCACGCAAAATCGGACCATGTCGCGTCATAGCCTTGGTTCATGCTGTGACACACCGCCCACGATGGCGACTTGGTCAGCAGGTTGATGCCGATCTTGAGCCCCGGCACTTCGCGCCGGATCAGCGCCGCCGCAGGATCGACCGCGTCGTCGTTGCCGCTCATCGAGATGAGAAACACGCCGGGACAGCCGCAGCGCGCGGCAATCTGTGCGTTCTCGATCGTGCGGCTGTCGACGTCAGAGAGATGGATCACGGGCCAAATGTCGGTCATGCCCGAGTCCTCATGTTACCCATGTCGCCGATCGACATCACCGGATCGCCGATCAGTGCCTGCAGGAGCATGGCGCACTGATCAGCGGCGTCGACGCCGCCGTGCGGCAGCGCCTTCACCAGCTTCGCCGGCGCGGCATCGCGCGCGTGCGCGGCGCCGCCTTGAATGCAGCCGAAGCGATTGCGCGGCTGTTGCAGCACCGTTGCGATCCGGCGCAGCAGGTCTTTCTCTTCGTTCGTCACTTCGGTTCTCCATTTTGGTTTGAGATCATCCGGCGCTTGTCGCCACACACGACGAACACCTTCATGCCGTTCGCGATGATTTTGTCGATCGTCCGGTTGAGCGCAGGTTCGCGAAACGCTTCGGGCCGCGACGGATCGACATAGAGCACGAGGCTTTTGCCGTCCGACGTCATGCCCATGACGACCTTCGATTTGTCGGGCCGCATGTTGTCGTCGCCGTAGCCTTGCAGCCAGAGGCAATCGAACAGGCCGCAAGCCTCTGGTCGCTGCTCGCTGCCGTTGATCGCGCAGCCGACACCGATGGTGCAGTGCTTGCACCACTTGTCTTGCGGCTTCTCGATCGCCGGCACAGCCAACAGCTTGCAGCACAAAGTGCAGCCGCCGCATTCGCGCTTGGTGGGTTTCATCGGGTCACCTTCTTGCGCAAGCGCGCTTGTCGCTGTCGCTTCGGCTGCGCTGCCGTGCAGTTCTCGATCTTGATTTCGGCCAGAGGAAGATTGCAGAAGTAGACAACCTCGATCGGACTCCATTCGCGGGATGCGTCATCGGCCGCGCCCTTGGCGTCATCGGCGCGCAGCATGTGCGGGCCGGCGAGCAAGAGCGCCGCCGTCAGGATGAGGGACTTTATCGTCATTGTAAGGTTCTCCATTTTTGCGCCCGGTTGCGGCGGGCGAGTGTTCGCATGAACACTGTCGAGCGGCGCTTGTGGCACGCCGCTCTGCAGTGGTCACCTTTAGATGTCGTTGCGTTTGGCGCTGCCGCTCAGTGGTGGTGGCGCCACCGGCTCGGCCGGGGTGCTGTTGTGCGGCTGCGTGGCTCCGCCGCCGCCACCGCCCTTGTGCGGCTGCGTCTTGGGCGTCGCATATTTGGAATAGTCGATCACGCATTTCGCAAACGATCCGGCGATGATGCGCGAGCCTTCCATCGGTGCAGACCATAGCGTTTCGTTGCCGCCGGGAAAGATGAAGTACATCTTCACCGCCGATGCGAATTCCTCCATGAACGACCGGGGGGTCGTGCTGCCTTCCTCGTTTTTGAGAGACACTTCGATCATCTGCCCGTTGCCACCGGGAATCGATGTCGCGGTCCCCTTGAACGGCTCGGCGCGATCAAACTGGATCGTCATCGGCATCGTTGTGCCGATCGGGATATTCCAGCTTGACTTATAAACCTGCACGAACAGATTTTCGCTTCCCGCCTGCCACTTGATGAAGGCGGCGCGCTCTTTGTCTTGGATGCTCATCGAGCACATCGGCGTGCCGTCGTTGGCCGTGCCGGCATTCGCGGACCAAAGGCCGGATGTCTGGTAGGCCTTCATCGCAGCGTGCGCGCTCGAAGCACTGGCGAGCAGTGCGGCAGCGAGCGCGACGCGTTTCAGCGTCTTCATTTCAGTTCTCCATTTGTTGAGCCGGGTTGCGACCGGCACGGGGTGAAAGCGGCGCCAAGGCTGGCGCCGCTTTGTGGGTTACTTCGGTTCGAAGCAATTGAACTTCGATCGCAGGCCAGCAAGCAGCACCGTGGCGGCGGGCGTCTCCGGTGTCGGCTTCTGCTGTTCAGCGAGCTTGATCATGTCGGCCGGAATAACGGTGAGACCGTGCGGGATGCAGATGTTCGCGATGACTAGCTCTTTGTGAGTCCAAGCCAACGCCGCGAACGTGTCCCATGTGGCCGTCACATAGGCCGAGCAGACCGCTTTCTTCGAGTCGGTTCTGCAGTCCTTCAATAGCTCGCCGGCGGTGTAGCCGTTGGCGCCGGCGCCGGACGTCATCGCGAGCGCGATGGCAAGCGGCAGTAGAGACTTCATCGTCATGGTCATTCTCCATTTTGATAGCCGGCGTTGCGGGCCGGCAGTGTCCGTCGTGGGCACTATGGAACGGCGCCGAAGCGCCGCTCGGTGGTGCTCAGTCTTTTATCGGCGGGTACTCGCGCATCGATCCAAGGATGCGGTCCAGTGCTTCATCGACCGTCGGCGGCCCCGCATTCTTGATCTTGACTTCGGCTCTTGCGAGCGCCGGGAGCTTGCGCAGCACGTCGCGCAGTTCGTCGGCTTCTTCGCGCGTCTGCACCCTCTGGCTCGTGCTGTATTGAGCCTTCAGGTTTCCCAGTTGGGTCAGGTAGATCACTTCGACTTCAAACATTTTTTCTCCATTCGGGTTTGGCGCCGGCGTTGCGGCCGGCAGTGCTCGTCATGAACACTGTGAAGAGGCACGAGTTGTCCCGCGCCGCTCTGGCAGCACTCAGTCTTCTTGAACCTCGCTCGACAGCGCTTCGAACTCGTTGGCGTGTGCCGGGTCCGATGCTTCGAGATGCGCAAGCGGCTCGATGTCGTCGAGCGGGCTCATGTCGATGCCTTCCCATTCGTCCTTCCACGACGAATAGTTCGAGCCGGCATCGCTGTTGCTCCACTTCTCAGAGCGCGCGTTAACATAGTCGTCCATCTGGCCGACGATCTCATTGCGCAGTTCTTCGAGATCGCCGAGCGCGCCGTTGTAGTCGTCGATCGCGGGCTTGAGGTTCTCTTCGATCAGCACGTTGACTTCGTCGATCTTGTTGTTGATCTCGATGATGGCATCATCGATCGCCTTGTCTTTCCCGCGCAGCGCGGCGATCAGTTCGTCGCGCGTTGCTACCTGTGCCTTGGTCAGATGTTTCATTTTTTATCCTTCCTCACTGTCTGCATCTTGCGCGCGGGCTTCAAGGATCGTGATCGCCAGCCACAGCGCCGCGTCGCGATCACGCGTGGTCACGCCGGGCACTGGCAGCTTGGCGTCGAAGACTTCGCGCAGCACGCGCGCGGCCTTCTTGCTTTCGGTCTTCCGGCTCATCGTGCTGCCCTCCGGGTTGCCTTGTCGGCCATCTCGGTATCATCGCAGCCGATCACGGTGTCGATCGTCGCGAGCATCGCGTCGACGCTCGGCAGCGCCTCGCGCATCGGCCACGCGCGGCAGTGCGGGCAATGCATGCTGTTGTCTTCGCGGAAGACTTGAGCGAAGCCGCAAGCGCGGCATTCGTAGGTGTAGAGATTCGCCATTTTGAAAGTCTCCATTTGATGCGCCGGTTGCGCCGGCAGTGTCCGTCGTGGGCACTATGGAACGGCGCCGAAGCGCCGCTCGGTGGTGCTCATCGCGCGCTGATGTCGACGTTGGTCACCTTCTTGCTGCGCAGATCGTATTCACAGACCACGCGCGAGCGCACCATCGCGCCGAAGCCGTTCTGGAATTTGGCATCGGGCTCGATCACCGTGACGGTGCCGGTGCTGTAGTTGCTGCCGGGGCGGAAGGATGAGAAGGCGAACCACGGCCATTCTGGCGTGCCGTATTTGGCGAGTTCTTCCGCCTGTTTTTTGCAGTCATATTGCACGCCGGACCAGCCGCCGAAGTTGTTCGCCATGTCGGCGTTGTCGGTGCATTTTGTCCAATCGGATTTGCACGGCGATGCCGGCGTCGTGTCGGCGGGCTTGCCGTTGCTCAGCCAGATCAGGCCGACGATGATGATCAGAACTCCACCAAGCTTTTTCATTGTCATTACTCCATTTGTGATCCGGCGTTGCGGGCCGGGTGTTCGTCATGAACACTGTGAGGCGGCGCCTTGCGACGCCGCCCTGCAGTGGTCAGTGCGATCCGACGTCGATCGCGGCGGCGTTCCACGGTGCGTTCGCGATGTAGTGGCGAACGTCCTGCGGGAAGCCGGTGATCGCGAACAGAACCGGGCAGGCCGGCTCATCGTGCGCGCTGGTGATCTCGTGCTCACCGTCGGTGAAGCACACGATCAGCGAAGCGTCGATTTCGTTCGCCACGTGCTCGAACAGCGGCATCAACCGGGTGCCGCCACCGCCACGCGGATCGAACTCGATCTCGTCGCCGCCGCGATACGTGTCGACGCGCGTCACCCGCGTGTCGCCGTAGATCACGACAAGCTCGTCGATGATGTTCTCATCGAGCGCCGCTTGCACTTCGACGCCGATCGCCGCAAGCGCGACGTCATCCATCGAACCGGACGTGTCGACCAGCATGGCGACGCGGTTGACGCCGTCACGCTCGCGGCCGGGTAGATAGAGCCCGCCGCCGATGAAACGCCGGTTCGGACGCGACCACGTTTCGGTGGTCACCGCGCCGCCGTCGAAAAAGGCACGCAAAGTCTCGCGCCAGTCTTGCGGGGGATGATCGTTCCGCTCGATCTCGCGCGACACGTGCCCGGGAGCGTCGCCGCGCTTGCGTGCAAGGCTTGCGGCCTCGCGCACGACACGTTCCCATTTGGCGTCGACGTCGGCCCGCTCGGCGGCATCAACCGCCGCGTCGAGCACTTCGCCGCAGCGACCGGGATCGCCCGAAGACGGGCCCGGCTTGGAACCGCCGGCATCGCTGCCAGCGTCCGAGCCTTCGCCGTCGCCAGAGCCCTCGCCGGTGCCCTCGCCGGGCTCGCCAGCGTCGCCGGCGCCGTCGCCGGTGCCAGTGTCGCCCGGCTCTTCGCCGGCCTCACCAGCGCCCTCGCCTGCGCCTTCGTCGCCGTCGGCATCGTCGCCGTCGGTTCCATCGGTTCCGTCCGCTTTGTCCGCTTTGTCCGCTTTGTCCGATTCGGGCTGCGGCTGTTGCGGCGGCTGCTCTTGCTTCCGTTCAAGCTCACGCGTCCGATAGATGTCTTCCGCGCTCATGCCCTCGAAGCGCCAGTCGAGCAGGGCGCCTTCCGGCAGCTTGAAGCCCGCGCGGATCAGGTCAGGGTTGATCGCGAGATCGCAGCACACGTTCCATTCTTGCGGATCGCGGTTACCGCGACGCGTGTGATGGCGGCGCGCGTCGTGCTCGGTCTCGTGCGCCTGCACGCCGAGCACTTCGACCTGCGACAGAGAGGCGATGAAGTCCGGATTGAAAAAGTGCGTCCGGCCGTTCGTCGCCATCGTCGGGAAGTCGCGCGACGGCTTGGCCTCGACTTGGCTGACCAGCACGCCGTAGAACGTGCGCTCAAGGATCAGTTCTTGGCGCGCCTTGCTCACGCGCTCGGCGGCTTGCGCCGTCACCGTGTCGATCGTCTGCATTGTCATCTCCATTTTGAAAAGCGCCCGGGTTGCGGCCGGGCGCGCTCTCAGCCGAGCAGGCTTTCGACATCGCGCAGGATGTCGTCGGCGCTCTTGGCCACCGACTTCCGCGCGTTGTCGTCGTGTCTCAGTGTCTCTGCGTCTTCGACGCAAAGTTCTTTGTTGATGCGATCGGCGATCGCGTCGAGCGCCGGATCGTTGTCGAGATTGAAGGCCGGCAGAAGCTCGGCAAGCTGCCGCACGTTCTCGACCAGCGTGTGCGAGAAAAAGCTGCGCGAACCTTTGCCCGGCTTTTTGTACGCCTTCAGCTTCTCGGCCATGTGCCCGACGACTTCGGTGATCTGCTTGGCCGTGTGCTTCATCGCATCGGCAAGCACCGCTTCGTTCGTCTCGGCAAGCTCGCGCTTGATGTCTTCGACCGTGTCCGCGTCGAGCACGTCCGAGCGGAAGTCATCCGACTCAGGCAGCGGGAACGTCTTCGTCGTCAGCCTGAACTTGCTCCTGATCTCATCGGCCGGCGGATAGTCCGACGCGTTGAACAAGCCGTTGAGCGCTTTCTTGCGCTCGGCAATGAACGTCGGATATTCGCGGCAGAAGTCATCAGCAGCCACGTCGAACTCGCGCTTCAATTTGCGAAACTCGCTGGCGAACTTTTCGTGCAGCTTGTTCGGCAGGATGCGCAAGCCTTCGTCGGCCCACGGCTTGGTCATCGTGTAGTGCAGCCGGCGCGCCTGCGCGACCAGCGAGTTGATCGCTTCGAGCCGCTTGGCCTCGATCAGCAGCTTGTGATAGCGGCCGGCGTCGTCGCTCGCGTTGTGCTCGCGGTTGACCTTGTCCGTCACCCGCTTGTCGAGCTTGCGAGCCGTCCATTGGCTGATGTCGACCGACACCAGCGTTGCCTTCCGCGACAGCGGCGAGGCGATCACTTTCGTTTTCGCGTTCATTGGGAATCTCCATTTGAAAGGTTGGCGCCGGTTGCGGCGGCGCAGTGCATGGGCACTATGGGGCGGCGCACACGGCGCCGCCCTTACTGCTCACGATTGCAAGAGCGCGCCCTGATTGGCGACGGCCCACTTGCTATAGGCCGACGTCTCTTTCAGCTTCGGGTCACGCATCACGGCGTCATGCACGAGCAGCACTTGATGCTCGCCGCGCAGCCGCTCGGCATAGGTCACGATCTGCGACCAGTTCTTTCGCGTCGCGAGACGCGCGAGCCCGGTGCAGACCGCGTAGAGTTGCGAAGGTTCGGTTGGCACCTTCGCATTGGCAGGATCGGCGACGATGTCGTCGAGTGAACCGAGCGATTGATAAAGCTCGATGAAGCCGTTCAACTCGCCGGCGACGTCATTGCCGACGTGCATGGCGAACAGCTTTTGCCGCAGCGCGATGCTCGGCTCGTCAACGAACTCCGCAGCCGCCGTCAGCGAGCGCGGCGTCGGGAATGCGTTCTCATCGCCGCGCGGCATCCGGTGGATCAGTTCGCGCCGCAAACGGACGAACGCCACCATCTCAGGCGCCACGCCGTTCGCGTTCGCCCATGCAGCCCACGCGTTGACATCGGGCAGCACGGTCAGATGCGAGAAGCGGTTGCGCAGCGCCGTCGGCATCCGCTGAGCCGCCGCGCGATCGCTCACGCGGTTGCCGGCAGCGATGATCTGCCAGCCAGCCGGCAGCACGTAGTCACCGATGCGCCGATCGAGCACGAGACCGAACAGCACCGCCATCATCTGCGGCGACGCCGTGTTGATCTCATCGAGGAAGAGATAACCGAACTCGCCATCGCGCTCGGCGTTCGGCAGGTCTTCCGGCACAAGCCAGCGTGTCGTGCCCGTCTTCAGGTCCGGCACCGGAATGCCGCGCACGTCGACCGGCTCGCGCAGGTTGGCGCGATACTCGATGACCTTGCGGTTGTTCTTGGCGCCAAGCTGGAAGACGATCGCCGACTTGCCGAGCCCGGGCGCGCCCCACATCATCACGGGCTTGCCCTTGGCAAGTTGCCTTTCGAGCAGCACAGCCGCTTCAGCGATCGTGCATTCAACTTCGTTCAGAAGAGCAGTCATTGCATTCTCCATTTGTTGGCGCGCCGTTGCGAGGCGCGAGTGCATGAACACTGTGAAGCGGCGCGCCTTCGTCTGGTCGCCGCTCTTCAGTGGTCACTGCGGCGCGTGGCGCCGCGCAGTGTCAGCATCAACAGGGTCGCACCCTCGTGCTCTTGACCGTGTCGTCTTCGTTATGGCCGCGCCCTCGCGCTCTTGACCATTGCGTCGTCTGTCCTCGCACCGTGCGCGCATCGTGCATGCGCGCCGCTATTCGTCGGGGAGGTGGCTGCAGTGTTCGCGCGACGCGTTGCGTCCGCATGTTCTGCAGTGAAATTGGTGTGGCCATTTTACTGGTACCCCGGGCAGTGACTGAGCCGATCCTTCTGAGGGGAGCGGTGCGGCTGTGAGAGCGATGCTCATCAATCAACCGGGTCTGGTGCCGGACCCCCCTCGTCAAGTGAGCGCCCGAAGGCACCGCAGGGGAGCAACCAATCAAGTAACGAGAGACGTATATGGCATGTCACATGATATGACACAAGAGGCCAGCCACATCTTTTTTGCCTTTGGCAAGCGGCTGAAAACACACAAGAAAAAGCCGCCCCGAAGGGCGGCTTTGCTAGGGTAGCGCGGGTTTTTTATCCGCCCCGGATCGCGGCGAGCGCGGCCTTGCCTTCGAGCGGCATCTGCTTGGTGGCGCCGCTTTTCTTGGCCTTCAGCGTCGCGATGCGTCCGTGCGCCTTGGCCTTGCGTTTCGCTTCCTGCTCAGCGGCGATCGCTTCACCGACGGCATCGGGCTTCGAGCGCCGAAGGAAGTCCGGCATGTCATCGTCGACGCTCGCCGGCGCAGGGGCTTGCGGCTGCGGCGCCGGCGGCTCGACGTTCGCCGATGCAGCGGGCGCATCCCTTGCCATCTCGCGGAAGACTGTCACCGCGAGAGACTCAGGCTTCACCGGGAGCGCCGGCGTTCGTTCGTAGCGCTCGATCGATCGACGCACCGCCTTCAGCTTGGCGGCGATGCGGCTGAGCTTGTCGAGCGTGTCGTCGCGTTGTCGCTCCAGCCGGGCGCGATCCTTGAGCGCTTGCTGGTGACGTCGTTCGCGGAGTAGGGTCTGCATGTTAGGTCTCCATGTACTTGCGTTGCGAGTGAGGGGCCCGGGACGCGTCCACGTCCCGGGCTCTTTGCTTTATGCCGCCTTGCGTTTGATCTTGTCGGTGAGCTTGATCGCCTTGTGACCGATCGGCGTCATCACGTCGCCGTTGATTCCGCAGACCTCGAAGTCAGGATGGATGTGATAGGTGACCCATCCATACTTCGTGACCTGCTTTGATCCAGCGTGACCCCGAAGGGCTTTCACTGCGGCGTCTTCGCTCGCCTTCGACCACGCCCAAAAGTTCGCGGTCATTGCAAGGTAGACATAGTTCGTCGTGTCGATGGCTTGCGCCATGTTCGTCTCCATTTCAGATTTGCATTTCAAACAGCCCGTTCGCCGCTCTGACCAGCGAACACCAGCATTATAGAATATCGACTCTTCGATTTTTCGGAGTCAGCGCGAGTCACACGCAAGAAGTCCGCATGCCGCAATGCGTCGCGTCGCGATTTTGTAAACTTGACATCGATGGATTGGGCACAAGTGCCGCGTCGATCGCACGTTGCGAGTCAAGAAGTGGCCGTCGTTAGCGGTGTCGGCTCGGCAAAAATAATTTTTGCGGGATCTTTTTTGGAATCGGCAAGCGCACACTGCATCACGAGCGCGGTGCGGTTGGCGGTGCCGGTTTTGGCGTAGAGAAGATGCAGCATCATTTTCACCGTGCCTTCGGTGACATTGAGGTTGCGCGCTATCGCTTTGTTCGACAGCCCCTTCGACAGTTCACACACCAGTTCGCTTTGGCGCTTGGTCAGCTTCATGGATTGCCCTAGCCGCTGAAAGGATTTTCTCGATCTCGTTTTTCAGGTCGACGTTCGGCTCGTGTTTACCGTAGTCCGTCTCACGCCACCAGCGTTGCCGAAGTTTAAGCGGCAGCGCGAACCATTGCGCGCGCGTCAGGTCCACGGCACCAGCCGGCTGTGCTCCGGGCCAACGACCTGATAAATCGGCAGGCTCGCGTCGCCCATGCCGATCACGGTGGCTTCGGCTTCGACACTGTCCGTCAAGCGACGCGTCACACGGTAGCCTGTTTGACTCCAGCCGCGCTGATAGCCGTCGGGCCGGCCGTCAAAGTAGCGCCGGACAATGAACGTCGAGCCTTCGGCCAGACCTGTCACTTTGCCGGTGAAGATCATGAGCCCCTCATCAGCTTGCCGAATGCGTCCTGTCCTTCGGGACTCTGCGCCCATGCGTCGCTCTCTTCCTTGCTCGCATCGAACTCGCCGGTGAGATGGCGAGCCGCGAGCGCTTCGGCTGCCGGCGTGCCGATCGCGCGCAAATCTGCCAATAGCTGAAGCTCCGGTGTGTCGAGCGGCGAGAGGAAATCGTGATAGTACCCATCAGCCGCCTTGGCAGCCATTTCGTCGAGCCCGGCCTTCTGTAATTCCTGCGCGAGAAAATCTTTCGTGTGCATGTCAGTCTCCCTCGAACAGATCGGGATGCTTCGCCATGATCATGCGCGCAGCGGTGCAGAACAGCCGCGCGCTGGTCTCGGTCATCACGACGCGGCCATCGGGAAGATCGAGGCGCAGCGTGATGCTCGGCCTGCCGCTGGTCATGCCGTTGTCGAGCAGCGCGACGCCGATCGGTGGCGCACCGTCGCCCATCAACTCGATCACTTCCTTCTCGCGAAGATCGGGCCAGCAATTATCGCCGTTGAGGTGGAAGTCTAAGCTCGGCATCACGGTCGCTCCCTCTCGTTGCCCGGTCATCGCTGTTCGTCCATGTGCGGCGCGGTCGGTCGCGGCATCCAGTGCGTGGCCTTGATGCCGTGGAGACGGCCGCCGTCGCTGCCGTTGGACTCGCACCGCCCACCCTGCGCATTGCGCCAGTCGCCATCCACGCGGCGGAAATCACAAGCACGCTGACCACGATCGATGCGGACGGCCTCGCCGTTGTAGTTGGCAACCCATAGGTCAACGTATTCATTGTCCGGCGCTGTCCCGATTGGTCGCCATGCAGCGGCGATCATCGCCTCGTAGACCTTGCGGACGGTTCCAGAGTGCAACTGGCCGTCGCAGGCTTCGATGCCAGCGCAGATCATCGTGGGCGTCGCGCTCTGCACTTTATTTTCCGACACGATCATGGGATCACCTCGCGGTCTCTCGGCATCACGGTCGCCCCCGTTCAAGCTGATGAACCACCGAGACCTTCCATCCCTTGTCGGCGCAGTATGCCCGCACACGCGCACGTGTCCACTTGCCGCGCTTCATGTAGTTCACGATCGGCGCCGCCTCGACCACGACGTCGTCGAACAGCACGATGCCGGCGGTGACGTGCCCAAGCGTGTGCTCGTATTCGATGACGGCGAGGGTCTCGATCATTCGAATACCTTGATCGGTCGCGAGCGTTTTCCAGAGACGATGATAACGGCCTTGCGGATTTCTTCGTCCGGCCGGCGCTCGACGCTAGCCATGAGCATGCCCCACACGACACGACGCACATGGAAGCCGTTGCGCTTCTGCGTGCCGATCGCCCAAGCGTTTCGGTTCGAAGCATGCTTCATCACAGGTTCTTCCTGATCACCGAACCATGATCGGCGGGCGGATCAGGTTTGCGCTTCAGCCGCTTCAGCAGCGTTTCCATTTCATCGTAGCGAAGTGATTTGTCGCGCGTGTGCTGCAGCGCCTCGACCAGCACCGCGATCTCGTCTGGCGTGACGATCTTGTATCCCACCAGCGTCAACGCATGCTCGACGAAGCTCGCCTTCGCGCGCCTCTCAAGATCGTTGTCGCCGATCTTGAGGCCGAGAGCCTCAATCGCGAACACGATGGCGTCGATGTGATCCAACATCAGCTTTCCCCGTAGCGCAGCCGGCGCACTTCATCGCGCTTGCTGATCTCGCTCTCGATCGCCTTGAAATCGAGCGAGCCCATCGCTTCGCTCACCGGCGCGAGCGACTCCAGAAACATCTTCGCCTGCGGTGAGACGATCGCCATCGCGACGACCTGCGTGCGCAGATCGAGGCTCTGTTGCTCGATCTTGGTGGCGGCGCGGCGCTTCATCGCCTCGATGCGCGTCATCGCAGCCGCGCGCAGTTCGGCGCGCCGGCTCGCCATCATGTTCTGACCACGGCCGGCCCATTGCAGCGAGAGCCCCGGGGCGAACGCCGCCGGGATGCCGAGCTTCTTGCATTGCGCCATGATCTTCTTATTCGCTTCGGCGACGACCTCTGCCGCCTTCTCGGCGGCTTCGCGCCAGACCTCATCCTCATCGAATTTATAGACCGTCGAGATGTGCTGCTCGAAGTCGGCGATGTGCCGCGCCGCTTCCTCTTCGATGTACGCCTTCAAAACTTTTGCGCGATCCTTGATGATCATCGACAGATCGTGCGACTCGTTTCGGTTGAGCTTGCGGATCGGCTCGATGCTCGTGTCTTCAGCCATGTGGGCTAACCCTTTTGCTGCTCGGCTTCGATAGCTTTTATCGCTTCCTCGATTTTGACTCGCGCCCCGGCGACCGCTTGATGCAGATCGGTGCGACATTCTGCGTCATGAATGTCTTGCGACAACTGCCACAGCTTTCGCTCGGCCGTTTCGGCGCGGCGCTTCCAGCCTGCGAGTTGGTAGCCTCGTCTCATTCCTCCGTCACCGGCTGCAGTGGCACCGGCACGCCGCGCATCGTCTCGGGTCCGCGATTGTTTTCGAGCTTGCTGTAGTCGCGGATCGGCGGCGGCTTGCCATGCTCGCAGTCGCGCTTGTGATCCTCGCCGCGACCGCGACCGCAACCCGGGCAGATCGTCCATGATGCTTTAGCCATTGGTGGACTCCCCTAGAGCCTCGCGCGCGATCTTGCCGACGCCCTCGACGACGTGGCGCATGCAGTGTGCGCTGATCGAGTCGAGTGTGATGCCACCGGCTTCGAGAAGCTCGCGCGCTTTCTTCAGGTCCGGTTCGGGAAACACGTCGAGTGGATAGGCGTCGGCCCATTGCGCGATCCGCTGCAGCGCTTCGGTGAGAACGGACAGCCTGTCGTCGAGCCGCTCGTAGTTATCAGCCATTACGACCATGCGCTGCGAGTCGGTATGGCGAGCGTCGCGCAGCGCGTCACAGTCGCGCGAGAACGCGCGCAAGTGCGAGATGGCTTCGAGCACGAGCCGCTCGCTGTTGCCGTCATCGCGCCGGGTCAGCCGCTCGATGAAGCCTTCGACTTCCCATCCCGCCTTGGCGTCGGCGCTCATGCGATCCGCGCCGCCAGCGCCGCACGCTCGATCTCGGTCAAGTCCCACATGGCCAGCACAACCCACATATCGCTTTTACCGATGCGGCGCAGCAGATACGGATCGCGCGGCGGCACGCGCGACCATTCGGCCTCGAACAAGATGTGATAGTTCGCGAGCCCGCGCTTCGGCCGATGATCAATCGGGATCAGCGGCGTGATCGCGCGCCCGCCGTAGCGTGTGGCTGCACCGGTGAATGAGCCGCGCGGGAAATTGAACATGCACGAGTTGTTGAGCGCCGGCGTGCGCCACGGCCGGTTGGTGCCTTCGGCAAACATGGTGCAGGCGCCGTTGTCGTTCATGTCGACGCGGCACGCCTTCTTGTCGGCGCGCACGATCGCGAGCTTGGGGAAGCCGTCGGCGCCGAGCCCTGCCTTCGCGATGCTGTCGAGCGCCTTGATGATCAGCTTGCCCTGCGCGAGCTTCTGATAGGCCGCCATGATCTCGCGATCGATCGGCTCGCTGTAGTGCTGATGCTTGCGATAGGCACGCCAGAGTTCGCGCGCCTTTGACGGATCGAGGGTGATGCTCTGCGTGTCCATGCTCTTGCTCCTATGATGCGATCCGCCCCGCCAGTGCAGCGCGATCGGTCTCGGTGGCAACCGTCTTCAGCTTCAGTCTGAACACCGCTTCGGCGCGCTCCATCTGGCGCGCGAGCACGCGCCTGTCGTCTTCGTTGAAGCATTCAGCTTTGAGCAGCGGCAGGCCAGACGCGATCGACGCGTCGACCTCTGCGCGCGTCGCCAGCCCGCCGCCGGCATAGGCGACGATCTCCACCGGCTCGCCCATCTTGATGATCGGCCCGCCCTCCGTCTTGATCACCCGATAGTCGTGGCAAATCCACAGCAGCGTGCAGCCCGGGTTGCGCTCCAGCATGAGCCCGCCGGGCTTCTGGTGCTGCTCTGGCAGGTCCGTGTTGTTGCGGCGCATGCGCGGCTTGGTCAGGAACGGGCACGCCTTCACGGCATATTCGGCACAACCGCGATGCGATGGCGGCTCGGCCGACGTCCTGTTGACGGCGCACATCGGCCCGGCCGTGAACACCTTGAAGCGGCCGAGCGTGTTGCCGCACAGCCAGCACAGATCGGAGCGCACCGCGCGCGCCCACTTCCGTGAATCCATCACGCGGAAGTCCGGCTTGTCGTCGATCCACTCGACGAACCACGGCACCGGGAATCCGGTGTCGCTCACCGGCAGATGGCGCAGCCGATCAGGCAGCGGGATGTCGGCGATCGCGGCGTTGAGCTTTCCCATTTTGGCTTGCTCCATTGCTTGGATGGTCGCACGTATCAGGCTGCCTTCGCTTGCCAGCGGCCCAAGAAAACAACGTCATTTGGATTGTGTGTTTGCGTGGGTCCCCCCTTCGCCGGACCCGCGCTATCACACAATGCAGACCCTTGTGCCGCAGCGACTTTCTGCACGCGCTCGGCGGTGGGGAAGAGTTTCGTCCCGCCCATGATGGCGCTGAGCCGCCCGTACAGCGACAGATCATAAGGCTTGGCCCAGCCGGTCTGATGCACCACGACAGAGTCGATCAGCCGGCGGAACGCCATCCGCGCGGCATCGCGCTTGTCAGGATCGATATTCTCATTGGTCAGGTAGCCGTGCAGTTCCTCGACGATCTGCCGGTAGGCGTCGAGCATCTTCGGATGGAATTCGACGACGTTGCTGTCGGCTTGCAACAGTCGAAGTTGCTCCACCAGATTGGCCCGCTCGGTCTTCAGCGGCGGCAGGGCGGCGATCAACTCTTCGACCGGATCGTCGCTCTCGGTGATGGCATAGGTCACGCGCGTGATCTTTAGCTCGACGCGAGCTAACAACTTTTCGAGCGATAGCTTGTCGGCGCGGTTCTGCTTTGCCTTCTCAGCAAACTTCGCAACGCCGATCTTGGTTGCCTGCATGATGCGCGCCGGGTCAACGAGTTCGTCGCGCATGCGATCGATCACCGCGCGCTCCAGCTTGCCGACGTCATAGCTCTTCTTGTTCGCGCAGGTCCGATGAAGATATGCCGTCGTGCATGACACGCGCTGCCCGACGCCATTGTTGTGCGTGATCCGCATCGGACCATTGCACACGCCACATCGCAGTAGACCCGCGAGCAGGTGCTTACGCTGGCCGGGCGGCGTTGCATTCGGGGTGCCCTTGCGCCGAGCCTTGCTTGTTCGCAGAGTATTCGCAGCCTCCCATAATTCCGGCTGGACGATCATGAGATCAGGGCGAGCCTTGCGCTGCCACTCACTTTCGCTGGTTTGCTGACGCGCCTTCCGTTGCGTTTGCCAATGGATGATGTTCTTGCGCCGTCCCCACACCAACTCGCCCTTGTAGATCGGGTTGCCAAGCATGCTCCTGCTGCCGCCGCTGAGTATTGTGTAGAGACTCCACACTCCGCCACGCGGCGCGGGGATGCCATCAGCGTTCAAGCCTTCGACGATTTCGCGCGGCGTGCGCCCGCTCACATACTCGCGATAGACGCGCTGCACGACCTTGGCCTGCTCTTCGTTGATGACTTGAACACCGGGCTGATCGGGTAGGCGCTTGTAGCCGTAGGCGATCGATCCGGGGATTTTTCCGTTCTCGATCTTGGCGGCAAAATTGCGCCGCACGTTATCGGCCACATCCTTCAGAAACATCTTGCCCATCATGCCACGGAAGCCGATGTGCATGTCGTTCACCCAACCTTCTTTCGCGGTCAGAATTTTGATTTTGTAGTAGGCAAAGAACCTGTTCAGGAACGGCAGATCGACATCGCTACGCGATATGCGGTCGAGCCCTTCGGAAACCAACACTTCGAAACCGCCAGCTTGTGCGAGTGACATCAACTCGCCCATGCCGGGACGATCTTCCAGCGTGGCGCTGGTCGCGGCTCGATCAGCAAACTGCCGCACGATGCTAACGTTCTTCTCGCGGTCTGCGAGGCGTCGGCAGAGCAGGAACTGATCGTCGATGGAAGCGTCGTTTTGATGGTCCGTCGAGTACCGAGCGTACATCACGGCGCGCAGCGGCTTTGTCGTCGTCATCGTTTTTCTTTCCCCGTTCGTGCAGGCGCTCCCACTCACGGTCAACCGCGATGTCAACGAGAGCCTCGATTAGCGCCGACATCGGATCGTCGACCGGCGGCGGTCGACTCGACGTCGGCGCAGGCTTCATACGAGACATTATGTGACCTTTACAATCCGTTAACACCGCCTTCCCCCAAAGGCAGGAAAGAGTTGCCTAGCCTCTCGAACGTCGCGGATACCAGATCGTCTGCGCCGTCTCGCCGCTGCCGGTCACGCGCATGCGCCAGCCCCGCCGCTTGAGATGCGCCGCTAACCGATCCGTCGGCGTCACCACCACCGGAGAGAGCCCGGCCGCGCGGATCAGCGCGACCAGCCGCTTGAAGGCACCGCGCCCGGGCCGCTTGGCCGCCAGCGCGACCAGCCGCACGCGATCGTCGGCGTCGACGCTGATGATGCACCCGTCGTCCCAGTCTTCCGCCGGCAGCCACGGCACCGAGCCCGGCTTCACCAGCCAGCGGCCGGCGAGAAGCTCTTGGTTGCGCATCCACGCGCCGGGCCCGCCCATGCGCGCGACGTGCTCGATGTGTGCGGCGATCTCGGCCGGCTTCATCTCATCCCTCCGCGTGCGTCAGCCGCCACTCCGCAGCCCACACGGTCTGGATCGCGCCCGCGTGGACCCACGAGATTTGCACTTCGGTGGTCTGCCCGTAGAACGCAAAGCCGATGACGGTCGCGGTGATCGTGTCGTCGCCATCGATCCACACGCGATCGCGCAGCGCGAACTTCGACGAGAACGTCATCGGTCCTGCTCTTGCCGGTGGGCCGCGTCGCGATCGCGCGTTGCTATCTTGCTCTCGACGTAGCGGTCAATTTCTTCCTCAACCCAACCGATCGATCGCGCACCGATCCGCACGAAATGCGGGAACGTGCCGGCTTGCATCAGCCGATAGATCGTCGGGCGCGAGAAGCCGGTGCGCCGCTCGACTTCGGGCAGGCGGATGACGCTGTGGCCCTTCATTGCCGTGACTCCCTTGTCATGCTGCATGCACCCCGCAACCGTTGACGGCGCTGGCCACCGCCCAAATGATCATCGCCCACGCCACCAGCGAGACGGACACGGCAATCCAGCGGATGGCGCGGTCGCTCACGGCGGCGCTTCCTGTGACGACGGCTCGCCCTTCGCCTTGGCGTCGCGCTCATCTTCCAGCGCGCGCAGCCGGGCCTGTCCCTTCTCGATCATGCCGTCGAGCAGCGAAGCCGTGCCCAACAGCGCATCGCGCTCGGTGGTGGCTTCGTCGATCAATTCCTCTTTGTGCATCGCGATCACCTTCAGCCGCTTGCGCCAGTCGTTCCAGCCGACAAGCTCTTCGCGCTGCGCCTTGATCGGATCGAAGTCGCTCATGCTTCAGCTTCCTCCTGTTCGAACAGCGGCGGCGCTTCCTCGCGCTCGCCCGGTGCCGGCTGCAGCGCGGCGAGCTTGACCTGCAGCGCGAGCGTCTCGATCGCGCGCTTGAGCTTGTTGCAGTTGCCGGTGTGCTCGTCGTCGTGATCAGTGCCGTCAAATGCAAATTTGCATGTCTTGGTCGCCACGTGGGCGATGCGCCGCGACTCGATCGCGATCTGCTTGTTGAGCAGGTAGCGGCGCATCGGTGCGGTCATGGCAGGTCGCCCTCGTCAGGCTTTTCCAGAAACTGCAGGCGCGGCAGCGTCACCTTCATGTTCGGGTCAACGAACACGCCGCGCTTGCGCTCGCCGGTCATCGAGAAGCCGTGGCTGTCGCGCTCGGTGTCGGCGCGGCGCATCAGCGCGAGCGCCTTGCGATCAGGGCGCTGGCTTGGCTTGCCCTGAAACGACGTATTGAACGTGTTTTTACGTGCCACCATCGGACGCTGCCGTTCCCCTGTGCTGTTCGGTATAATCGGCGTTGGCTTGCTCGCGCTGCTCGTCGAGATAATCGGTGACGTATTGCAGCACACGCTTGCGGGCCCGATCGCTCGGCAGCGCCGCGAGCGCGCCCATGACGACGACGAAGGCACGCGTCGCCGGGTCTTCCAGCCCGGTGGTGATCGCCTTGGCTTCGTTGCGGTTCTCAACTTCGATTGATGCTTTCATGACAGGCCACCTTCACCGAGCGTCGGCGCTCCGCGCGCCGTCATCATCTGGCCCGTCGGTCTCTTGTCGGTTGACTGTCGGGCTCGGTCCAGCAGGCTGGCGAGATTGCCGTTGCCGCGCTTGCGGTCGACTGTAGCGCGCACGCTGTCGAGCAGCGCGCTCGCTTCGTTGTACTGCGTCTCGAACTTCATCAGGTCGTCGACCAGCCGGCTGTTGCGCAGTTCAAGATCGCGGTTGCGCGCCTGCAGATCGGCGATCTCGCCGTTGAGCTTGTCGATCGTCTGCTCGTGCTCGGTGACCTCGCTCAAAAGGCGCGCACGATCTTTCGCCGTTTCGGTGATGTCGTCATAGAGCATCTGGCCTTGCGTCATCAGCTTGTCGACCACGCCCTTCACGGCGTCGAGCTTCTCAAGGGTGATCATGCGTCGTTTCCTTTCTCCGGTTGAAGGTTGTCGAGCGGGTTGACCAGCGGTTCGAACATGATTTCGTAGGCCCACGTTTGCTTGTAGTCGCAGCCGGGGCATATCCAGCCGTCGCGCGTGGCGATCAGCACGCGGTCATCCTGAGTCCCGTGCTCGTTGCCGCACGTGAACGGGTGAACGAATCCGTAGCTCTGAAAACGGTTCAGGGCCTTGACCTCTTCATCGCTCCACGGCGCGCGTTTCATCGGTGTCCTCACAGTTTGCGAATCTCGATTTTCGGTTTGAGCACCGGGCACGTGATGTAAGCGACCGCGCGCGTGACCACGACGGTGCGGCCGGGCTCGTGCTCGGCGAGCTTGGTGGCGCGCTTCGTCGCCGCCTTGAGCGTCGCGAACGCTTCCGGCTCAAGCTCATGCCCCTTCGTCTCAGGCGAAATGGAAATATAGCCTTCGCAGTCGACGACGAAATACTCGCGGCTCGCCATCACGCTTTCCCCTTCATCTCGGGCTGTCCCTCGAACCGCTTAATCATTTCCTTCATCAGCTTGACGACGTCGCGCCGATCGGCACCGTTGCTGATGTAATTGCAGCGCCCGTCGGTGCCGCCGTGGTCGTCGAACGGATAGACCATCAGGACGAAGCCGGTCTTGCGATCGCGACCTTTAAGCTGGCCGTTGAACATCTCGTTGAGCGCTTTTGCGAGCGCGCTCATCTGCCGTTCGTATTCCGGCGAGATCGGCCCATCTCCGAGCGAATACTTTCCGGTCATGACGGTTTCTTCCCGCTCATTGCAGCCTGCGCCATCAGGATGGTTTGCACCGTCGGCATCGCGCCGATCTCACGGCGCTCGTCTTCGGTCGCGTGGCGCAACTTCAGCCCGCGCGTGAAGACCAGCAACGCGCCGCAGTAAATGCAGATCGTCGCGTCACCACGTTTCGGACGATTGTCGCTCGGCTTGTCGCCCTGACTCATCGCGGTCGCGCCGGTGAGTTGCCGGCTGCAGCTTGGGCACGCGCCGGTGCGCTTGAGATGATGATCGGGCCCGAAGTGGAACGGCTGCCGGGTCATTGGAAGCCCTCGATGAAACGTCGCATCGCATCCTTGCGCGATAGGTCACCCGTCATCATCAGCCCCATGCCAAGTTCGAGGCCCGGGTGATTTCGCGTTTCGGGGTGCTTGCTCATGTCGCTTCCCATCGACGCCCATGCTTGCAACAGATTGCCGTGGTCGACGTATTCGAGAGCGCGCCGCTTGCACCAAGCCAGATGCTCATCTCGTGTCATTGCATCGTCCCTC
>Ga0207670_10000468_pt1 | contig 22485 bp, 22 predicted proteins | sample KBSS23HmetaG_FD_184339 | JGI IMG/M metagenome (GOLD analysis project Ga0207670, IMG submission 184339) | Switchgrass rhizosphere microbial communities from Kellogg Biological Station, Michigan, USA - KBS S2-3H metaG (SPAdes) (version 2) | ecosystem: Host-associated > Plants > Roots >... | reverse complement strand
CGATCCCCTCAAACAACGCACCCCGATCCATCGACGGAAGCGCAGGGGAAAATACTCAAAAGTAGCGTGACTTGCTGTAGAATCGGCATCACAATTTCGGCCCGCCTTACTCACGTCTAGCTAACGAGAGGAAAGGCTGCGAATCCTGACGCGACGGGTGGGCCGATCACTCATTCAGGACCACGGCTAATAGGAAAGCCGGATGAAGAAACCAACCTTAGAGCAAGTTATTAAACTTGCCGCACAACTCTCGCCGGGAGATCGTCAAGAACTATTTGTCTTTATTGCGCAACTGCCAGACAGTGCGATCAAAACTACCGTCGAAGCGCGGATGCCTCTCGCACTTGAAAAAAGAAAAAGTTTGACGAAGCGGCCAAACGAATCGCAAGGGAAGCCCGGAAGTCATCAGATTAATTTTGACCTCTCTGGAGAGCGCCCGTTGGGAGGCCTGATTCAGGAGATCCATGCCACCTATTATCGCCGCGTTCTTTGAATTCTCCAGCCCCGCCTTCTGGATGTCCGCCGCAGGCCTGATGCTGCTCGTGATTGGATTATTAGCGGCGAAAAACAATATCGCCCAGGCTCGTGGACTCGACCGGATAGTAGCCCTGACAACCTTGTGCTTTGCCATCCCGTTGGCGGTTTTTGGCGCAGAACACTTTTCCCTCGGAAGTTCCATGATCGGCCTGGTGCCGCCGTACCTGCCGTGGCGTTTGTTTTGGATATATTTCGTCGGCGTTGCGCTGATCATTGCATCACTGAGCATCGCAACCAGGATTCAGATGCGCTGGTCCGGACTGCTGTTCGGGATCATGATGTTCATTTTTGTGGCGATGATTCATTTACCTGGAGCTATTAAGAGCGGCGACCGGATCATCTGGACCATCGTTATCCGGGAAATGTCATTCGGCGGCGGCGGTTTGGTTCTGGCGGGAATTGCGTTAGGCCGGTTGAGTAGAGAAGGCAACCGTCTCATTATCGTGGGCCGTGTGCTGATCGCGATCGCCGCGCTCTTTTTCGGCGTTCAGCACTTTCTGCACCCGCTTGGAGTTCCCGGAGTTCCGCTCGCAAAACAGATGCCGGCCTGGATTCCCGCTCGCATCGTCATTGATTATCTAACAGGCGCATTTCTGATCGTTGGGGGGATCTGCTTTCTGCTGGCGCGGAAGACGCGAGTGGCGGCCACGTATCTAGGAACATGGATTCTGCTCCTGGTTGTGGGCTACTACGGGCCGATGCTGATCGGGGCGTTGGTGGACCCGAGTCCGGCGGTAAAACTCGAGGGCCTCAACTACTTCGCCGACACGCTTCTGTTTGGCGCAACGATTCTTTCGCTTGCTCACGCCACGCAGTACTTGCGCCACGGATCACACGGAGTTCACTAACACGGATTACCACTGGGAGAAGATCGACTCTCTTCGGAGTTAAGGTTATTGGCTGAATGAGCTAGAATCCTTCTGTCCAGCCAAGGGCGTTATCTTGCGTTTTAATCTCTTCAAAGCCGGTCACCGGTATCATTTAACTCCAATTGTGTTCCTCGTAGTTGGTCTGCTTTGTTGTAATTCATTCGCGCAAGCACCTCCTCGGCAAAAGCCCAAGCTCAAGGACTTTGGTTCCAGCCTCAAGAAACTCAAATGGGATCCGGAAAAGAACCAGGCTGTGACCAGCGTTCAGCCAGGTCCCAATGCAAATGATGATGACGAGGTTATTCGAATCGAAACTTCACTCGTCGTCTGCGACGTGTTGGTGACTGACAAGCAAGGACGCCCGCAACGAAATCTTAAACCAACTGATTTCGCTATCAGCGAAGACGGTGTTCCACAGGAAGTCGGACTCTTCACGCTGGGAGACAAATCCAACATCCCACGCTCGATCGTTTTGATTATTGATTACAGCGGGAGCCAGTTTCCATACATCAGCGACAGCATCGAAGCAGCGAAAATTCTGGTTGACAAGCTTGGACCACTCGATCAGATGGCAATTGTTACCGATGATGTTGAGTTGCTCGTCGGCTTCACGAGCGACAAGCGAGATCTCAAGAAAGCCCTCGATTCGCTTATTGAAAAGAATAGAGGTAGTAAGGGCGTCCTCGGTATAAGGAAGAGACCACCACAATTTGGTCGTAGCTCTCAAATGAGCGCGTTACTGGCTACGCTGAATGAGGCCTTTGATGACGAAGATCAAAGTCCGGTGATTGTGTTTCAGACGGATGGAGACGAAATTGAGTTCCTTCGAAACTCCATCATTGTCCATGAGGTCCCGCCGGGGCTTCCGCCTGAGTTGCTGCGCGAGGTCCAGGAGCAGACCGAACAAAGGAAGAAGTTGCAACGTGAGCTCATGACGGAGTTTAGTCTCGATGATGTATATCGCGCCGTGGAGAAGTCACGGGCCACCATCTATTCCATCATTCCGCGAACTCGTTTGCTTGGTCTAAGCGAGGACGAGCAGATACGACGATTGACAGTTGAAGATGAACGGGTTGTCGAAACGTGGGCCGCAGCAGCTTCATCATCAAAGATGAAGAACATTCTCAAGGCGCGTCACGAAGAGCGTCAAAAGAAGCTTACGAAGGAAATCTGGCAAGCCAGGTTGGACCAGGAGCTCAAAGTGCAACAAGCATTGGTTGAACTGGCAAAACTCTCTGGTGGTGGGGCGGAGTTTTTAGAAACAAGGTCACAGACTACCGAGATTTACAATCGTATCGCGCAAGATCTAAGTCAACGATACATCGTTGGCTATTACCCGACGAACAAGGACCATGATGGAAAAAGAAGACGCATCTCGATTACTGTGAAAGGACATCCCGAGTACCTGATTACCAGCCGCACGTCGTATTACGCGCCTGACCGGTAGAAGTCTTCATAATCTCACACAAGGAGTATCACTATGACTAAACTCACCCTTTGCACAATGCTTCGATTCGTAACGCTGGCACTGTTTCTCACACTCTTTGGAGCAAGTACGGTGCTCGCTCAAACTAAGGCTTATGTGACGAATGCTAACGATGGGACCGTTTCGGTGATAAATACAAAGTCCAACACTGTAATCGCCACCATACCAGTCAGCCCAGCTCCACTCGGAATAGCCGTCACACCGAATGGGGCCTTCGTCTATGTGACACATCTGGGTGGTAGCACTGTCTCGGTGATAGACGCAACAACCAACACTGTAATAGCTACTGTCCCCGTTGGGCTTGCTCCCTCCGCAGTAGCCATTACGCCGGATGGGGCCTTTGCTTATGTGACGAATCAGTTTAGTAACACTGTCTCGGTGATCAATACAGCGACCAACACCGTAGTTTCAACCGTGCCGGTTGGATTAACTCCGGTTGCCGTAGCCATCACGCCAAATGGCGCCTTCGCCTACGTGGCTAATGCCGATAATGCGACCGTTTCAGTAATCAACACAACAATCAACACGGTGATTGCCACCATACCGGGAATGGATGGTCCAACTTCCTTAGCTGTGACGCCAAATGGCGCCTTTGTTTACGTGACAAACCTGTCGGCCAACGACGTGCGGGTGATAGACACGGCAACCAATACGATAGTCGGCACTGTTCCAGTGGGAGTGGGACCGGTAGGAGTAGACATCACGCCAAACGGGGCTTTCGCTTACGTGACGAATGCTCGCGAATGTACTGTTAACGGTACTGTTTCGGTGATAAACACGGCAACAAATACCGTCACAACTACCGTGTCCGTTGGACTATGTCCGCAAAAACTTGCCATCAATCCAAGTGGAACTTTTGTCTATGTGCCTAATGGTTTTAGTGACACTATCTCGGTAATCAACACGGCTACCAATACCGTGACCGCCACCATCCCGACCGGGCATACTCCCACGACGGTGGCCTTTCCAACACGGACACCAATCGTTTCGCTCATTGCTCAGGTGCAGGCACTGATCGCTGAAGGAGTCCTTACACAAAAGCAGGGTGATACGCTGATCAAGAAACTCGAGGGCACCCAGACGAAGCACAATAACGGCCAGACCTCGGCAGTCTGTGGTCAACTCGGCGCGTTCATCAATCAGGTCAACGCGCTCATCAACAACGGTTCACTTACAACGAGTCAAGGGCAAGCACTGATTGAAGCAGCAAACGCCATAAAGCCCAGCCTCGGCTGCTAGCCCGCGTCGGTGGGTGAGATGGCGTTATAGTTCGAGTTCTACCTGCGGAGCTACGACTTTAAAGGCAAATGAACGAGCCGGCCCAATTGAAGGGCTGCCCGAGGGCGCGAAGGCCGAACTGAGGATCACAGAATAACGCCTAACCTTTCATCAAGCGGACGCCGCTCATATCAACGATTAACCTGACGGCCATGGCGTATTTTCCAGACTTAGGGACCGAGAGTCAGATCGCAAGGGCGTCGTTTGTTCGTGCCGTCGGGTGGCTTGCGGCAGACCACTCCTATTCGGTGGGCGAGACGTCGCCAGAGTTCGTCGAGAAGCTGCGACTGATGGCGGAACAATGGTTCGCGAGCACGTCAACGCTGGCGTGGCCTGTGACTTTTGGTGTCCACATCTGTGAGTTCTGCGGGAACGTTCGCGCAGGTGGGAACTTTGGAGTCCCATCCGGCTCGATCCTCTACGTCGCTCCAGAGATGATCTGTCACTATGTAGAGGCTCATGGCTACAAACCGCCGGACGCCTTCATCAATGCGGTCCTTGAGTGTCCGCTTCCGGATACGCCAGAATATGGGCGTTCCGTGCACCATTTCATCGAAGCCGAAGATGGTTGACCCGGAATTGCAGCGGACGGCTGCGCCAACGCTGAATTCCAGTGTCATTCGACGTCTCATTCTAAACATTCGGAGGTGAGCATCTCAGGTAAATAGCCTTGCCACTAGTCTCTGATGGATTGCATCCTCGCTGTCTCTATCGCAGATTCAAGTGATTCCAGTTCTTATTTCGGCCTGATAACGACTACCGAATTCAGGTGGCCGTTTCCATCATCTTCAGTAACGGGGTTGGTTGGATCGTTTAAATCCACGCCATCAACCAGAAACCTATAAGTGTACTTACCCGGCGGTAGATCAATACGACAGACCCATCCGCCGCCTTCTCTTGCACAATAGTTCTTAGTCTGGATCCAATTGTTGAAAGACCCGTAGATTGCCACAGCCTCCGCGTCGGTGTGACCTGTCAACTTAAAAGTTGTATTGCCGGTAAGACTCGGCACTGGCGGCGGCATCTTTTTCACCAGCAGGTCCCTTTGATCACTGTTGAGAGTGAGACCAGTGACGTCGCCTCTTTCATCTTTAATAAAGGCGATATGCAGATCCGGAATTTCGCTGTCATAGAAACTGGACTCGGATTCAGCTATGAGCCGGCGCGGCCTCAGGTATGAAGGCCTGACCCACAGAGAATCATCCTTAACGCTTACATAGAGAACGAAATCATGTGTGAACTTCGGGTCCAGTTGATATCTGCCAACGTATTGTCGCATCAGAGCAGGAGCAACTTTGACTTGAGATATCGCGATCGCTTTCTTCGGAATCGAGGTTCGTACTGTAGGCGTTCTGTCCCGCTGAGAGATCTTAGGAGCGGGCTTAATACCGACAAGCGCTATCAAATGACTCGCCAGCGTCCCGCGCCAATTCAGGAAACCATGATTGCCGTTAAACTCGGTGTAGTGGACCAGGTATCCTTTGCTCTGGAGCGTGTCTCTCAAATTGCGGTTAACCATCAGCAGCGGAGGCTGGGGCAAAGGATCACGTTGGGGAAGGGAACGCCACCACCAAGTCCCTTCCAACAGTCCCGCTTCGAATGAGAAACGCAAAGGCAGACGCGCGCCGGCGGCGAACTGCCGGTTCAGCCATTCCCACTCCTTTTCGCCATCGGGCTTCCAGTCGAAAGCGCCCGACTGGGAAAGCACATTGCCGAAAACCTCCGGGTGCTTAAGCCCTACGAAAGCCGCCTGCAATCCGCCCAAGCTCGCGCCGCCGATGATCGTCTGCTCGGGACGGTCGGTCGCGTTGTAGTTAGCGCGCGCCCAGGGAACAATCTCCTCAGCCAAAAAGTCGGCATACTTTGAATTGCAGGACAACTCGCGCCAGCGATCGGGATTATCCACCATCACGGCGACCAGCGGCGGAATCAGACCAGCCGCGATCAGGTTATCGAGAGTAGTTGCGACCCGCGCTGTGTTGACGTACGCACCGCCGTCTGTAAGGACCAACAATCCGTAAGGCTTCTTATCAGCAGCGTAGCCATGCGGTGTGTAAATCCAAATTGGACGTTCGTTGCCGAGGAGCTTGCTGGCGAATTTGTCGCGCTGCACTCGTCCGGCAGGAACTGTGCGCCGGGTAACGTTCCAGAGTTGCGGTTCGGCTGATGGCAGTTCTACCGCTGAAAAGGAATTTACTTCATACGGGTTGAGTTCGTTGCTGCGCGTGGCGAATTGTAATGGATTCAACGGGTCGTTCCGGAGGTCGTCCGCAAACCTGATGATGCCCTGCCACGTTTTCGGGTCTGGGAGGTTCGTCGCGAGTTGATAAACGAAGCGCGCACCCTTCTGAAGCCGGAATGTTTTGTACCACAAGTCAGTGTCAAGCAGCCGAGACATCGGCTTATTGACCTCGCCGAGGCGAAAGACGAAAACATTTCTCGTCTCTTCCGTAGCTCGCCAAAGCATCGTTACGAGAATCTCACGGTCGCTGTCCTTCGCGGGCTCAATCATTGGCGCGCCGTTTTGCTCGATCTCTTTCCAGAAATTATCAAGCGCAATCCGGTCACCGGATTTGAGCCTATCCTGAAGAGCCGCCAGCCGTGGACTTAGGGGTTGGTCGTCAACGCTTCGCGCGGTTTCCTGATTAATGAACGCGTGCTCGCGATTGCCGGCCTGACGTCGCACCGAAGCTAAGGCATTAGCCATACTCGCACTCAACACCAAAGCTGTAGACACACGTAGAACGATCTTCGGCGCAATACGAACTCGCATGTTCCGTTCTCCTGTTAGTTATTACTTAGTGGCGTTATCTTGTTTTTTGCGACCGATCAGGAACGCGCGCATCAATACGGCGATGGCGATTAACTGCCATAAAACGCCGAACGGGGTATGGTGCGGAAGGTTGACTGCAATTAGAGCGACGGCACCGGCGAGACAGGCGATGGCAATGTAGAGTCCCATTTTTATAGGTTTCAAATCGAAGGGGAAGTCCCGCTTGATTTCACAGCAACTTACCTTGACTCGATCGAAGTCGCCGAAGCTTTGCCAGGCAGCAAGTTGTGCTTCATGTGGCGCCATTCCTTTCTCGATGTTGGCGCTCGTTCGCATCTGCACGTGGAAGCTCAATTCTGCCTCGACCTCGTCCGCGATTTCATCGGGACATTGCCAGGCATGAATGAAATCTACTGTGGTTTTGATTCGGGACATTGGTTTTCTCGTCCCCCCTTCAGTTTGCCCGCAGAGCCTTCATGGTCGCGCTCGCGAGTCGCTCCCAATTCTGCTCTTCGATGATTAGTTGTTTCCGACCCGCGCGCGTCAGCTTGTAGAATTTCGCGCGCTGATTGTTTGCCGAGACGTCCCACTCCGATTCGATCCACCCGCGCCGCTCAAGCCGGTACAGTCCTGGATATAAGGAACCTTCCTCGATCTTCAGCTCGTCACCGGAGATTTGGGCAATGCGCTGACCGATGCCATAGCCGTGCAGAGGGCCAGCGAACAAAGCTTTCAAAATCAACATGTCGAGGGTTCCCTGAAGTAAGCCCGCCTTCGCTTTACTCACCAAACCGCACCTCCTAGATAGTCTAGGGCTTCAGCATATCACGCACTACCCAGACTGTCTAGAGCCTTGTTGAAGTGGTTACCGAATCACATCGTGGCAAAATGTTGAGTATTTGCCTTTTCGAGGGACCCGACAGTTGTGTGTTTTTTCCAAAAGGCGGCAAGGCGCGGTTGCCGTTGTACTAACGAAGCGTTGTGAATCCTTATGCTCCATGTGGAGAGAAAGATTCAAGAAAACCATACCTAACTACAGTCAAAGTAACACCAAAGGAGTCTTCTCATTCATACCGCAACGCGACCAGCGGATCCACTTTCGCTGCGCGGCGGGCCGGAAAGTAACAGGCCAGTAGTGCCACGCTGGTCAGCACCGCCGCGACTGCTAGAAAGGTTGTCACATCAGTGGGTGCCACGCCAAATAGCAGTCTGCGAATTACGCGCGTCAGCGCGAGCGCTCCGACCAGACCAATCACTTCGCCAATCAGCGCCAGCGTCATTCCTTGTTTCAAAACCAGTCTCAGTACATCCGGAACCTGGGCACCGAGCGCCATGCGAGTTCCGATCTCCTTAGTTCGCTCTGTCACTGTGTACGACAGCAATCCATAAATTCCCACCGCGGCCAGAATCAGCGCCAACCCTCCGAACAAACCCATCAACAGCATGTTTAGACGTGGTTGCGCAATACTGTCCGATACTATTTGGTCCAGAGTGCTGATGTTTGTAACCGGCAGAGTGGGATCAATAGTCTGTACCGCATTGCGAAGCGCGGCAACGAGCGTGGTCGGATCATTTCGCGTGCGCACCAGGATCGTCATGGCCTGGAAAGGCGCTTGTGTTGCGGGTAGGTAATAGGTTGGCTCGGATTCGGCGTTCCAGCCCGCGGATTTCACGTTGCGAGCGATGCCGACGACCTCAAAAGACGTTAGCCGCTCGTTGTTCCAGATTTGTGCCGGCAGGACCGGCTGGATCCTTTGCCCAAGAGCCTTTCCGTGCGGCAAGTACTTGTGCGCGAACGCTTCGTTGACGATTGCGACTCCGGGATGATCTTGATCGTCTTGCTGCGTGAACGGACGGCCGCTAATGATTGTCATGCCGACGGTGCGAAAGTAATCCCAGCTTACCGGTTGGAAATTCGCTGAAGCCGACCGTTCTGCTTCCGATCCGGTTCTTCCTTCGATCCTGAAATGATCCACCATGTTGGCCTCGAGCGGATGGTCGTAAGCAATAGCCACCGCGTCGACGTCCGGTAAAACGGAGATGCGTTCGATCAATTGATTGTAGAAGGCGTTCGTTTTGGGCGGCTTATGATAATCCGGTGTCAGGGTCACGTGCGCGGACAATACATTGTTTGATGTAAAGCCTGGATCGACTTGTCGTAAACGCCAGAAGCTTTTGATCAGTAACCCTGCGCCAATCACCAACATCACCGCCATGCTGACCTGAAAGACTACCAGCAACTGGCGGAAGCGCTGGCCCGTGCCCGGACCAGAGGTGCGAACGCCGTGTTCCAGTGTCGACTGCAGATCGGATTTCGCAGCCTGCCAGGCCGTGCCCACGCCAAACAGTAAACAGGTGACGAGCGACAGCAAAAGGGTGAAGGCGAATACCTGCCAATCGAGTTGCACCTGATCCAAGCGCGGGATCTTTGTCGGTATAAGCGAAATCAACGCGCGCATGCTGAACGTTGCCAACGCAATTCCCGCAGTCGTCCCGAGCACTGAAAGCAGGAACGCCTCAATGAAGAACTGGCGCACCAGCCGCGCTCGTCCTGCGCCCAGGGCTGCGCGTATCGCGATCTCTTTGCTGCGTGCCGCGTGCTGCGCCAGCAAAAGGCCGGCAATGTTTGCGCAGGCGATCAAAAGCACGAGGCCGACTGCGCCGAGCAGTGTGAGCAATGCCGGCCGGACGTCTCCAACGACTTCGTTCATGAAAGGATTAACAATGATTCCCTTGCCTTTGTTTTCGGCATGCTCCTGCTCGAGTCGGGTGCCGATCGTGTTCATCTCCGCCTGCGCCTGAGCGAACGTGATGCCTGCCTTGAGACGGCCCACTACTCCGAGCACATGCGCAGTCCGATTAGCGGCCCAGCGAGGGTTGTAGGCCATCGGCAACCAGAATTGCTGTTGATTCTCGTTGAAAGAGATGCGACCTTCAATGGTGGGCCATACCGGGTAGATTCCGGGAGGCATGACGCCTATTACCGTGAAACTGAGACCATCCAATCTAATCGTGTTGTTGATGATCGTGCGGTCGCCGCCATAATAGCTCCGCCAAAAAGCATTTCCCAGGATCACCACATTGTTTTTTCCCGGCTCATACTCCTCGGGCAGAAACGAGCGCCCGATCATCGGCTCTACGCCGACCACTGCAAAGTATCCGGCGCTTGTATGGGCTCCCATCATCTGCGCTGGCTCACCATCGCCGGTTAACGTCATTGTCAAAGGCCTGAAGGCAGCCATATTCTCAAAGACTGTGTTTTGGTTTTTCAAGTCGAAGAAGTTTGCAGGAGTAACACGCCAACGGCCATGCTCTGGAACATTGGTCCACAACGATACCAGGCGATCAGGATTCCGGTAAGGCAGCGGGCGCAGCATTACTGCGTTCACGATGCTGAAAGTTGCCGTGTTCGCACCGATACCTAATGCCAGCGTCACTACGGCAACTGCTGAAACCGCAGGGTTCTTCAACAACATACGCGCGCCATAACGCAGGTCTTGCCAATATGTGTGCATCTACTCCTACTCACTTACTCGTATTAGCCGGAATTGTAGCGGTAACTCTGCTCACATTCTAGACCGGATTCTTCCTTGTTCACTATTGATTGTTCGATGTGATCTTTCCCTTGACCACTGAGCTATTGAAGAGCACTAAGATGTGAGAATGCTGGCATCCAGTATGGACGAACCCATGTCTTGCCCTGAAGAAGGGTTATGCGCGCTGTAAAACACGTCCTTGTTTGTCCAACTAGTGTGATTAGGGTTGAGCCGCAACGCTACTGAGACACCCAAGCGTTTGACCGCCATTTTCCGCAGGGAAGCGATATCACTCGTTACTAAGTCGTGAGTATTATTTGTGAGCAAAAGGGAAGATCTTCTGAAGATGTATCTTCCCTTTGCTAAAGATCCAGCTGAGCTTTACTGATTTTTCTCAATTTGCACGGCAAAACCCGCTATTACAGAAACATTTAGTTCCGCAATCCTGTGGATTCTCGCACGGAAGACCCGTGCAGCTGGGTGGTGGGTCTTGCGCTTGCGCAGTGAGTTGTCCCACTGAAACAGCAGCAGTCATTACCAGCAGAGCCAGCATTAAGAGTTCAAGCATATTCCTGCGTATTCTTCTCATGAGGGTTCTCCTTTCTGATTTGTTGTGTTAAGGACGTTTCTAACGTCTCATTTAGCGGTGCATCTGCACGACCGAAGTTGGACGATCACAGTAACACCACTTCCCGCAATCGGAATCGTCATAGCATCGAAGCCCGGCGTATCTTGGGCGCCTCGTGTCTGCCCTCTTCGTTAGAATAGCGCCGCCGCAATCGAAATAAGAAACAACAGCAGAATCACTGCCATCTTAGAAAGCATGGCTTTTAACCAGCTCCAATCCTGACGCGCGTGAAAAGTCGTTGCTGGACGTTATTTCAGGCAACTTTAGACTAAAGGATTGCTCAATTTCACTTCGCTCATCTGGGCTTAACAGGCCGACCCAAAGCTTTTCGACCTTGCCATCGGAGTCGATCAGGATGGTTTGCGGCGTTACATTCATTTCATACGATACTCTGCTCTTAGGATCGACTTCGGCGATGATGGGAATGTCTGTCAGCTTCTGTTGACTTACATATTCCTTCACGCCATCGGAGATGATCGAGACGGCAACTATCCGATATGACTTTCGATCGAGGCTCTGAAGGAGGGCTTTCCAGTTAGGCATATTCCTGGTGCAAAAGCCACAGCGCGGGGAGAAAACAAGGAGAACCACTTTTCGCGGATCGTTGCTGTAAGATAAAGTGAAGTCTTTGCCATCCAGATCCGTGCCAGAGAGTGAAGGAACGATATTTCCAGGATGAAGTAAACTTGGTCTTGTCCCGACTGATGCTCGCAAGGATCGATTCTGGATTATCAAACTTGCGTTTAGTACAAGCAGTGCAGATACCAGCAGAACAAAAAGAATGGCTGCCTTCTTGCTAATTCTGTACTCGGAGGACAAATCTGACATCGTGGACCTCCAAACTTATTCCAACGATGCTGGCTTAGGTGGACACTCCTAAGTGGCGAGCAAGACCGTCTATGCGTGTTCCAGTCTTCAGGCTTGTTTTCATCAGGATAACCTGTGCAATCCGATAATCCATGGCACATCCTCTGGAATCGGCTGAGTTACGTCGCGACACGTGCGTCTTCACGTTCTTGCCTTCTTCGCTGGCGCGAACCCTCGATTGTACTCACGCTCCGTCTAGCATTGAGCGGAAACGAAGGGCTGCAATCACGGGTGCTTCTTCTCATAAGCGAGCATTCCCTCGAACACAAACGTAACTGAATCGGGTTCAATCGCTCTGGGCAGGCTAAAGAATGGGTGGAACTCTCTAGTGGCGATTTGTGTTGGCAAAATTCTAGTTGGACAACGAAGCTGAGTCAAGGTTTGCGAATCACCGTAGGAGTAGATTTTATTTTGAGGCAACAGGGGGGCGGCGAACTGACTGGTTCAGCAAAGGAGGGAGTTGACATGAGGCTTGCTGGCACTTGCCTGTACGTGGACGATGTTCCTGCGGTGCTCGACTTCTACCGCCAGGCTTTCGGCTTCGGAACGCGCTTCTTCGACGAGGCGCTGCAATTCGCTGAATTGGACACCGGCGGTGCGCCTGGCGCCCCTCCAATCTTGTCGTTCGCCTCCCACCGATTCGCCGAAGTGCTGATGCCTGGTGGATACGCGCGGCCGGCGGGCGGTGGGCCATCGGGTGTCGAGGTCGCCTTCTACACAGACGACGTGCCGGCGGCGTTCGCTCGAGCGGTCGGGGCGGGCGCTGTCGCGATCGCTGAACCCAAGGTCATGCCCTGGGGCCAAACGGTGGCTTACGTCCGCAGCGTCGAGGGAACGCTCATCGGCCTATGCACAAATCTCTAGTAATCGGGGTGTAATTGCGGGAGAGTTATATCCGTGCTTCGGGCTCTCGCACGGAAGGCGACGATCAAACGAAAAGGCTGCACCTCTGAGGTACAGCCTTTCATGAACACACGTATGTTTAGGACTAGCCTGAAATCTACTTCTTTCTGAAACGACGGCGGAAACCTGCCGCAACTCCCATAAGACCAGTTCCAAGAAGCAGCATGCTGGCTGGCTCCGGTGTCTGCAGGGTCTCGGGAGGCGTTGCAGTGGTACCAAACTGGATTACAACATTGCTGAAGGTTGAATTAACCGTTACTCCGGGAACGAGGACGGTAAAAGTCACGGTACCGGCCAAAAACGGATTGTGCGGGTTGTTTCCGGCAATACTGCCGTTGGCACTTGCATACGTGCCACTTCCCGTACCACCGATGATCGTCTGATCCGGACCTGCCGGCGAGTTGACGCCGAAGGCACAAATCACACACACGGTGATGGTTGAGCCACTGTGTCCGGCAGCCCATCCGGTTGGATTAACCGCGCCCAGGAGCGACGCAGCTCCCGCGTTATTGATATCGGTTGACTGTGTGCTGTTGCTTCCCGAAAGGGAAACGGCGCCGCCGTTGTAGCCGCTCGCCTGGAAATAAACACCACTGATGTTTTGAATAACGCTGACAACCTGGGCGTTACTCAAATTGTTGTTAAGTGTAATCGTGACTGTTCCGTTGCCGGCGACAATCGTGCCGGTAACGTTCGTAGTACTGCATGCGGGTCCAGTGCAAACTGAGATCGGATCAGCCTTTGCGGTTCCATGGGTAAAAGCAAGAAAGCCAAAGATGGCAAGGGCCAGCACTGAGTTCCTGAGGTTCAAAAAGCTGGGCATTTTCATGTCTCCTTAGGGGTGAGATTCCTTCTCTCCAAGCCGCCAGCCCTGGAGTAGATTAGTATTGTAAGAGGCGTGGAGAGGCGAGCGATGCGGGGCAAGTGCGGACGCTCAGACAAACCAGCCAGACAAGCCTCTCGGTCGGGGCGAGAGAGTTATTACAGTTGGCACGTGCCCTTTTCTTGGCAAAACTTAGGCCAACAGTTTGCTGCCGGTTGGACTTAGAGAATGTGGCGGTTTCATGTGTGTTAGGGCAGGCAGGTTCCTGCCAGCGGGCCCGGGAAGTCTGACATTCAGACTAATGTCTAGACTTTGGACGTCGAGACACAAGCTCAGGATCTAATCATTGGAGGCCGTATGAGTCAGTAGAACGGTCGCTCGCTGCTTTGTGGTTTGTCGTAACAGCGAACGCCTAATTTCCTCCACCTTTCACAACATACTGCAGCATATAACGACGCAGCTTTTCCCGGTTCTGTTTGAGATACGCCGGGTGGTCCCGGGCGATACCCTCATCCGGTTGGGCAAGCAGAATGTAAGACTCAAGCAGACCCTCTTCGTCCAGCTTCTTGAGTCTTGTTAGCGAGGGACTAAGTTTCTTATCTTTCTTGTCAGCAGTTGCTACTGAAAGGACGCTGCGCAACGCATCTGCCTCTTCCGCTAAACTATGACGATAGGTCTTTTCGTTTGGAAATGTCTTGGCAAACTTTTCCTTTCGCCAGGCGGAACGAGTAGTTCCGTAAGAGATCCACGCGAACGAGCCATCATCTTTGCCGCCCAGTAGAGCGCTGGCATCCAGGTTGACCTTAGCGTCACCCTTGTCATCAAAAGTTACGTTCGTAGGAATAGTGATCTCCGGATGAGCAAGTGAGGTCTGTGTTGCCTGGCCCCACTGGATCAAACCGCCACGTGCAAAACGATTGTATGGCTCGCTTATAAATGCTTCGATATAACGGTCGCGCGCCTCGTCGATTTTGCGTTGTTTCATCAAAGGCGTTGCAGAATAGCGGTAAGCAGTCTCTTTATCCGGATCGATGGCGATTGCTTTTTGATACCAGATCTCAGCCTTTGCATAGTCCTCTTTCTGTAAGTAGATGTCGCCGGAAAAGAGCGCTGCACTATAGAGTTTTGGATCGAGTTCAAGCGCCTCCTGATACTTCTTAAGCGCTTCGTCAGGCTTACCCTGGGAGAAGAGTGCTTCGCCTTCTTCCATTAACTGATTTGCCTTGGCGTTTGATGTAAAACCCGGTGAATCCGATCCATCTTCCGGCAAACCAAGTATCATCGCGTCGATTTTCGGCTCGTCATAATTCAACGCCTTTGCTTTGACGAATGCTTGTCGCGCGCGAACGCGAAGCGCTTTGCGGGCCGCGTTGTCTTTCGTGTTTGTTGCCTGACCGATGAGTGCGAAGGCGAGGAAAAACTGGGTTTCGCCATCGTTTGGTTCGGCTGCTGCGATCTTTTCGAGTATGGGCAAGGCTTCGGTGTACTTGTTTTCTTTCAATAATGCCGTGGCTTGCCGTTTCAGTTCAGCGGTACCCTCGGTTTGGGCCTGGGTTGGGGAAGCGATGACGATCGAGAGAAAGAGTAAAGTGAGTAACGTGACGAGCAACTTTCGGTGAGACATTATCAAAGACTCCTTAAACTAAGCTCCGGGCGGAAATCGGGCCTAGAATAATCCGGCGGGCGTTTTCGTACAACGTTGGATGTTGGAGGAGCATAACAAAACGGCACTTCGATTATTTCGAAGTGCCGTTTTGATCACTTCCTGTTATGGAGCCGCGCAGAGAGGTCACTCGCGAGGGTGCTCAAGTTTTTTAGATCTCACATCTTATTAAAACTTCACTCAATAAACATGGTGGTTGTCGCGACTTGTTCTCGCGTTAATAGTTGAGACGCCAAACAACGTGACCTCAGAGTAGGAGAATAGTCATGACCGGCGGGGGTCAAGATTCCAGAAGTCGTCGGAATTAGTGTGATCGTCGATACACTTTGGCATAACCGTTCCGATGGTAGAGGAAACGACGTCAGCGCATATTCGCAGCGAGCTCCAAGTTGCGGAAAACTAAAAAAATCGTGATATCAGAAGGAGGAGTTTCCAATGACCTTACAGAACGCATTGACTAACGGATCCTTCGCCGCCATGTCTTTGGCCGCGATCACTTACCTAGCAGAGACCGATCCGTCTCAACAGAAGTCGCTGATGTCTGCCGCGCTGTCGGAACTCCCGACGGCCGCCGGAGGACCATGGACGCTGGAGTGGGGGCCGGCCAATAACGCAGGTAACCTCGTTTTCGTCGCCCTCAATTCATCGAAGAACGTGTATGCCGTCGCTGTTCGCGGTACGGTCGAGGATGATGTCACCGGCTTCTTTACCGACATCCTGGAAGATCTCGACGCACTGAGTCTGGTTCCGTGGCTCTATCCCCAGACCGTGACAGGGGCGCAGATTGCTTCGGGGACCAACATCGCATTGGCGCAGGTCATTGCCATGACCGATCCTGTTACCGATCTTGGGTTGCTCGACTATCTGCGCAGCGTGATTTCTGGTTCGGATGCGCAAGTAATCGTGACCGGTCACAGCCTCGGAGGGACCTTGACCTCAGTCGTGGCGCCGTGGATTGCTGATCAATTACCGAAGGCCGGCAACACGGGCACGGTAGCGGTCACCCCGTACACGTTCGCCGCGCCTAGCGCCGGAAACCAGGCCTTCGTTGACTACTACACAAAGCTGTTTCCGAATTCGTACCGCGGTGTGAACACTCTTGACCTCGCGCCTATGGCATGGACCGACCTCGCCGGCATCCAAGCCATGTATTCAACCCCCGGGCAGTTGCTGTCGAACTACAGCGAAGCGCTTTACCTGCTGGTCGAATCGGCGAAGATCTTTGTAGGCCAGTTGTATGCGCAAACGAACCAGCAAACTGGGACCGATTCCTTCCAGGGCCCGGCCATTAGTCAGATATCGTTCGCCGACGAAGCCATGACTCAGCACGACCATAACGTCTACTTGCAGCATGTGACTCCATCCTGATTACCTCAGGCAATTCGTTGTTGACAGAGAAAAGTTGCGAAGATTGTCCACGCTCATCACTGGGCTTTAAAAAGGCAAAATACACCCGTGGCCCGTCGGGTGGGGCTTTGCCTCAAAAGTGATGCGTCGCACTTGGATCCAAGTCAGTACCACCTGCGGTAGCGGGTGGGTCGATGTTGAGCATGCGATATTCCTATTGATTTTGAATGCCGATGGTTGACCCACCCGCTACCGCAGGTGGTACTGACTTGAATCCAACAGTGATTCCTGACTTTTGAGGCAAAGCCATGGGGTGGAGATCCAGGAGCAACGCTTTGAGCGTGAAAAATCAGAAATGGACCAATTGAGTAGAATTCGCGAGGCATGTAGTGACACGAAATGACCAGAAATGATCATAAGTAGTAAGTGCTTTTATACGAGGCGTGGTGGCTTGCCTTAAGCATCCTCAACCACGCCAACCTCAAATATGGAGAATAAAATCAATGGCAACAACTAAAACAAACAAGCGAGCAACAAAAAGCTCGCCGAAGACAATTAAAGACCCTAAGTCAATTCTGGCGCCTCGAAAAATGATTATGTGGGTCAATCACTTTGACCTCTTACCCGGCGATCCAAGTGTGACGACATCCTTCAATGCGGTTAACTCTGGTGTTGGGGGCGGGCTTACCGGCTTGGTCATTCAATCCAGCACAACAGGAGAGATCGCACAAGGCGGCGGCAACAAGGTGGTACACATGGGTCTGCAGGTACCTCCCGGTTATGCGATTCGTGGCGTGCGCGTGTGTTATGAGTTGTCTAGCAAGAGAAGCTTTATTAGTCAGATTCGGCTGGCACAAGTTCAAACACCACCGCAAAGTGCGATCGTGCTGTTGGATGACGGAACCGACCAAACCAATCCTGGACCAATCTGTGTGGATAGCGCAGCGGCGAACGTGGACCCTCGTGTCGGCGAGGTACTCCTAAGCTTGCGCGTTAACTTCGGCAACACTGCGGATAAGATCGTAGTTCGCGCCCTGGGGTTACATCTCAGTCCATTGTGATTAATCGTCGTGGAGCATTAATCGTAACAAAACGGCACTTCGATCATTTCGAAGTGCCGTTTTGATCACTTCCTGTTATGGAGCCGCGCAGTCACACCAGCCGGGGCCGCAGCGCCCGCAGTCTGTGCAGACACACACACCGCAGATCACGGTCCCGGCACAAGTCGTGGCGCAACACGTCCCACCGCCACCGGCGAATGCAGCGGCGGGCAGCTTCTTTTCGGAATCGATAACCTGCACGCTAAATGGCAGGTCGCCTCGGTTGAGTTTCGTCAGGTTCTTATCAACCATCAGGGTATCGACCGCTTCCATCACTTCTCCGCCTGCGCGTTGGACCGCCTGAAAAACGCGCAACTCGATCTGGCCATGGTCGCGAATGTAAGGAGTAATGGTCAGCTTCTTCCCGTCCTTTTCCACCTTGATTGCGTCGCCTTCGATCTGGGTGACATTGGCTGAGTCACCACTCGCGAAGGTGAATCGAAGTTTCACAGCCCTTACCGAATCCATACTTGCTTGCGTCTTAGGAGGCTCGGGTCTGCCGTAGGCCCAGACAATCATCATGAACCCACACACAGCGAGCAAAGTTGTACCTGTAATAACGCGATGAATCTTAATCACTGAAGTGCTCCTTTCTTAGCTTGTTGTTGGGAGGGTTCTGTCCGACACTGGAAGCATGCCGGCTGGGCTGACGTGTGAAGTACAATTAGTCGGGTGACGCGCGAACTATACTCTGAATAATCCAAGTGTTCAACCAGGGACATCGTGCTACTCAGAGATCCTCTTCACCGGGGATCAGGATCGAAGTTGAAATCCAGATCTCAGATTAGGGCACCTACCCGTTTCAAAAGGCTGGTGGACCTGTATAGCTAAAACAAAGACCGTAACTTTTCTTTGACTCGCCAGTTTTATTATCAGAAACCCGGCGCTGCGAGGACTGGTTAGATTTGAGTCAGGTCACTGAATCCGAAGAACGGCTCCTGATAGAAGCTGCTCAGAACGACCCGAGCCGCTTTGCCGAGCTGTACGAACAGAACTTTCACCGCGTCTATGCCTATGTGGCGCGGCGAGTTCGTGATCGTGCGGAAACACAGGATCTTACCGCTCACGTTTTCCATCAAGCACTCGCAAATCTCGGAAAGTTCAAGTGGAAAGGCTCGCCATTCGCCGCGTGGCTCTACCGGATTGCGTCAAACGCGATTGCCGACCAGGCCAAGCGAAAGGTGCGTGAGTCGAGTGAGCAACCAAACACCGCCGCGGAAACTACCACCGCGACGGATCTGGAAAAGGTTGAACGTCGCGCTCGTTTGTTTGGCGCTGTCGAGAAACTTCCGGACGACCAGCGTCGCGTCATTCTCATGCGTTTCGCGGATGAAAAGAGTATCCGTCAAATCGCTGATGAGTTGGGGCGCAGCGAAGGAGCAGTGAAACAACTCCAGTTTCGCGGGCTGGAGAATTTACGTAATCGACTAAACGAGAAGTAACCAATGGCCGAACGCTCCATCATTGACCAATTAGACGACGCCGTTGCCGCGATGGCCGAAGGGCGTCAACTTGATCTGACGAACCTTGAGCCGGAATTGTCCGTGCTCGCCGGAGTCGCGCAGGATCTAATTGGTTTGCCTCGCGAAATGTTCAAGTCAGAGCTTCGGCAGCAATTAATAAGGAGAGATTCTATGAGCAGTCCCGTACCACAACTCGAAGACAAGTTTACCCAGGAACGGTCAGCAAAGAAGTCAGACGATGCCGGTTACGTGAAAGAGCCCGAGATGAGGCGCGAAAACCGCCGTGCCGTCACTCCATACATCACCGTTCATCAACCGGCGGAACTCATTGACTTCCTCATCCACGCATTCGGTGCAATCGAGCATTTCCGGGCTACAGGTACGGCAGGTGGAATGCACGCTGAGCTATCGATCGGTGATTCCATTGTAATGATTGGTGGCGCCGAGCACATCGAGCCAAAGCCCACCGCAATTCATCTCTACGTGCCTGATGTTGATCAGGCGTACGAACGAGCGCTGGAAGCCGGCGCGAGATCCTTAATGCCTGTTGCCGATCAGCCGTACGGCGAACGTTCTGGTGGAGTTGAAGACGTACACGGTAATCGCTGGTACATCGCAACCCCGTTTGTGCCGTTGCAAACAATCGCGAAGGACCTTCACACGGTGACGGTTTACTTTCATCCCATCGGCGCGCAACGGTTCATCGATTTTGTTACCAACGGACTTGGCGGAGAAGAACTGATGCGTCATCAGGAAGGCGAGATGATCATGCACGCAAAAGTGCAGATTGGCGATTCAGTCATTGAGCTGGGCGAAGCTCGTTATCCATCACAACCACTGCCAACTGCCATTTATCTCTATGTCGACGACGTGGATGCGATGTATGAACAGGCGTTAAAGGCAGGTGGAATTTCCATGCTGGCGCCTACAGATCAGGCTTACGGCGATCGAAACGCATGGGTAAAGGATCCGTTTGATAACGTCTGGTACATCGCTTCGCCACTGCGGGGTTAGAGTTGCCAGAAAGAAATACTTACCTCCACTGTCGATTTCGCAGAGTCTCGTTCGACTATCTGTTAGGGAATGAAGCTGATTGATCGCAGCGTTTGAGCATTCCCGGTGCGAAAATTTTTTACTGAGACGAACCTGGAGGAGAGTATGCGAAAGCTCATCGTTGCCGAACACATCAGTCTGGATGGCATTATTCAAGGCCCTGGTAGCCCTAAAGAAGATCCCAGCGGCGACTTCCGCCTTGGTGGCTGGACAGTGCCCTACGACGATGAGGCCATCGGCCAGGCCGTGCAGGACCAGTTCTCGCAGCCGTTCGAATTGCTGCTGGGGCGTCGTACCTACGACATATGGGCGGCGTATTGGCCGCACGTGCCGGCCGATTCACCCGCCCACGGCATCGCCGATCTTTTCAACAGCGTGCCTAAGCACGTTGCTACGCACCGGCCAGATACGCTTGATTGGCAGAACAGTCACGGGCTGAAGGGCGACCTTGCCGGCGCGATACGCGCGCTTAAGCAGCAGGACGGCGCCAACCTGTTGACCTGGGGTAGCGGCGATATGGTGCGCCAATTGCTCGCCGCGGGGCTGGTGGACGAGCTTCAGCTTGTGATTTATCCCGTCGTACTTGCGCGCGGCAAGCGCTTGTTCGACGACAATGCGCAAGCGGCGGCCTTCACCCTGGCACACTCGACCAGCGCGGCTAGCGGCGTGCTGATCACCCGCTACGTACTCAGCGGCGAGGTACGCACCGGGACGTTCGAAGAAGTTGAGTAGGAAAAGCCTAATTCTTGGATCAATTGCGATTCCTACTTTTGAGGCAAGCCAATCAGCTGGTCGGTTTGGGCAGACCGCTGAGCCAGTCGTGCTCCGGATCTTAACGCCGGCCCTTGCGGCTCTTTAATTATTCGGAATCCATTCCACAAAATAACTTGAGTTACCGGCCTTGACTCCTGTTTTCGTTTTCATCGTTATTACCTCCTAGTGAATTGATTCTTGTTGAACTTGAACAGACTCACGGAAATAGATCATGCAGCATACGACAGCTTGTCGACTGCTGTATTGAACAAACCGTAGTTGCTTAGAACAGATTTGAACTCGTGCTCGTAGGATCAAGCCGATGTATTGTTCGACTTGCTGGGTGGGCCGTGCCAGGAGTCTGAGCTATTGCAATTATTGTGGTGCTCGGATCATTAAGGTACTTTAAGCCCTGACTGCGGAATATCTGATCCATTGAACTGCGACGCAGGAGTATGTGCGGGCACCCCAAATTGTTCATGAAGACTTTGCCACGTTGAGATGAAACTACACTTTGCCATCCTTCTATTCACCTTTTTTCTGTGGACACCCTTCTCATACGCAGAAGAGGTAAGACGGCTTGAGAACGAAACGCTTGAGGACTTCGCAAAACGAAATGGGCCACCGCATGCAGAATTGACTCATACGGTCATTGAAACCGAAGCGTGGGACAAGCAGAAGTCGGTTATCGCATTCTATATCATCGAACTTAAATTAAAAGACGGCACGCCCGCCACCCAGGTTGACGGGTATCTATTTGTGCCCAGGTCAACTAACACATACGAGAAGATACTGATTAACAACTTCGAAGAGGAGGGGGATACGCCGCACATTGAAGCGGTGTTTTTCGCCAACGCCGATAAGGACAAGGCTAAGGAATTGATCGTGATTTGTTCTTATCTTCAACGTCATTACGATGTAAATGGAACACTTTACAGCACCTTTATCTTTGATGATCTTCGCTCCGGCGCCAATCGAACGAGGCTGAGTTTCCTCGAAGGTGTTAGCGAGCGGGTAAGCGGCAGTTGTGACTGTGAGTGGAGAGACGGCCAGAAGAAAACATCAAAATACAAAACCGCCGCCAGTGTAAGAGTTGGTCTCAAGAAACTCGGCTTTTCCGAAATGGATAATTGAACCACGATGTAGTAACTGTAGGGGTGGCACTCCGTGGCCGCCCCTACAGTTGCAACCTGAAAGATCGGACTTTTGAGGCAAAGCCGTTTGAGGTTGTGAAATAAATTCAGGTGTCACTCCAAGTGTATGTGGTCGATAGTCGTTTCGCCTGTCTCGACACGTTGGACCACTTGAGCAAGATCCGGATCTTTTATTTCCAATGCATAACGGATCAGCGCTCGGGTTTTCGCTGGTATTGAACTGTTAGTTATGAGTAATCGAGCGCTGATCCG
>Ga0207670_10000467_pt1 | contig 22497 bp, 17 predicted proteins | sample KBSS23HmetaG_FD_184339 | JGI IMG/M metagenome (GOLD analysis project Ga0207670, IMG submission 184339) | Switchgrass rhizosphere microbial communities from Kellogg Biological Station, Michigan, USA - KBS S2-3H metaG (SPAdes) (version 2) | ecosystem: Host-associated > Plants > Roots >... | reverse complement strand
GCTCGCCACGATCAGCATGCTCGCGACGCTGCTCGTGGGCTGGTTCCTGCTCGGCGTGCGCTGGGACTGGGCGTACGTCCAGTGGCTGCCGCTCACCGTCGCCATCGTGGCGGGGCTCGCTTCGACGTTGTTCCTCGGCTTCCTGCTCGCGGGCTGGTCGCTCGTGCTCACGCGCGCGGCGATGGTCGTGCTCGAGGGCGCGACGCTCGCTTCGTATCTGCTCTGCGGGGTCATCTTCCCGATCGACCTGCTGCCGTTCCCCGTCCGCTGGGTCGCGCTCGGGCTGCCGTTCACGTGGTGGTACGAGGCGCTGCGCCGGTTCCTCGCCGGCCACGGCACGCCGGGGCTCATGCAGGGTTTCACCGACGCCCAGGTGCTGCTGTGGCTCGGCGTCACCACGGTGTCGTTCGCGCTGCTCGCGCGCTGGGGCTATTTCGCGTTCGATCGCGAGGCCCGGCGGCTCGGACGGTTGGACCAGACGACGCTGTTCTAGTGGCGGTCGCGTGACGTGCGCGCAATGCCCGGTGCTGCACTCCGCACGGGCTGGGCGAGACGACCCTGCGCGCGTTCGCTCGCGGCGCGCGAGATCACCGGCACTTGCGGGCTTGCCGACCGATCGCGCGCGGTGGCGCGCGCCTTGCAGCGAGAAACCGCCCGGCCCCGGGAACACCGCGGCCATTCTCTGCGCCTGAACTCTCTCGACCCGACTCCAGGGGGAATGCCGTGTCGTTCGCGTCATGGTTCGCGGTCACCCTGCTCGCCGCTGCTCCCAGCCTGTCCACGGTGGAAGGCAACGCGGTCCAGCCCGTGGCGCTCGCCAAGGGCTCCGCCGCGACCAGCCCCGCGGCGAGCTCCGCCGGCCCGCCGGCCACGAGCCCATCGGCCCCGCCCGCGGACACTCCGCGACCGAAGTTCGGCTCGGGGAACCGGGCGCCCGACTTCCAGTACCAGTCCTACGACGACCTCTGGCAGAACCTCCACAACGTGCTCGAGCACGGCGATGTGCTGCTCATCTTCGGCGCCGCCGACCTGGACCTGCGCACGCTCGAGCGCGAGCGCGAGACGCTCATGAAGGGCGGGCTCATCCCGCTCGCGGTGGTGGAGAAGAGCGACCGCGAAGTGTGGGCCTGCGTGCGCAGGCTCGGCCTTACCTACAGCCTCATGGCCGACCCGCGCGGCGCGATCGGCGCGCAATACGGCGTCTACGACGCCGGCCTCGGACGCTCGGTCGGCTCGTGGTTCATGATCGATCGCAAGGGCAAGGTGCGCTCGTCCGGCATCGGCTTCCCGTCGCAATCCTGGCTCGCGCTGGCGTCGAACGCGTACGGTCGCCCGTTCGGGGCGAGCACTCAGCCGGCCCAGGCTCGCTGACCGGATCTCGAAGATCGTGAGCGGTCCGGGGCCTGTCGCGCTCCGGGCCGCTCGCGCGTTCGTGCTCGGGGCGGTCCCGGCTCGGTTGCAGCGCGCCGCAGCGCGAGTTAGGGTGCCCGACTCTGGCACCCGGAGTGGGGAGGCCACGGCCCACACGGTCGTCCCGTCGCGCCGCTCGAACGCCGCAAGTTGAGGGCGATTCGGAGCCTGTCCTATAGTGCCCCGCCCGGGCGGACACGCGGAGGGATGGCCGAGTGGTTTAAGGCGACGGTCTTGAAAACCGTTGAGCGAAAGCTCCGTGGGTTCGAATCCTACTCCCTCCGCCAGTATTGGAGTGGTGGCCGAGTGGCCGAAGGCAGCCGCCTGCTAAGCGGTTAGTCGGGTAAAACCGGCTCGGAGGTTCGAATCCTCTCCACTCCGCCAGCGCCCCGGGGCGGTGACCAGCCCCGGACCGCCTCGACGAATGAGGTGGGCCCATAGCTCAATTGGATAGAGCGTCTGACTACGGATCAGAAGGTTGGGGGTTCAAATCCTCCTGGGCCCGCCATTCGGCTCCCGGTGCGCGACAAGGCCGCCCGGGCCGCGAACGGCGACGCGTCGCACGGGCGACGCGACCGAGTGACCGCCGGATAGGGGAAGCTCCAAGTCCGCCGGGGATTCCCCGTGACCGGCGGTCACGCCCGCAGAGCCGGCTCGCGCGACGGGTCGCGTCCCGATAATCTCCGCGGCTGATCGGGCAGGCTCCCCGCCTTGGGAGGCAGCAACCATGCGCTCAACGCGTGTCGTCCCCGCCTCGTTCGTACTCCTCGCCCTGGTGGCGCTCGCGGCCTCGGCGGGCAAGCCGACCGCTCCCGGCGATCGCGCGTGGACCGCGGCCGACATCGACCGCTATCCGGTCGCGAGCATCGCCATGCTGCCGCCCGCGACGTACGACGGCAGTGTCGAGGCCCGCAAACTGGTCGAGCAGGCCGTGGGCCAGGCGCTCAAGGGCTCCGGACACCGCTGGGTGTCACCGTTCGTCGTCAAGGACCAGCTGTTGAAGAACGGCGGCGACTCGCTGGGGAAGGCCATCAACGACAAGCTGCTCAAGGACCCGCGGCTGGATTCGCTCGATGCGCCGGGCCTGAGCCGCATGCTGCGCGCGCGCGCGCTGCTCACCGTGCGCGTGGACCAGATGGAGCGCCGCGAGCTCGAGCCCGACCAGTCGGGCCGGCCGTCCACCTCGATCCAGCTCCGCGCCGCGCTCGTGGATTCGACCGGGCGGCTGCTGTGGACGCTGTACTCGAGCGAGAACGTCGAGGGGCCGCAGCAGGATGCCGGCGCCAACGTCATCGGCGTCAAGAGCTCGGGGCTCAACACCACGCCGGTCGGCAACACGGTCCCGGCGCCCACGTACCAGGAAGTGCTCCAGAAGATGTGCCTGCGCTGGACCGAAGCGTTCCCCCGGCGCGCGGCGCCGGATTCCAGCGGCACGGCGAAGTAGCGATGCTCATCGTCGACGACGATGCCGGCATGCGCGCGGCGCTGCGCGAGGCCCGCGCGTCCCAGGCCCGCGACGAGGTGCCGGTGGGTTGCGTCATCGTGCACGACGGCATGATCGTGGGCCGCGGCCACAACCAGGTGGAATCGCTCCAGGACGCCACCGCGCACGCCGAGGTGCTGGCGATCGGCGCCGCGTCGAACGCGCTCGGAAGCTGGCGGCTCGCCGACTGCACGTTGTACGTGACGCTGGAGCCGTGCGCGATGTGCGCGGGCGCGATCGTGCTCGCGCGGCTGGGCCGCCTGGTCTACGGCGCCGCCGATCCCAAGGCGGGCGCGTGCGGCTCGGTGCTCGACGTCATCGGCGAGCGCCGCCTGAATCACCGGGTCGCGGTGACGAGCGGGGTGCTGGAGCCCGAGTGCGGCGAGCTGCTGCGCGAGTTCTTCCGCCGGAAGCGCAAGGCCGCGCTGCGGCTGGCGGAGGCGGAGGAGCCCGGGCCGGCGGACTGAGCGGGCCGCGCCACCCGCGCGCGGTCGCCGTTTGCCGCGAACGCGCGGGCGCGGCTAGATTCCCCGCCTCACCACGGAGGGCGCGGCATGAAGACGGTGCGTTACTCGGCCAGCGGCGGGCGCGTGGTCGCGGCGGTGCAGGTGGCCCCGAAGCGCGACGGCAGCTATGAGCTCATGCTGTGGGAGAAGGAGACGAACGAGATCGTCGAGCCCTTCCCGCACCGCGGCAACTTCCTCAACAACGACGACGACGAGTTCCCGCTGCCACGACCGAACGCGGAGAACGACGGCCGCGCGCTGCAGGTCGTGGTCGCGCTGTCGATGCCGTCGGACGTCCGCTCCGCCACGGTGAGCCTCGTGCTCACGCAGGACGGCGAGGAGATCGGGCGCGACGCGAAGGACGTCCCCGAGGGCGTCACCGATCACCAGCTCTCGCTCTGGGTCCAGCTCCGCAAGGGCGGCTGAGACGCGACCGCGCGAGGGCCCACGCCCGGCGTGGGTGTCCCATCGCGTGAAGATCCAGGGAGCCGGAGCGGCGGGTTCACCCACGAACCTCGCCGCCATACACGGACCGTCATCAGGCGCCTCGCATTCGCCCTCGAGTCCATGTTTCCGGCTGGCCCTGGAGTTCTCGACTGGGGTGGGTGTTCCTCGTTCATCGGACCGGGGGACGGTCCGGCGCTGCCTGGGCCGAAGGGAGAGCGACTCGAGATGAACGACGGAACGTGGGGAATTCGACTGTCGAAATCGTAGCACGCGGCACCATCGATGGGAACGATTCCCGCCCGGCGTTGGTGCCGCTTGGAGCGTTTCCCGGCACGTTTTCACCGGCGCTTGGCACCTCCGCGTCCCTGGATGTCAAGACCGTGCGAGGACCCGGGCGCGGCGGCGGCGTTCGCCCGCGGCGAACGCCGGTCACGGATGGTGGAAGCCGCCGAACATGCCGTGGATCCCGGGGGCCGCTTCCTTGAGGCTCACCGAGACGAGCTTGTAGGGCGCGGTGGTCTCGGACCGGAATGTGAATTCGCGAGCGTGGGCGTCGGCGTCCAACAGCTTCACCGTCAGTTCCGATGGCGATGACGCGATCACGCGGTCGAGCTGGAGCCGGCCGTACTTCTCGCGCAGCGTCCGGTAGCGCTCGACGCGCGCGGGGACGCCCTTCTCGGCGAGGTTCTTCGCCGCCATGTGGTCCTCGAGGAACCCGCGCATCGAGTCCTCGCCGGTGTTGAACGCCGTCACCCAGCCGCGCGCGAGTGCGCCGGGGCGCGTGTCGGGCCAGGTGGCGGCTGCCTTTGCGCCGGGCGTGTCGGCACGCGCTGCCGGCGCCGAGAGCGCGAAAGAGAGCAGTGCGGCTGCGATCCACGGTCGTGTCATCGGGCGATCCTCCTCACGTCATGTCCAGTCGAGCGCCTCGCGGACGCGGAGCCGCGCGGCGCTCAGGGCGGGGTGGAAGCTGCTGAACGTGGCGAGCACGAGCACGAGGCCGAGCCACAGCGCGAGCGCGCGCGACGAAAGGTGGAAGTCGAGCGGAGCCCTGAGGAAGATGCGGCCGCACGCCTGCTCGAGCGCCCACGACACCGGCACCGTGATCAGCACCGCGGCGATCCAGCTCAGGAGCCCGACGAAGAGCGCCTCGAGCCAGACGTGCGAAGCGAGCGTGCGCGGCCGCGCGCCGAGCGCGCTCATGACGCCGATCTCGCGCGTGCGCTGGAGCACGCTCAGCGTGAGCGTGGACGCGAGCCCCAGCCCGCCCACGAACACCACGACCAGCGAGGCGAGCGTGAGCACGCTGTAGATGATCACCAGGTGGTCCAGGATCGCCTGCCGGGCATCGAACATGCGCTGGAGGTAGGCGACCGGGAGACCGGCGCGCTCGCAGGCGCCCTCGAGCGTGCGCGCCGCCGCGCGCTGCGCGGCCTCGTCGTGGCGCTCGAGGACGATGCGCGCGGTCCGCGCGGAGTCGGGCGAGCGGCCGGTCGCGGCCAGGACGGCCGCGCGCGGCGCGTAGGCGGCCGGCATCGGCGCCAGCTCGCGCGCCACGCCCACCACCGCGAACGCCACCGGCTGCCCGCGCAGGCGCACGCGCAGGCTGTCGCCGGGCGAGAACATCGCGCCGCGGAGCGCCACCGCCTGGTTCACGACCACGGCGCGGTCGTCCGTGGGCGCGAGCCAGCGCCCGGCCACGATGCGCGGCGCCACGAGCGGCGTTCCGGGCTCCACGCCCGAGAGCGAGACGTTCGTCGTCGCGACGCCTTCGGAGTCCAGCAGCCACGGGTTGGCGCCCGGCCAGTACTCGACGCGCGCGACGCCGGGGATCTCCGACCACAGCCGCTCGAGTGCCGCCACGCTCGTGGGCTCGCTCAACGACAGCACGAGGTCGTAGCGCCGGCGGGCGAAGTCGGCGTTCACCGCGTCGTTCCATGCCTCGGCGACATTGAGTGCCGCCATGAACGCGGCCCCGCCCGTGCCGAGGAGTGCCAGCGCGAGCGCCAGCCTCGCGCGCCGCGCGAGCGCCGTGCGCAGCGCCAGCGCGAGCGGTCGCGGCAGCCACGACACGCGCCGGAGCCAGGCGTCGATCGCGATGAGGCGCGAGAGCGGCGGCGACGGCTCGGCGAGCGCCTCGCGCACCGGGATCGCGGCCGCGCGGCGCACCGGCGCCAGCGAGACGAGCAGCGGCAGCCCCAGGCCCACCACCAGGACCACGCCCAGGACCCACCACGGGAACGGCGAGTGCGACACGTCGGTGTTGAGGATCCCGGCCGAGAACTCGGCGTAGGCGCGGCCGAGCCACAGTCCCGGTGGCAGGCCCACCACCAGCCCCGCGACCGCGAGCAGCGCCACCTCGACCAGGTAGATGCCGGCGACCTGCCGGCTCGTCGCACCGATCGCCTTCATCACGCCCACCTGGCGCAGCTCCTCGGCCATGAACGCGTGCACCATGGCGGCCACGAGCACCGCGCTCAGGGCCAGGCTCAGGATGCCGAACGCGAGCAGGAGAAAGCGGAACGCCGCCATCTGGGCCGCGTGCGGGTGCTCGCCCGGCGGCGGCACGTTGACGCGGGTCACGGCCAGGCCGTTGCGCTCGAGCAGCGCGCGCGCCGAATCGGAACGCTCACGGATGTATCCCTCGTCGCGCGCGTGCTCGGTGACGATGCGCAGCTGGCCGGTCTCGCCCGAGCCCTCGCCGCGCGCGCGCGAGTCCCAGGCGATGAAGCCCGGCACCATGTGTTCCATCCACGCCGGCGGCATGCCCGGAGCGTGCGCCGTGCCCGCCACGCGCAGCCGCACCTCGCGGCCATCCTCGAGCCGGAACGTGAGCGAGTCGCCGATGCCGGCACCGGCGACCTCGAGCCCCGTGCGCTCGAGCACGACGTCGCCGGGCCCGGGCGGCCACGCGCCGCGGTCACGACGGAAGAGATCGATGCGCTGGGCGTCGAAGTCGCGGACCACGTGCAGGAGCGCCGGCTGCCACTCGTCGGGGCCGCGGCGCACGCGCGCCACGATCACCGGCCGCGCCTCCGCGAGCGCCACGCCCGGCAGCGCGCGCAGCGAGTCCACCACGGCGTCGTACGGGATGTCCGCACCCGACCCACCGCGCGGCTCGGTGCGCGGCTCCACATTCAGCGTCGCGCTCGCGGGGCTCGTGCGCGCGTACATGCTCATGAGCTCGGGCTGGAGGAGGCCGTAGGCGAACAACACGAGCGCGATCTCGAACACGCCCGCGGCGAGGGCGAGGACGGTGAGCAGCGAGCGCCCCGGTCGCCGGCGCAGGTCGCGGACCGCCTTGCGCCAGCGGACCGGCAGGCTCACGCCAGCGCTCCGTCGGCGAGCGTCACCGTGCGCGTGACGCCGGTCGTGGCGTCGCGCTCGTGCGTCACCACCACGACGGTCTTGCCCTGGCGGGCCAGCGAGCCGAACAGCGCGAACACCTCGGCGCTGGTCGCCGAGTCGAGGTTCCCGGTGGGCTCGTCCGCGAGCAGCAGCGGCGGGTCGTTGGCGAGCGCGCGCGCGATCGCGACGCGCTGCTGCTGGCCGCCCGACAGCATCGCGGGCAGCTTCCCGGCCTGGTCGGCCACGCCGACGCGCTCGAGCAGCGCTGCCGCCCGCGCGGCGCGCTCGCGCGCGGGGACCTTGCCCGCGAGGTCCATCGGCAGCATCACGTTCTCGGCGACCGAGAGCGTCGGCAGGAGCTGGAAGAACTGGAACACGATGCCCACGCTGCGCCCGCGCCACGCCGCGAGCTGGTCGTGGTCCAGCTCGTGGATGCCGCGGCCCGCCACGGTGACGCTGCCCGAGCTGGGGTGGTCGAGCCCGGCGATCAGGTTCAGGAGCGTCGTCTTGCCGCTGCCCGAGCGGCCGACGACGGCCACGAACTCACCCGCGCTGACGTCGAGATCGATCCCGGTGAGCGCGTCGAAGCGGCCGGCCGGCGTGGCGAACGTGCGGCGCAATCCGCGGAGCGAGATCACGACGTTCCTTTCGCAAGAGGGAGCGTGGCGTCGACGGCAGGCAATCTCACCCGCGGCGGACGCGCGGGCCATGCGCATGGGACGAGCGGGTCCGGGGCGGGGATGAGTGGGACCGGGACGGAGCCGTCGCGCGCGGCCGCGATGCTACGATGGCCGTTCCATGATGCGATCGGGCCGGAATGTCCGCGTGGCGCTGGCCGCCGCTTCGTTCCTCGCGCTGCTCGAGATCTTCCGCAGCGGCATGACGCGGATCCTCGAGGGCGACCGCGCCTCGGTCTTCGACCTCATCCACTGGGTGATCCCGCTGTGGTTGAGCGTCGTCGTCGTCTCGCCGTGGTGCGCGTTCATGGCCTGGCGCTTCCCGGTGCGGAGCGGGCAGGTGGTGCGCACGCTGATCGCCCACGTCGGCGGCGCCGCGGTGTTCGTGGCGCTCCACCTCGCGGTGCTCAGCGCGTTCCACCTCGTGATGGCGGCCACCCAGCTGTTGCCGAGCCGCATGCACCTGCTGCACACGTACGTGTTCTACGTCGGCATGGAGGCGAGCATCTACGCCGCGATCGTGGTCGTGATCATGCTGCTCGAGGCGCGTCGCGAGGCCGCCGAGCGGAGCGTGGCCGCGGCGCGACTGGAGCAGAGCCTCGCCGGCGCGCGGCTCGAGAGCCTGCAGGCCCAGATCCGGCCGCACTTCCTGTTCAACACGCTCAACGCGCTCGCGGTCCTGGCCCGGCGCGGCGACGGCGCCGCGGTGGACCGGGCGATCGGGGACCTGGGCGAGCTGTTGCGCGCATCGTTCGCGTCGCCCGGCCGCCACGAGATCACGCTCGGCGAGGAGCTGGAGCTGGTCGAGCGCTACCTGGGGCTCCAGCGCATCCGCTTCCCGGACCGGCTGCGCGTGGAGTGGGACGTGGCGCCGGAGGCGAGGAGCGCGCTCGTGCCCGCGCTGCTCGTGCAGCCGCTGGTCGAGAACGCGATCGAGCACGGGCTCGCCTCGACGCTCGGCGGGCGCGTGCGCGTGCGCGCGCACCGTGCGGGCAGCTCGCTCGAGCTCGAGGTGAACGACGACGGTCCCGGCTTTGGCGGCGCGGTGGACGGGCACGGCGGCGGGATGGGGCTGGCGAACACGCGCGAGCGCCTCACCCTCCTCCATGGCGCCGCCGCGACGCTCGAGTGCTCGAACCCGCCCGAGGGTGGCGGCCGCGTGCGCATCCGGCTGCCGTGGCGAGACGGCCCCGCGGGTCGTGCGCCGTGATCCGCGTCGCGCTCGTGGACGACGAGCCCGTGGCGCGCGAGGGGCTGCGGCTCTGGCTCGCGCACGAGCCCGACGTGGAGATCGCCGGCGAGGCCGGCACGCCGCGCGACGCCATCGCACTGGTGCTGCGCGAGCGGCCCGACCTGCTGTTCCTCGACGTGCAGATGCCCGACGCCGACGGCTTCAGTGTGCTCGAGGCCGTGAGCCGCGAGCACCTGCCCGAGGTGGTGTTCGTGACCGCGCACGAGCGCCACGCGCTCCGCGCATTCGACGTCTCGGCGCTCGACTTCCTCTTGAAGCCGGTGCGCGAGGAGCGCTTTCGCGCGGCACTCGCCAAGGCGCGGCGCGAGCTGGATCGCGGCGAGGCGCGCGAGGGCCCGGCCCGGCTCTCGGCGCTGCTCGATCGCGTGCGCGGCAGCGCCGGCGTGGACGGCCCGCGGCGGATCGAGCGCTTCGCCGTGCGCGTGCGCGACCGGTTCATCATCGTGCCCGCGGCCGAGGTGGAGTGGATCTCAGGCGCGGGGAACTACGCCGAGCTCCACCTGCCCGCCGGGACCCACCTGGTGCGCGCGACGCTGGCCGAGCTGGAGCAGGGTCTCGACCCCGCGCGCTTCGTCCGCGTCCATCGCAGCTCGCTCGTCCGCCTCGACTGCGTCCGCGAGGTGATCCCCGCCACGCACGGCGACTACGACCTCGTACTCACGAGCGGCGCGGTGCTCAAGCTCTCCCGGAGGTACGCGGGGCGGGTGCTGCGATAAGCCGCCTGAAAACGTCGAGGGCGGCGTCCTTGCGGACGCCGCCCCGAATCGTGAGGTGGTACCTCGGACGTCAGGCCTTGCGAACGTTCGCCGCCTGCAGGCCCTTCGGGCCGCGCGTCACGTCGAACTCGACTCCCTCGCCCTCGGCGAGCGTCTTGAAGCCATCGCCCTGGATCGCCGAGAAGTGCACGAACACGTCCTCGCCGCCCGGCTGGGAGATGAAACCAAAGCCCTTCGCCTCGTTGAACCACTTCACCGTGCCACTAGCCACTTGAAGCTCCTTGAAACTGGACCCGGAGGTCCATACCACCGCGAGATCACGCTGCGGCTGCGTCCGGTCACTGTGACCGTATGTCCCGATTGCCATTCGGACTTCACGAAAAAACCGCCCGGAACGTCTCGGACGGTTCTGAACGCGTTGCCCCACATCCATGGTCAACCGAAGACGGCGGGAGTATCGGCGAGTCGACCCCCGGCCACAAGTGAAAACCCGCACGGGTCTTGAAACGGTCACTCCTCGGCCCGCATCCCCAACTGCCGCAACTTCTTATAGAGATGGCTCCGCTCGAGCCCAAGCCGCGCCGCGGCCCGCGTCATGTTCCCGCCCTCGGCCGCGAGCGCCGCCTCGATGTGCCGGCGCTCGAACTCGCGCACCGCATCGCCCAGCGCCGCCGGCGGCGCGCCGGGCTTCGGATCGCCGGCGTCTGCCCCGCCGGCGGCGACCGGGACGGGCCGCGGCAACGCCGACGCCACGTGCTCGGCGCCGATCCGCACGCCCGGGTTCATGATCACCAGGCGCTCGACGAGGTTCCTGAGCTCGCGCACGTTCCCGGGGAACTCGTATCGCGCCAGCGCCTGGAGCGCGGGCGCGGTGAATGCCGGCGCGCGCCGGCCGGTCTCGCGCGCGAGCGTCGCGAGGAAGTGGTCCACGAGCAGCGGCAGGTCGTCCATGCGCTCGCGCAGCGCCGGCACGTGCAGGGGGATCACCGCGAGCCGGAAGTAGAGGTCCTCGCGGAAGCGCCCCGCCGCCACGGCGGCGGGCAGGTCGTGGTTCGTGGCCGCGATCACGCGCACGTCGACGCGGATCGTGCGGCTGCCGCCCACGCGCGTGATCTCGTTCTCCTGCAGCGCCCGCAACAGCTTCGTCTGCGCGCGCGCGGAAAGGTCTGCCACCTCGTCCAGCAACAGCGTGCCGCCGTTCGCCTCCTCGAAGCGGCCGCGCCGCGACTGCGTCGCGCCGGTGAACGCGCCGCGCTCGTGCCCGAACAGCTCGGACTCGAACAGCTCCTCGGGGATCGCCGAGCAGTTCACGGCCACGAACGTCTGCGCGCGCCGCGTGCTCGCGTCGTGGAGCGCGCGCGCCACGAGCTCCTTGCCGGTGCCGTTCTCGCCCGAGAGCAGCACGCGCGCGGTCGACGGTCCCGCGAGCCCGATCTGCTCCACCAGCCGGCGCATCGCGGGCGAGCCGCCCACGAGCGGGCTCGCCCAGGACGCCCGCAGCCGCAGGTTCTCGGATTCGAGCGCGCGCGCCGACGTGGCGTTCCGCAGCACCACGAGCAGGCGGTCGAGCGACAGCGGCTTCTCCAGGAAATCGTACGCGCCGAGCCGCGTCGCCTGCACCGCGGTGTCCACGTTCGCGTGGCCGCTCATCATCACCACCGTGGTCTCCGGGGCGTGCTCGCGGATCTCCGCCAGCAGATCGAGACCGCTCTCACCCGGGAACCAGACGTCGAGCAGCACCACGTCGTAGGCCTCGCGCAGCAGCGTGCGCGCCGCGGCGACGGTGGGCGCATCGTCCACCTGGTAGCCCTCGCGCGCCAGAGCCCCTTTCAGCGTGCTGCGGATGTTGGGCTCGTCGTCGACGATCAGGATGCTCGGCATGGGCTATGCCTCCGGCTTCGTGGGGATCTGGATCACGAACGACGTGCCGCGGCCGGGTGCGGTCTCGACCTCGATCGTGCCGCGGTGGTCCGAGATGATGCGCTCGACGATCGTGAGCCCGAGCCCGGTGCCGTGCGTCTTGGTCGTGAACCCCGGCATGAAGAGCTGCGCGCGCTGCTGCTCGCTCAGGCCCGGACCGTCGTCGCTCACCTCGATGAACAGCTTGTCGCCGTTGCCGGCCGCCGCCACGCGCACGTGCCCGGCGCCGTCTCTGCCCGACGCCCCCGCCGCGGTGGCGTCGAGGCCGTTCTGGATCAGGTTCAGCAGCGCCTGGCGAAGCTGTCCCGGGTCGGCGACGAGCGGCAGCACCGCCGGGGGCAGGTCGAACGCCAGCCGGCCGGCCACCACCTCGTGGTGGAACAGCGTGCGCAGGTCGCCCATCAGCTCGCCCACCACGAACGGCACCGGGCGCGGGGGCGGGAAGCGCCCCAGCTCGTTGAACTCCTGGAGCATCGCCTTCAACCGCTGCACTTCTTCACCGACGGTGCGCACGGCCTCTTCGAGCGTGGCGCCGAAGTCGGGGTGCTTCTGGTCGTACGAGCGCTTGAGTCCCTGCACGGAGAGCGCGATCGGCGTGAGCGGGTTCTTGATCTCGTGCGCGACCTTTCGCGCCATCTGGCCGTAGGCGGCCTGGCGCTCGCTGGCGCGCAGGTGATCCCGGTACGTGCGCAGGTCGTGGCGCATGCGCTCGAGCGCGTCCACGAGCGTCTGCAGCTCGCGCATGCTCTCCATGGCCAGCGGCTCGTCCCACTCGCCGCGCGAGATGCGCTCGGAGAAGCCGGCGAGGCGCACCACGGGGCTCGCCACCTGGTGCGACCACACGATGCCGAGCACGACCGCGAGCAAGAGACCGAGCACGCCGAGCACGAGCGCCGTGGAGCCGAGCACGGTCATGGCGTCGTCGGCGGCGGCGGTGGAGGCGAGCGCCGTGAGCCGCGGCGGCGCGCCGGCGGGCCCGAGGCGCAGGTCGACCTCGCGGGTCAGGTACGTGCGGCCGTCGAGCCGCACGCGGGCGACGCTCGGATCCGCCGGCCGCATCGCCGGCGCCTCGCGACCGCGGAGCGTGGTCGCGAGCACGCGCCCTTGCGAGTCGCGCAGCAGCAGCTCGAGGCCGCTCAGGCGCTGGAGCCTCGCCAGGAACGTGGAGTCCACGCGCATGCCGCCGCGCACGAGCCCGACGCGGGTGCCCGCGTAGACGATCGGCGCGCGCGCATCGAGCGCCAGCCCCGAGGCGTTCGCCAGCGTGAGCACGGAGAGCCCGCTGTCGGCGGTCACGGGGAGCGTCTCGACGTCGAGCGGCTCGCTCCACGTGCGCCCGCCCGCCGGGATCGCGAAGCTGGCATCGGTGCTCACGCGCCCGGTGCTGTCGATGACCGCGAGGTAATCGAGCCCGAGGAGAAAGCGCTGCTCGGCGAGGAACTGCCGCAACTCGAGATCGCCCGCGGTCTCCACGAGGAAGAGGCGCTTGAGCTGCGGATCGCGCGCGAGGAGCGCCATGCGCGCGCCCAGGTGCTGGCCGTCGGCCACCAGCTCGCCGCGGGCGACGCCGATCGCGCCCTCGAGCCGGACTCCGGACTGCTGCTCCATCGTCTGGCGGATGCGCGTGCCGAGGAGCGCCAGCGCCAGCGACAGCGGCACCACGGCCACGAGCGAGAAGCCCCAGATGAGGCGGGCGCGCAGGGAGTTCATGGGCCCGTTCCTTCGCCGCACGGCGCCAGCGCCGCGAAAGCCCGGGTGCCGATCGAGCGCACATTCGCAAGCGCTGCCGGTCTCACGAGGACCGGGCAGCGGACGGCGAAGAGCGGCGTCACGCCGGGTGTGCGCCACGCGGCAGTGGCCGCGTCGGCAGCGGCGACCGGCTGGTCGACGTACATGAGCTTCAACGTACGGGTGCCACCCGGCCGCGCCACGCGCGCGAGGATGCGCTCGAGGGGCCTGGCCCCGGGCAGGGTCGCGTCCACCGACCAGCGCGCGGGCGCCTCCGGCCGCGGGTCGGGCTCGAGGTCTCGCCACGGCAGCAGGTCGCCGCCGAACGCCTCGCGATCCAGCGCGTCGAGATCCGCTCGGAGGGGCGCGAGCGTGTCGGCGGCGGTCGCGACGCACACCACCGCGCCGCGCGCGCGCAGCGCCAGCTCGGGGTCGCGGAAGCGCGCATCCGACCGCATGCGCGCGGAGAGCTCGCCGGGCCAGAACACCGCCGCGTCCAGCTCGCCGCGCTCGAACGCGATCTCCTCGTCGGTGGCGTCCTCGAACGCGCGCACGATCAGCGTATCGGGAGCGAGCGCGCCCGCGGAGTCCCCGGTAACCGACGCCACCTGCGTCGCGGCCGTCCCCTCGACGCGGAGCCAGCGCCGACCCGCCGCATCGAGCGTGTCGCGCGCGTAGGTCGCGGAGCCGATCCGCGGTGGCCCGACCGGCCCGTCGCACGTGAAGAGCAGGTTCGCGCGGCGCGGCGAGGGCAGCCCCACGCGCAGCGTCGCGACGCGGGGGAGGACGGGACCCGAGTCGGGGACCACGGCGGGCGGCGTCGGTGCCACCGCCGGCCGCGGCGCCCTCGGGCCACAACCCGAGATGGCGATCGCGGTCAGCAGCAGCGCCACCGCGGCCAGTCCGGTTGCTCCGCGCACCGCGTCCATGCGGACACACCCCTCGCGAGTCATTGGGCCCCTTCAGGTTGGACTGCCGGAATCATCGGCCGGGCAAGAGCGCGCCGTGTCAATTCGGACACAGAAGGCGTCGCCCGGCCGATGTGCTCAGGAGCAATGCGTTGCACAGCAACAAATTGGCCACGCGGCACGGGACGTGGAATAGCCCCTGTCCGGAAGGCGGCACGAGCCGCCAACGACGAGCGGCCCGGCACAGCGCCGGCGCCGCCGGGCGGTGCACCGGACCCGGCCCATCGGCCACCGCCCGACCCCTCGAGCCGGAGAGAGAGGCGAATATGGACAGCAGGAAGAGCAACACCCCGAACCGCGCCGCCGCGCAGAACGCCCTCGAAGCGGCTCAGCTCGCTGCACTCGAGACGGAGAAGCGCCGTGCCCGCGCGATGGTCTGCGCCTGGGGCTCGATCACCGCGATGGCGCTCGTGGTCACGATCGGCCTGGCCGAGGGCTGCGCGCACGATCGCACGCGGGTCTCGAACGAGGCTTCGGGCTCGTCGTCGGCCACGCAGCAGGCGACGGTGGCGTCGGCCGAGGGGATGACCGTGGGGGCGTCGAGCCCGTACGCGGCGTCCGAGGTCACGTCGAATGGCGAGCGCTCGGTGCCGCCGGATCTCGAGGCGGCGGTCTCGGACACGTTCGTGACCGCGGGGCAGCCGATCGAGGTGGTGGTCCAAGGCACGTCGGACATCACCGAGATGGCGCTCGCGGACGGACGCGGCGACCCGATCCCGATGGTGCGTGACTCGAGCGACGACACCTGGCGCGTGGACTACCGCGTGCCGCTCAAGCCGAAGCAGAACCGGCTCGGCCTCTCGGTGACGGCGAAGAACGAGCACGGGAAGTGGGCGCGCCGGTGGCTGTTCCTCACCGTGGACGACGGCAAGCAGCAGGTCGAGACCGTGCCGGACACCACGACGCAGGACTGACGCACGAGCCGCGAACGCAAGCCGCGCGCGAAGGCGCGCCGACCCGCGGGCGCCGGTCCCAGGGATGGGGCCGGCGCTCGCGCGTTCGCGCCCCTGGGACGCGTCCCCGAGGCGCGCTCCCCGGCCGGCCGGGACCTTGCGTTGCACGCCGTGGAGCGCTCGCGCACGCTCGCGCGGGCTGCTATTTTCGCGCGGATTCGTGCCATCCGACCTGTACGGCCCCTCACTTCAGGAGCTCCTCCGTGACCCCGCTTCCCGCTCCCGACACGTTCGTTCCGCGCCACGTGGGGCCTTCGGACGCCGACGTCCGCGCCATGCTCGCGGTGCTCGGCCACCCGACGCTCGATGCGCTCATCCAGGCGACGATCCCGGCCGGGATCCGGAGCACGCGGCCGCTGGCGCTGCCGGCGGCGATGAGCGAGCAGGAGGCGCTGGCGGCGTTCCGCCAGATGATGTCGCAGAACGAGACGTGGCGGAGCTTCATCGGCCTCGGCTACTCGACGACGCACGTGCCGGCCGTGATCCAGCGCAACGTGTTCGAGAACCCGGGCTGGTACACGGCGTACACGCCGTACCAGGCGGAGATCGCGCAGGGCCGGCTCGAGGCGCTGCTCAATTTCCAGACCGTCGTCGCGGACCTGACCGGGCTGCCCGTCGCCAGCGCCTCGCTGCTCGACGAGGCCACCGCGGCGGCCGAGGCGATGCAGCTCGTGCACGCGGCGCGCGAGGGCCGCACCACGTTCCTGGTCGCCGACCACTGCCACCCGCAGACGATCGACGTGGTGAAGACGCGCGGCGCGGCCCGCGGCATCACGGTGAAGGTGCAGAAGCCCTCGGCGTTCACGCTCGATGCGAGCGTGTGCGGCGTCCTGGTCCAGTACCCGGACACGTTCGGCGCGATCGCCGACCTGCGTGGGCTCGCCGACAAGGTGCATGCCGCGGGCGCGCTCGTGGTCGCCGCGACCGACCTGCTGGCCCTCGCGCTGCTCACGCCGCCGGGCGAGTGGGGCGCCGACGTCGCGGTCGGGAACTCGCAGCGCTTCGGCGTGCCGTTCGGCTACGGCGGCCCGCACGCGGCGTTCTTCAGCACCCGCGACGAGTTCAAGCGCCTGCTGCCCGGGCGCATCATCGGCCTGTCGAAGGACGCGAACGGTAAACCCGCGCTGCGCATGGCGTTGGGCACGCGGGAACAGCACATCCGCCGCGAGAAGGCCACGAGCAACATCTGCACGGCGCAGGTGCTGCTCGCGGTCATGGCCGGCATGTACGCGGTCTGGCACGGCCCCGACGGGCTCAAGCGCATCGCAGGCCGGGTCCACCGCTTCGCGCGCGCGTTCGCGGCCGGCGTCCGCCAGCAGGGCCACGCCGTGCTCGCGGACGACTTCTTCGACACCGTGCACGTGCGGCCGGCGGGCCGCAGCGCCACCGACGTGCGGAAGGCCGCCGAGACGAAGCGCATCAACCTCCGGTACCTGGAGGACGGCACGCTCACCGTGTCGTTCGGCGAGACGGTCACGCCGGGCGACCTCGCCGACCTGCTGGGGCTCTTCGGCAAGATGCCAAGCCCCGCCGAGCTCTCCGCGCTCGGCGCGGACGGCCATTCCGATGCCCGGCTCGCGCGCACGAGCCCGTACCTCACGCACCCGGTGTTCCACGCCTACCACTCCGAGACCGAGATGATGCGCTACCTGCGCAAGCTCGAGTCCCGCGACCTCTCGCTCACGCACTCGATGATCCCACTCGGCAGCTGCACGATGAAGCTCAACGCGGCCGCCGAGATGCTGCCGGTGACCTGGCCCGAGGTGGGGGACCTGCACCCGTTCGCGCCGGTCGAGCAGGCGCGCGGCTACCGGGCGCTGTTCGACCTGCTCGAGCGCTCGCTCGCCGAGATCACGGGTTTCCACGCGGTGTCGCTGCAGCCGAACGCCGGGTCGCAGGGCGAGTACGCGGGGCTGCTCGTGATCCGCGCCTACCATGCGTCGCGGAACGAGGGGCACCGCGACGTGTGCCTGATCCCGCAGTCGGCGCACGGCACCAACCCCGCGAGCGCGGTCATGGCGGGGATGACCGTGGTGGTGGTGAAGACCGACGCCCAGGGCAACATCGACGTCGCCGACCTCGAGGCCAAGGCGACCGAGCACGGGGCGAGGCTCGGGGCGCTCATGGTCACCTACCCGTCGACGCACGGGGTGTTCGAGGAGGCGATCACCGAGGTCTGCCGCATCGTCCACCGCTACGGCGGCCAGGTGTATATGGACGGCGCGAATATGAATGCCATGGTGGGGCTCTGCCGGCCGGCCGATATCGGCGCCGACGTCTGCCACCTGAACCTGCACAAGACGTTCTGCATCCCGCACGGCGGCGGCGGCCCCGGCATGGGACCGATCGGCGCGGCGAAGCACCTGGCGCCGTTCCTGCCCGGGCACCCGCTGGTCCCGACCGGCGGCGCGCACGCGATCGGGGCGGTGAGCGCGGCGCCGTGGGGGAGCGCGAGCATCCTGCCCATCTCCGCGATGTACGTCCTGATGATGGGCGGCGAAGGTCTCGCGCACGCGACCAAGGTCGCGATTCTCAATGCGAATTACCTCGCGAAACGTCTCGAAACACACTTCCCGGTGCTCTATCGCGGTGCGCACGGCACCGTCGCGCACGAGTGCATCGTGGACCCACGCGCGCTCAAGGCCGCGAGCGGCGTGGACGTCGAGGACATCGCGAAGCGGCTCATGGACTACGGCTTCCATGCGCCCACGATCTCGTTCCCGGTGGCGGGCACGCTGATGATCGAGCCCACCGAGAGCGAGTCGAAGGTGGAGCTGGACCGGTTCGTCGATGCCCTGGTCGCGATCCGCGGCGAGATCGCCGACATCGCGAGCGGCGCCCTGCCGAAGGACGACAACCCGCTTAAGCGCGCGCCGCACACGCTCGAAGCCACGCTCGACGACGACTGGTCGCGGGCCTACCCGCGCGAGCGGGCCGCGTTCCCGCTGCCCTGGGTGCGCGAGCGGAAGTTCTGGCCCGCGGTCGGGCGCGTGGACAATGCGTTCGGGGATCGCAACCTCGTCTGCACCTGTCCGCCCGTCGAGGAGTACGCGAGCGTCTGAGCGCCGGGTTTGCCAGCACGCAACCCGAGAAGGTCCCACCAAACGCGGCGTGTGCTTCCCGCGTGCAACTTGCAACGGCTCGAGACCCACTGTCGTCGCCACGCGACACTCTCGATTTGGATTCGCTGTTTTGCAACGCTGTTCTGAATTGCGATACCAAATAAAGCACATTAAGTCTTGCTAACCCATGTCACGCTAAGTATCGTGTTTCCATGTCGTGACGGTCGGTTTCGGCCGCTCCCGGCACGCCAGAACAACCGTCGTTCTTGGTGTCCCGCCTCCCCGCAAGGACCGCGTTCCGAGCCCCCCGCTCGCCGCGATCCGAGCCGCGCGAACCCTCTCTCCTCGCGCCTGTGGGGGCGCCACACCGTGTCGTCGTCTCCTGCACGGGAACTGCCCCCACCATGTCCCAGATCCACTCGGTCGAGGTCCGTGACCTCGGGCGGCTGATTCTCCGCCGCCGGCGGATCGTCATACTCGCGGTCCTTGCGTTTCTCGGCCTCGCCGTGGCGCTGAATACGCTCACGCGCCCCGTCTACCGCACGGCCACCCGGCTCGAGATCGAGCCCACGCCGAGCCGCTCACCGCTCACGAACGCCGAGGTCGAGAGCCCCACGACGGCCTCGGAGAACCTGACGCTGCTGACGACGGCCGAGCGCATCCTCACGCGCGACGTCGCCGAGGGCGTGGTCCGTGACGTGGAAGCGCGCGGCATCGTGCTGGATCCGCGCGTCGTCGATCCCCAGCGTGCCGCGCAGTTCACGCCCGAGGCGCGCATGCGTGCGAACGTGGACTGGCTGACGCGGGCGGTGAGCGTGCGGCCGATCCGCGACACGCGCCTGGTCGACATCCAGGCTGACTACTTCGACCCGCGCGGCGCCGCCGACCTGGCGAACACGGTGGCCAAGGTGTTCCTGGCGGCCGAGGCCGAGGCGCGCAAGAAGAGCGACCGCGGGCGCCTGGCGTCGCTCCGCCAGCAGATCGCCGATACCCGGGCCGCGATCGAGGCCTCGGAGCACTCACTCTACGGCTCGCGGAACGCGAGCCTCGCGCTCTCCGGCGAGCGGAACCGCCAGCTCGCGCAGAACAGCAGCGAGATCGGCTCGACGCTGCTCAAGGCGCGCGCCGACCTGCGCGCGCTCGACGCGCAGATCGAACGCATCCGCCTGTTCAAGCGCTCGGAGGCGCCCGACTGGAGCAATCCGCCGGTGCAGACGCCGGCGCTGGACGACCGCTATCGCGAGCTGCAGCGCGTGGAGACGCAGCTCCTCGCCCTGCGGCAGGTGTACCGCGACGGCAGCCCCGAGCTGTTCGCGCTCGAGTCGCAGGCCCACGCCCTGCGCGAGACCATGCGCCGCGAGCTGCAGAAGGCCGCCTCGGACCTCGACGGCCAGCGCGAGGTGATGAGCGCGCGCGTCAGCGAGCTCGATGCCATGGTCAGCCACAACGACCGCTCGCTCCGGGCACTGTCCGACAGCTCCACCAAGTACTCGACGCTCGAGAGCGAGCTCGGCACGCAGCGCGAGCTGTACACGACGCTCCTCAAGAAGGTCCAGGAGCAGGACATCGCGCAGACGATCGTGCCGCCGTCGGTGCTGATCGTGCAGACCGCCGCGGTGCCGCTCGAACCGGTGCGTCCGCGCAAGCTCGTGAACCTCATCGTCGGCCTGATGCTGGGCCTGGTCTCGGGCGCCGGCGTGGCGCTCGCGTTGGAATCGTTGCGCCGCACGATCCGCACTCCTCGTGACGTCGTGCGCGAACTCCGCCTGCCGGTGATGGGAATGATCCCGAGGCGGACGAACTAGCGGTGAAGTCTTCTCGCGGACGTCCCCCTGCGGGCGCCGCGAGCGAACGAGATTGGATCGAAGGCCACACGGCTTCAGGAGGACGGATGCAGTCGAAGGTGGAACCGAAGGCGGACCCGAAGGCGTTGCCGAAGGCGGCTACGAACGGCGCACCGAAGGCGGCAACGAACGGCGCACCGAAGCTGGAAGTGAACGGCGCGCCGCACGCGGAATCAAGGACCGTCACGTTCCGGAAGCCGGGCGACCGCGTCTCGGAATCGTACTTCGACTCGCTCGCCGCGACGGTGCACGAGCACGTGCACCGCGGCACCCGCACTCTGATGCTCACCAGCGCGGGTTCGGGCGAAGGCAAGTCCACGATCACCGCGGGGCTTGGCCGCGCGCTCGCGCGTTCCGGCCGCCACAGCGTGTGCATCGTTGACACCGACCGCTACCGCCCGACGCTCCACACGCTGTTCGGGCTCGACAACAAGCGCGGCCTGGGCGAGCTGCTCAAGGAGCTCTACCACCTCGACATCGCCCGCGAGACGCCGGGCCAGTTCGGCGTCGGCGACTGGCTGGAGATCCTGCACGCGCAGAACAAGTCGGGCGAGCTGGTCGTCGCCGACGGCGACCAGAAGTTCCGGCTGCTCATCCACAAGGGCAGGATCCGCAGCGTGCAGATGCCTAACCTTCACGAGGACATGCGCCTGGGCGAGCTGCTCATGCGCTCGGCACGGATCACCGGCGACCAGCGCGAGAGCGCGCTGCGCCTGCAGCGCACGACGGCGCGGCCGCTGGGCGAGGTGCTGCTCGGGCTGGGTTACGTCGACCGCGAGGGCCTGAGCGGCGTGCTCACCGAGCAGATCCGCGAGTCCCTGCGCGGGCTGCTGACGTTGCGCCGGCCGGAGTGCTCGTTCGCGGAGACGGCCGAGGCCTACCTGCCCGCCACGTCCGGCCAGCAGGCCGAGCCGCCCATGAGTGACGTCGTCGGCGAACGCGTGCTCGACAAGCTCGCCGACTACCTCAAGCGTCCGTTCCTCACGAACCAGATCCCCGGCTTCCTCCTCGACACGACGCTGGAGAAGCTGAAGGTGCTTCCCAGCGGCTCGACGCCGTACAGCCTGCAGGACGAGCAGTACGCACAACCGTTCGCGCGGCTGCTCGACCGGCTGTCCCGCATGTTCGACGTGGTGCTGCTCGACGCGCCGCCGGTCGCGCTGGCGAGCCCGGCCGAGATGCTCGCCGGTCTCGTGCAGGGCGTGATCTTCGTGGTCAAAGCCGACGGCTACGACCTGCAGATCGTGCAGCAGGCGAAGCAGCAGCTCGATCGCGCAAAGCCGAATTTCCTTGGCGTGGTGCTGAACCAGATCGACATGAGGCACCGCGACCCGATGCTCTACTACTACGGAGCCTATCAGCCCTGAGACCCGCACAGCTCAGCAACAGCGGCGCGCTTTCGGAGAAGAGCTCGCTGCAAAGGAAAACATCAGATGCGTGGTGAGTTTCTTCCGTTCGCGGCACCGCTCCTCGGCAACGAGGAGATCGACGAAGTCGTGAACTGTCTCCGGTCGGGCTGGCTCACGACCGGCCTCAAGGTGAAGCAGTTCGAGCGCGAATTCGCCGAGTTCATCGGGGTGAAGCACGCGCTCGCGGTGAACTCGTGCACGGCGGCGTTGCACCTGGCGCTGGAAGCCGCCGGCGTGGGCCCCGGGGACGAGGTGATCACGACGCCGATGACGTTCACCGCCACGGCGGCGGTGATCGAGCACCTGGGCGCGCGCCCGGTGTTCGCGGACTGCACGGCGGAGACGCTGAACATCGACCCGGCGCAGATCGAGCGCCGGTTGTCGCCGCGCACGCGGGCGATCCTCCCGGTCCACTTCGCCGGCCAGGCCTGCGACATGGACGCGATCAACGCGATCGCGCGCAGCCACGGCGTGCCGGTCATCGAGGACGCGGCGCACGCCATCCCGACGCGCTACCGCGGCCGCGTCGTGGGCACGCTCTCGGACGTCACCTGCTTCAGCTTCTACGCGACGAAGAACGTCACCACCGGCGAGGGCGGCATGGTCGTGACCGACCGCGACGACATCGCCGAGCGCATGCGCCTCATGCACCTCCACGGCATGAGCAAGGACGCGTGGAAGCGCTACACGCAGAACGGCTCGTGGTCCTACGAGATCCTGGCGCCCGGCTTCAAGTACAACCTCACCGACATCGCCGCCGCGATCGGCATCCACCAG
>Ga0207670_10000464_pt1 | contig 22603 bp, 18 predicted proteins | sample KBSS23HmetaG_FD_184339 | JGI IMG/M metagenome (GOLD analysis project Ga0207670, IMG submission 184339) | Switchgrass rhizosphere microbial communities from Kellogg Biological Station, Michigan, USA - KBS S2-3H metaG (SPAdes) (version 2) | ecosystem: Host-associated > Plants > Roots >... | reverse complement strand
GATGGTGATATCGGGCACGCACGCTCTCGACATCTGCATGTGGTGCCTGGAAGGAAAAACCGCGGTCGAATGCTACGCGCGTTCGGTCGACAAGGTGCTCGGGCCTTCCTACAAGGGCATCGACGGCACCGCCGGCATGATCAATTTTTCGGACGGCACCATCTATCACCTGAACATGTCGTGGGCGCTGCCAGTGACGTGGCCGGCTGCGGTATATTCGCTCGAGGTCGGCATTGTTGGCACGACCGGGGTTCTCACCATCGACGACACGCACCGCGACATCGTCCTTGCGGTCTCCAAGCCGCAGTCGGAAGGATACAATCCCGATGCCAGCCGGCTGGTCGATTTCATGGGCAGCTACCCGCCCGGCGACATGGCGCTCGGTGAGCTGCGCGGACCTATGGCAGAGGAAACCGACTCGTGGCTCAACCGCATCGCACTCGGGCTGCCGACGGCCGCCGCGACTGTGGAAGAAGCGCATCGCAATCTGATGCTGACAAAAGCGCTCGATCTTTCCGCCAAGCGCAAGCAACCGGTGCAGCTGCCGCTCGAGGCCGAGTAAGGCGTTCAGTTAGCGGCCGACCGCGATGGTCGGTAGCACGCGATAGAGTTGGAAAGCGCCACCTTCGTACACGAGTCCCAGATGGTTCCTGTCCGGGTTGCGCATGCCGGGCGTCGTAAACAGGATATAGACGTAGTCATAGTGCTGCGGCCAATCGTTCCAGAAATATGAAACGTCTGCCTTGTTGCCTTCGGCGATCTGCAGCATGGAGGGCAAAGAAGGCGGCAACCAGTCCTCGGTTTCCACGTATTTCTGGAATTCCCTGCGCGCATGCAGGATCTGCTTACCTTTGACAGTGAACTCAGTCGAGACAAGCGCCGAACGTTCGATGACCGCCATCGACGCTGCATGCACCAGGTTGAAATCGCTGATCTCTCTGCCGGTTGATCGATCGCCGTAGACGACAAGAACGCGCGCACCGCGCTTGATCTTCTCTACCGACTGGAAAAATTGCTTCGTACCGCGATCGAGATGGTTCCAGACCAATTGGACCTCAGCGACACGAACGACAAGCAGCGCCACAACTAGAACAATGAATCCGCGCCGGATCGCGCGGTCTCGCAAGTCGACGTCGAAGCAAGCCACAAGCATGAATGCAATCGCAATCGGCAGGCGCTGGTCCGCGAGATGCGCGCCGAATAAGGCGCGAGGCAGGGCAAGATAGGCAACGCAGCCGACGGCGAGGATGGCCCAGCCGGCCGGATTGAAAATCAGGATGCCACGGCACCAGGCATAGACCGCACCTGCTGTGATGGCTGCCAGCAAGCCGGCGGCCACTGCCAGATAATAGACATCGAACACCGCGACGAGACCCTGCAGCTTGCCGCTGAGTTCCCAAAATGCCGGCGAGCCTGGGGCATTCCACGTCGGGCTAACGACTAGAAGCACGGCGAGCGGCACAAAAGGTATTCCGGCGGCTGCAAACTCGGCCAAGCGGGGCGCCCAAGGTTCATGCCTGCGCAGCCACAGGCGATTTAGCTCAAGCGCGAGCAAGCCCAGCCCGTACACACCTGCCGCAAACAGGTGGCAAACGAACAGCACAATCGCGAACAACGTCGATACCGCCAATCGCCAGGGCCAGGCGCGCTCGCGCAGCATCACCCATGACGCAAGCGCCCAAAGGGCTAGTCCAATCCCGAACACATAGTTCACCACGCCGACCAGCAGCACGCCGTTATAGAGAAGCGGCAATGCCACGAGGGGCACCGGCGACCAGCGGCCAATGAGCGCACGGCTCAATACAAGTGCCCCGGAAGCGATCAATAAGAAGGCCAGGATCGTGAAAATTTGGCCCGCGAGGTAGACGCTCATGAACCGGTGCAGGATCGGGACGATGAGATCGATCATCAGGTTGGGGATGATCTGCCACTCAACCGTGTAGTAGCGACTGAGATTGGAATCTGTGCCGATCGCGTCGATAACGTGGGTCCGGGCCAGGTGGTTGACGTAGTCCGACAGCGGCGGCAGCGGATGCGTCGCAATTGGAATCGACGCAACTGCCATTAGGAGGACGAAAAAGATTGCGATCGTCGCCGGACGAAGATGCGCCGACGCAGGCAGAATGTCGTCGCTGCGAAATTGCATGGCGAGCGACCCCCCGGCTGCTCCTTAAGGCCGCTAAACTAGCAGGAGGTATGGACGGCGCAAACCGTCATTCGGTCTACGCTGTACGCCACGATCGCTTCATCGTTTGGGGGGCGGCCCTTCCCCAGCCGCCGGGTTTATCGCTGGGCACGCGCTGGCGGCAGCGGCGTTGTGGTGCGCGCCGGAGCCGGAGCCGGAGCCGCAGCCGGAGCCGGAGCCGGAGCCGGCGCAGCTGTCGAGCTGCTGCTGCCGCTACCTCCAAAGAGGAAACGCTGCGGATTATGCGCAAGGTCGGTTATCGCCCGGCCCGCAATATCGATCTGACGCGTCGCAGTGCTGGTCATCCTGTTTACGCCGACCGTGATCTCCTCGGTGCGTTTGTCCAGATTGTCCATCAACGTGCGCGCAGACGCAGTCGCCTCTTTGGCATTTTTCATCGTGTCTTTGGCATCGTTCACAATGATATCGACATTGTCGGAGTTGCGTGCGAGCGAGGCACTGAACGTTGCGATATCTTTGACTGCCTGACGTATCGCCTCCTGATTGGCGGCGATAACTTCTTCCGCCCTGTTCAGGACGTCACGCGCGGCCTGCATCATGTCCTGACTGGCGCTGGGATCGGCTTTCAAGGTCGGCGGCTCACCCTCTTCGCGTTCGATCAACGGCGTGGTCGCGGAAACGCCCTTGAGCGACACGGATGCAACGCCTGTCAGGCCTTGAAATTCGAGGCCGACTTTGGTGTCCGACCGGATCGGTGTCGCCTTATTGACCGCCAGCATGGCGACGACTTGCGACGGTTTGTCCGGATCGAGCGTCAACCTGGTCACTTCGCCGACGCGAATACCGTTGAACAGGACATTGCCGCCGACGTGTAGACCCGACACGGTACTGTCGAAGATGACACGGTAGGCGACGGCCTGTTTCTTGCCGGAGGAGTGGTGCAGCCAGAACACAAAACCGAACGCGCCCGCAACGACTGCGAACGTGAACAGTCCGATCAGTGCGTAGTGTGCTTTTCTCTCCATCGCTCCGCTCCGTCAGTTCTTGGCCACAGCATGCAGCACGCGCGCACGCGCGCCATGGAAATAGGCTTTCAGCCACGGATGCTGCGACCTGAGCATCGCATCCATCGTTCCGGCTTCAAGAATCTTGCCCTCACCAAGAACCGCGATCCTGTCGCAGATCGTGTGAAGACTGTCGAGGTCATGGGTTACCATGAAAACCGCCATTGCCGAAGTCCGCTGTAAGGTCAGGATTAGTTGGTCGAAATCGCCCGCACTGATCGGGTCGAGGCCCGAAGTCGGCTCGTCGAGAAATAAAATTTCCGGGTCAAGCGCGAGAGCGCGCGCAAGCGCCACCCGCTTGATCATGCCGCCCGAAAGTTCCGAGGGGTACTTGCGGTAGACATCGGGCTTAAGTCCGACCATTTCGAGCTTTGTGATCGCAATTTCGGTCATCAGTCTATCGGAAACGTCCAGATATTCGCGGATGGGGAATTCGACATTTTCGCCTACGGTAAGCGAGGAGAACAAAGCGCCTTGCTGGAACAATATGCCCCAGCGTCGTTCGATCTCCTGGCGCTGCACCTCGCCGGCATGGTCGAGATCGACGCCGAACACGTCGATGCGGCCCTGTTGTTTCGGCAAAAGCCCGACGATCGTGCGCGTGAGCACGGATTTGCCCGCTCCGGAAGCGCCGACGAAACCGAGAATTTCACCCCGGTAGACGTCAAGAGTGACGCCGTTGAGGATGCGGTGCCCCTTCAGATCGACAACCAGGTCGCGCACTTCAATGATTGGAGCTTTGCCGTTTCCCGCCATGTCACATTCCGATCGACGCGAAGAACATGGCAAAAACGCCGTCGAGCACGATGACCAGGAAGATCGACTTCACAACCGAATTGGTTGTCTGCTCGCCGAGCGATTCCGCGCTGCCCTGCACCTGCAGGCCTTCAACGCAGGCAACAACGCCGATAACGAGCGCCATGAACGGCGCTTTGATCAGTCCCACCTCAAATGTGCTCATCGTGACTGCTTCGCGAAGCCGCGTAAGGAAGACTTCGGGCGCGATGCCGCCGTAAAGCCAAGCGACCAGACCGCCGCCATAGAGCGCGGCCATCGATCCCAGGAAAGTGAGCGTCGGAACCGCTATCACTAACGCTATGATGCGCGGAAGAATAAGCACCTCTACCGGATCGAAACCCATCGTGCGCAACGCATCGACTTCCTCGCGCATCCGCATTGCACCGAGTTCCGCCGTATAGGAGCTCCCTGATCGGCCGGCGACCATGATGCAGACGATCAGCACACCGACCTCACGCAGCACGAGCACGCCGACCATGTCGATGACGTAGATGTCGGCTCCGAATTTTCGGAAATGAAAAATACCCTGTTGCGCGAGAATTGCGCCGATCAAAACTGTGATCAGCAGGATAATCGGCACCGCCCGCCATCCGACCCGCTCGAGTTGATGGATGGTTGATGTGAAACGAAATGTCGTGGGATGCCGGATGACGCGACCAAAGGCGGCTATCAGCGAGCCGAGCATCTGCACGAACAGATGAAGGTCGGCGGCAACCGCCGACATCGTCATGCCGACGCTGACGAGTGTCGCGACGATGCTGTTAGTGCGAGGCGGCGGTGCCGAAAGCGTCTGAGTACCCGCGTGCACTTTTTCGAAGAGCCCTCGAAAATCCTCACGCAGGCCGACCAAGCGCGCTTCGCGTCCCTCCTTCGCCCATTGGCGCATCGTGCGCTCAATCAGCCAGGCCCCATAGGTATCGAGATATTCGATGCGATTGATGTTGATCGCGACGCCCCGCGCCGTGATGCCACGCGTAGCCGCTTCGACTTGCGGCTCAATCGCGCTGGCGTATTCGGCAGTCCACGAGCCAGCGGCGCTGAGCTCGACCCAGTCGCCTCGCGCTTGGCCACTGTGCAAAATTCCCGCCGTCACCGCACCATTCCTCCATGCACGTCGCAGCACTACGCCCGCGTGTCGCTGCGCGGACGATCGACGAGACAGGACTGGCTGCGTTGCGGCGGGACTTCGCGGTCACATCACCGGCCGGTTGGCTGCCGCATCTCTAGGGCCGCATTGAGCGCGATCTCGCCCCGCCCCGTTACCGGCAAAAATTAACAAATTAGTAGGGATTCTTAAACGCCGATTAACCAATTAGGTTAATACGTGATTAACTATAGTTCCGTGGCCCTGACGGGCGCACTCAGCATGCGGAGGTGCCGATGCAATTGGCATTGGCATCGTTGACCGCGAACAGGCTCTCCACCACCGGTCGCTGTATATGTTTGACCGGCGGTATCGAAAGCACTTCCATGTACACCTTCCCGAGGCCCTGCAGACCCAGCAAGGTGCCGGCGCCGAGCGTGAGATCCAGGTCACGGTCGGCGACGAATGGCCCTCGATCGTTGATCGTGACATTTATCGACCGGTGGTTTTTCGGATTGGAGACACGAATCAGCGTGCCGATCGGGAGCGTCTTGTGCGCGGCGTGCCAGCCAATTGGATTGAAGCTCTTGCCGGTCGAAACCAATTTATCTTCCCAGTACATTGACGCGACAACCCATTGGCCTGCCTGAATTCGGTCAAGGGTGTTCTCGCTGGAGACGTTCGACATGGGCAGCGCGGCCAGGATGGCCCCTGCCGCCAACGCGACGCAGAGGCGCGTCACGGCGCGTCCTGCACGTGCAACGAGTCCCTGTTTCTCGATCACGTCCATCGATCTGATGCGGCGAAAGATTTTGCCAAGTCCCGAGTCTGTCTCGCACGAATCACTTGCCGAGACGCGGAATGAACCGGTGTTTATACGATTTGTTCCCATGAGTGGAAAAAATGCGGCGGTTATGTGATGTGCGGACGGATGGCCTAGATGCGTTCGCGGAGGGGCTTGATCGACAATTCATCCGCAAGTTTGTCGAGCTGCGCGAGCAATTCCGGTGCAAGCGGTAACCCATGGTGGAGCCGATCGGCGCGGCGCTTCGCACGCTGCTCGCCTGGCAGCCTGACTGCGTGACCGGGCAGCGGCTTAGTGTCGCGGAGCTCGCGGATGTGGCGGTCGACCTCTCCCTTGAACTGCGCGAGTGGCTGAAACCGACTCGGGTCGAGCGCAACGACAAACTGGCCGGTGTTGGTGACTCTGTCGGGCTCGGCATTGAAGTCAACACAGTCGCGCCCGAACAACGCGCCGTTAAGCGTACCGGCAAGGAGGCCGAGTGTGAGTGCAAGTCCCGCGCCTTTGTAGCCGGCCATGGGCAGTAGCAGCGCCTCCATACTCTTGTGCGGATCGACAACAGCTGCGCCGGTCTTCGGATCAATCATCCAGTCGTTGCGCAACGGCTTATTCTGCAAGCGATGATTCTTGATGGTGCCGTACGAAACGATCGATGTCGCGATGTCGAGAACGATCGGTGGTTCCTCACCGGCCGGAATAGCGATCGCCAGCGGATTTGTGCCGAGCAGCGGCTCCGCGCCGCCGGCGAGCGGCATGTGATTGGCATTCGCCACCGCCGAATAGATCCCGACCATGTCAGCCTTCAGCGGCAAAGCTGCATAAACGCCGGCAGCCCCGGCGTGGCCCGACATGCGGCAGCCAACCCATGCGATACCGCATTCGCGGGCGAATTCGACTGCCGCCTCTGCGGCACGCGCGACCACAAGATGGCCCATGCCATTATCGCCGTCGACAAGTGCCGTTGCGGGTGCGCTGCGGTTCACAGTTATGCTGGGGCGCGGATTTGTCGAACGCAGCTTCAGACGCTGGACGTATTGCGGCAGGCGAAAAACACCATGCGCGTCGGCTCCGACCAGATCCGCTTCAAGCATCAGCTCCGCGATCTTGACCGCGTCATCCTTGGGCACGGTCACTTTGATCATCGCATCAACGATCAGACCGGTGACGGCCTTGGTTGGAATGCGTACGCCCTTGGTCGCCTGGACGTTCATGCTTTCTCCAACAGAGCTTGAGCGCGCGTACTCAAAATCGTCGCCTTGTCGGCATCGGAGATATTCAGGCCGCGCACGTGCTTTACACAGTCCATCATGCCCATATCGTACGGATAATCGCTACCCAGCATGACACGATCCGCGCCGACATGCTCAATCATGAATTCCAATACCGGCGCTGAGTGCAGTATGGTGTCGTAATAGAAGCGTTTGGCAATATTGACCGGCTGTTTCGCAATATTCTTCTTTGGTTCCGGCCGCACTTGCCAGCCGTGCTCCCAGCGGGCCGCCTGATAGGGCGTGAAACCGCCGCCATGCGCGAGCGCAATGGTCAGTTTTGGATGACGGTCGAGCACGCCGCCGAAATAGAGGCAGGCCGCACCGATGGTCGTGTCGAGCGGATTACCGATGAGATTGTTCAGGTAATAGGACTTCATCCGGTCGGCGCCGGCAACGTTGTTCGGATGGATAAAGATGAAAGCGCCGAGCTCCTCCGCCGTCGCCCACACCGGTTCGAAGCTCGGGTCGTCGAGATTCTTGCCGATGATGTTGGACGCAAACATCGTTCCGCGCAGGTTCAGCTTGGTCATCGCACGCTTCAGCTCGTCGGCAGCCTTTTCGGGCGCCTGCATCGGCAGCGTCGCAATGCCCATGAAGCGCTGCGGATTCTGCTTTACCAGTTTGGCAATCTGGTCGTTCTGGATGGCGGCCGTCGTCGCGCCAAGCGAAGCATCCTGGTTGTAGAGATAGGTTTGCGGCGTAGCGGACAGCACCTGCACATCGACGCCCATCGCATCCATGTCACGCAGGCGATGCGCGAGATCGAAGCCGCCACGCGGAAAAGGGCGATAGACTACACCACCGACGTCGAGCGTTGCTGACTCGGCATCGACCGGGGTGATGGTTACAGGAACCTTGGGCGCTTCCTTGCGCAACAGCGCGGCAGTTTCCTCGGTGAGGACATGGGTATGGGTATCGATAGTTCGCACATTATTCATTTCACCACCCGAAAGACGCCACACGATGCGCGGCAAGGAGCGCCTGAGTGCCGCAGCCAACGCGTTGACGCAAGCCCCTGTTGGCGACGGCTCTTTCCGCTATAAACAGGGGTCCCGCCTGTCTAAATCCGGAATCCGCATGACCACGACCCCCCGCACCAGACAAACGCCGCGCGTCGAGGACAACGCTTTGGTGCGCGGCGCCGGCCACTTCATGGACGACCCACGCCTGCCCAACACAGCCTATGCCGCCTTTGTGCGTTCTCCGCATGCGCACGCACGCGTCGTTGCAGTGAAGACGGACGAAGCGCGCAAAGCAAAGAAGGTGCTCGCAGTACTTACCGCGCAGGACATGAAGGCGGCAAATGTCGGGACCGTCTCGCGACACCCGCCGGTGCCGGGCCGCGGTGGTGCCAAGATGATCATGCCGTTCCGCCCGTCGCTCGCCGGCGACAAGGTCATGCATGTCGGCGATCCAGTTGCGATGGTGGTCGCCGAAACCGCGTCGGCCGCGCAAGACGCAGCCGACCTGGTGCAAGTCGAGTACGACGAACTAACGGCAGTCATCACGCTCAACGATGCCATGAAAGGCCGCACGCAACTTTACGCCGAAGCGCCCGGCAATCTCTGCGTCGACTGGCCGGGGCCGATCCCGGACGAGCAGAACGAGCGGGATGTCGCAGATGCAATCGCCAAGGCGCCGCGTGTCGCGAAAGTACGCGTCGCGAGTCAGCGTATGGTGGTTGCGTCTATGGAAACGCGCGGGGCCACCGGCGTCTACGACAAGACGAATGACAGCTACACGCTTTACGCCTGTTCGCAGGGCGCCGACTCGTTACGCGCGCAGGCTGCCGCCATCATGGGTGTGCCAAACGAGAAGTTGCGCGTCATCACGGACGACGTCGGCGGCGCGTTCGGCATGAAAACGCCGGTCTACCCCGAGTATCCGGCATTGCTGATCGCCGCCCGCCAGCTCGGCCGCCCCGTGCAATGGCAGTCGACGCGTTCGGAAGCGTTCGTCACTGACACTCAGGCGCGCGACACCGTCACAGAAGTGGAACTCGCGCTTGACGAGAAGGGCAAATTCCTGGCGCTGCGGATGCGGCACCTGTGCAACCAAGGCGCCTATATCAGCACAGCGGGCGTCGGCATCAACACGAACAATTTCGCCCGCTGCCTACCGGGCATGTATCGAATCCCGAAGATCGACGCCTCAGTCGCCTGTTACTTCAGCAATACCATCCCGATCGGCCCCTATCGGGGCGCCGGACGACCGGAGGCGAACTACGCACTTGAGCGTGTGGTGGAAGAGGCGGCGCGGGTTATCGGCATGGACCCGGTACGGCTGCGCAAAAAAAACCTAATTCCGCCTTCGGCGATGCCATTTAAGACGCCGATCAATACCTACGACAGCGGTGACTTCCCTGCTGTCGTCGACAAGGCACTCGAGCTTGCGGATATCGCCAACTTCAACAAGCGTAGGCGCGAGTCCGCGAAACGCAAGAAACTGCGCGGCATCGGCGTCTCCTTCATGCTGGAGCACGCCGGCGCCCTGCCAATGGAGCAGGCTTCAGTTTCGTTTTCCGGCGGCGACCAATTGATCCTGGGCTGCAATGTGCAATCGACCGGCCAGAGCCACGCCACGGTCTTCCCGCGTCTACTCGCGGGCAAGCTTGGCATTGAGCCTGAAAAGATTCAGCACCGTCATGGCGACACCGCGCAGGGACTTACGGGCTTTGCCTCGGTTGGCTCGCGTTCGGCCATGTGCGCCGGCAGCGCCATCGTGCACACCGCCGACGTAATGCTCGCCAAAGGCAAGAGGATCGCTTCCACATTATTGGAAGCGTCGGAAGCGGACATTCAGTATCGCGGCGGCAACTTCGAAGTCGTCGGCACCGACCGCAAGATTTCGCTGTTCGAGACAGCGCGACGCGCCAAGGAGATCGGTGAAAGTCTCGACACCAAGGAAAAGGCTGAGACGCCGCTCACTTTTCCGAACGGCTGTCATATCGCCGAGGTCGAGATCGACCCCGACACCGGCGCTGTCGACCTCGTGACCTATACCGCTGTCGACGATCCCGGCGTCATGCTCGATTCCATCGTTGTCGAAGGCCAGGTGCAGGGCTCGATCGCCAACGGACTCGGCCAGGCGTTGACCGAAAACGCGATCTACGATCCGCAGAGCGGCCAACTGATGGCGGGGTCATTCATGGACTACGGCATGCCACGCGCGCACGATATGCCGATCGAGCTACGCGAGGCGGTGCATTCGGTACCGGCGACAAGCAATCCGCTGGGCGTTAAGGGCACCGGCGAAGCAGGCACAACGGCGGCAATCGCGGCAGTAATGAATGCGATCGCAAACGCAATTCCGAACGGCGCTGCCGACCACATGGAAATGCCGGCGACGCCTGCAAAGGTGTGGGAAGCCTGCCAGCGCGGACTGGCGGGGAAGAAGTAGTAGTCCAGTCATCGCGACAGGGCGCTTCTAAAATGAAATGGCCGGGAAGAGCCCAGCCATAATCTTCTTCTTACTCGCGCTGCTCTAGGCCTGCGAAATGAACTTAATGTTCATGTAAGCCTGAAGGCCTTCGATGCCGCCTTCGGAGCCGTATCCTGACTCCTTGATGCCGCCGAACGGCGTCTCCGGTGTCGAGATGGCAATGCTGTTGACGCCGACCATGCCTGACTGCAACGCATCGCTGATCGCCGAGGCATTCTTGTCCGACGACGTGAAAGCATAGGCTGCGAGCCCGAACTGCAGCGAGTTGGCGCGCTCGACCACCTCGTCGAAGGTCTTGAACGGCACGATCGGCGCCACTGGCCCGAATGGCTCCTCGGTCATGATCTTCGAATCGTCCGGCACATCGGTGATCACGGTCGGCTGAAAAAAGAAGCCCTGATTGCCGTGGCGCGAGCCGCCGGTGACGACCTTGCCACCGCGGTCCTTGGCGTCATTGACGAAGCTTTCCATCGCATCGAGCCGACGCGGGTTGGCGAGCGGGCCAAGCGTGATGCCTTTCTCGAGACCATCGCCCATTTTGAGACCCTTCGCATACTCAGTGAAGCGCGCCACGAACTTGCTGTAGTTCTTTTCGTGCACGTAGAAGCGCGTCGGCGAGATGCAGACCTGACCGGCATTGCGATACTTGAACGCCGCGATTGTGTCGGCGGTTTTCTCGGGGTCGGCATCTTCGAACACAACGACGGGCGAATGCCCACCAAGCTCCATGGTCGCCTTTTTCATGCCCCTGGCCGCAAGCTCGGCCAGATGCTTGCCGACCGGTACCGAGCCGGTGAATGAGATTTTCTTGACCGATTTCTTCGGAATCAGGTGTTCGGAAACATCTGCTGGCACGCCGAAAACGAGATTGAGCACGCCCGCCGGAAGGCCGGCATCGGCGAAGCATTTCACCAGTTCGACGCAACCCCCCGGCGTCTCTTCCGAGGCCTTGATGATGATGGAGCATCCCGCGGCAAGCGCACCGGCAATCTTGCGCACGGGCGTCAGCGTCGGGAAATTCCATGGCGTGAATGCCGCGACGACGCCGACCGGCTCCTGCAGCACGATCTGGCGCACGCCCTTCTGACGGCCGGGAACCACGCGGCCATAGGTTCTGCGCCCTTCCTCGGCATACCAGTCAATGATATCGGCGCTGGTTAGAACCTCCGCGCGCGACTCGACATAGACCTTGCCCTGCTCCTGGGTCATCACTTTCGAAACATGGTCATAACGTTCGCGCAGCAGATCGGCGGCTTTGCGCATGATCTTGGAGCGGTCGTAGGCGGGCGTTGCTTTCCAGGCCGCAAAGCCCTTTTCGGCAGCGGCGAGTGCAGCATCGAGGTCCCCTTTGCTCGCGTGCGGAAGGTGCGCCAGCGTCTTGCCGGTCGCCGGATTGATCACGTCCTCGCCCTTGCGGCCCTCGCCGTTGAGCCACTTGCCGTCGATATAAAGACCAAGATCGGAATACATGAGACCCTCGTTGTCACCCGGGAACAGGATTGCCGTTGGATTAGCACTTTCGGAGGCGTGCCGTCACCTTAATCACGAACCCAGATAGGCGCCGCCGCTGACGTGGATCGTCTGCCCGGTGATGTAACGTCCATTGGGGCCGCAGAGAAATCGCACCATAGCCGCGACATCCTGCGGATTACCCCGTTCGCCGGTAATTGTGCCATGCGTCAGATGATGGGCAGGCGTCTGCGCTGAGGCGGGCCGCGTCGTATCGATCGCACCTGGCACCACACAATTTGCGGTGATCTTGTCGGCCGCGAGATCGTGCGCAAGACCGCGCGACAGGCCGACCAGCGCAGACTTTGCCGTCATGACATGGGCGCGGTCTTTCGAGCCGATATGCGCACTCATACCGCCGATATTGACGATGCTGCCGCCGTTTTTTCGCAGCGCCGGCAGGCAGGCATGCACGCAGCGGAAGGTGCCATCGAGGATGACGTTCATCACCTCGCGCCATTCCGAGAAACTCATGTCGGAAATATGTTTCTCGCGCCGCAATGCCGCGTTGTTGACGAGGATATCGATGCGCCCGAATTTCTTAAGCGCTGCGTCGGCGAGTGCAACCGCGGTCTTGTCGTCGCCGACGTCGCCAAGAACGGCGATCGCCTTGCCGCCGGCCTTCTCGATCTCGCCGACGACGCCATCAGCCTCGGCCTTGTTCGACCGGACATTCACGACGATGGCAGCGCCCGCTTCAGCCAACGTCAACGCGATCGCACGGCCGATATTGCGCCCGGCGCCGGTAACAATGGCAACTTTTCCGGCGAGTTCTTTGCCCTCAGCCATAAAACCTCATTACCCTTTTAAAAACGCCAAGTCGACCTTGCCTTCATAGAGCTTCGCCAGCTGTTTGAGCGCACCGGAAGCGCGCTTGTCGTCCCAGCCGCCGTGCCGGACATTCAGCGTGAATTTCTCTTCAATGTCCGCGCGCGTGAGCGGCTCCTTCGCTCCACCACGAAAATGCGGTTGGCGTTCCTCGACCACGCTGCCGTTATTGAGCACCGCGCGGATATGGCCGGTAAAATTGTTGGGATAAGGATTGTCCGGGTCGATCACGTAGCGAACCTTTGACGCGACCGCCAGCACGTCCTTGTCGCGCACGGCTTGGTCGGTGAAGGCCTCAAGACCAACGCCGCCACGCACGAAGCCGGTCGCCAATATGAAAGGCGTCGCGAATTTCGCCGCATAGCCATTTGGCGGTCGCTGCTTGTCGGCAAGCGGCTCCCATAGGCGATGAACGGTGCCTTCCGCTACTTCGCAGACCATTTCCTTGACGTCACCGATCTTGATGCCGCGCGCGGCAAGCCGCTTTGCACAGTCGATATAGGGATGCGCCATGGTCCCGCAGGGATAAGGCTTGAACGCAAGCGTTTCCGTCACCCATTTCGTACCGAATCCAGCTGTGACTGCCTTGTAGTCGCCCTGCGTTGTGTGTGCGAAACCGTGGAACAGCCCATGCACGCCTTCGAACACCGTGCGTGGCCCAAGAAAGCCGCCGCGCGCAAGCAGCGCCGCGCGGATGCCTGATTGCGCGGCCCAACCCGGATGCAGCCGCTTGGTCCATGCGCCTTCGGCAAGATATTCAATAATTCCGCCAGCAAAGCTTGCAGCGATCCCGAGCGCATCGATGATCTGCTTCGCGTTCAGCCCGAGTGCCGCGCCGACGCCGGCCGCAGCTCCCATCACGCCAAAAATCGCAGTTGGATGAAAACCGGCCTTGTGCACAGCCTTCGGCACCACCGTGCTCAAGCGGCACATAACCTCAGTCCCCACCGCAATTCCGAGCAAAGCGGCTGGCCCGTCGGGTCGGTGCCGTTCGCAGGCCGCGAGCACCGCCGGTACAATCACGGCACCTGCGTGGACCGGCCCACCTTCAAATGTATCGTCGAAATCTTCGCCATGCGCGGCCGTGCCGTTAATGAAGGAGGCGCTTGCGGCGCTGAAACCGCGCGCATGGCCGATAGCCGTGCAGGGGCCATCGTCATCGCAGCCAGCAAGCGCACTCTTGATGTAGTCCTCTTTGCGCGCTGTGACGCAGAGACCGACGACATCGATTAGCAGTTCCACACACTTTTCCTGCAGCGCGGGCGGCAATTTATTATCGGCGCGTAGCGCGGCAATCGATGCGGCCAGATGCTCGGCAACCGAAGTAGCGGGAAGCTTTTCTGCCATAAACGTCAGGTGCGGAAGCGCACGTTGCCGAAGCCGGGAATGCGATTGACGGTGATCACCACAGCGAACGTGATCAGCAGCATGCCCAGGCCGATCACCGATATGGCGCCGAGATCGCCGCTCTCATTGAGATCGAAAATGAGCACCGACAGAACCTTCGTTTCCGACGTGAACAGAATGATCGCCGCCGACAATTCGCGCATGACGCCGACGAAAATGAAGCACCAGGTCGCGATCACACCTGTGCGCAGAAGTGGCGCGGTGATCTGCCACAGCGAGCGTAGTCTTGTTGCCCCGAGAATACGGCTTGCATCTTCAAGCTCGGGATGGATGGTGCGAAATGCCGCCTGCAGCTGCTGATAAGCGGATGGAAGCGCGATCGTAACAAACGCAATCAGCAGGATCCACAACGTGCCATAAAGGACGAATGGCGGCCGCGTGTAGCTGAGGAACAGTCCCACGCCGAGCACAATCCCGGGAATAGCGATCGGCGCAGTCGCAAGAAAGCCGAGGACGCGCCAGCCGGTCACTGCTTGCCGTGCAGTGACGTAGGCAATGATCAACGCGAATGCCGTGCCGATCGTCGCGGTAGCGGTGCCGAGGATCACTGTATTCTTAAGCGCGAGCGAAGCCGCCGACAGCTCGAAAAGCACGAAATGAATGTTCTGCAGCGTGAAATTGTGAGCGGTCAGGAACGTCGTTGCGATTGGCGAGAACGCCGCGTTGAAAAGCGCGGCATAAGGCAGAAACACGGGATTGAGCAGCACAATGAGGCACAACACGAGAGCAGGCCAGCGCCAGCGGTGCAGCGGAATAAGTCGCGGCGCCCCGTATTTTCCACCGACAATCGAGTAGCCGCGCCGTCCGAGGATCATGTGCTCGGCGCGCAGAAGAATGACGGTCAGCGCCAGCAGCGGCAGCGCGGCTGCAGCGGCAAGCTCAGGTTTTGGCGGGAACTGGAACAGGCTCCAGATCTTCGTCGTCATGGTGTGGAAGCCGGCTGGCAGCGCCAAAATCGCCGGCGAACCGAACAGCGTCATCGCCTGCAGGAAGGCCACAAGCGCGCCCGCCAGTAGGGCTGGCAAGACCAGTGGAATAGTAACCCGCCGCGCGGTGTACCAGCGCCCGCCACCAAGGATTGAGGATGCGTCCTCGAGCTCTCCCGGCGTCCGGTCGAGAGAATTCGCGACCAGCACGAACACGTATGGGAACGTGTAGCAGGAGATCACGAAAATGACGCCCGGCAGCGAATAGATATTGAACAGGTGCTGATCCGCACCCATTCCGAACCAGTGGCGCGCGAGCTTGTTCAACAGCCCGCTGTTGGGCGCAGCCAGCAGTTCCCAGGCGATCGCGCCCAGGAACGGCGGCGTCACGAACGATGCCGTCACCAGCGCGCGGATCACTCCGGAAAACGGCAGGTCGGTGCGCGCAACCAACCAACCCATCGGCGCCGCCACCGCGCAGCAGATGAAGGCCGACGACGTTGCAAGGATGAAAGTCGTGACCAGCGGTTCACGGAACGACGATTCCGTGAACAACCGGTAGAAATTTGCGAGGGTGAAGCCGCCCTGGCCGTCCGTCACGCTGTACATCAGCAGCCACGACAAGGGCAGCACAATGAGCACGCACAGAACGCCAGCAAAAATATAGAGCACCGGCCTCGAGATATCGATCCCGAGGCTTCGTCGTTCAGCACGTACGGCCAGTGCAATAGTCACTGGCCGCACCTCCGATAAATGAACGCTACCACGCGTCTCATGACAGACCGCTCAAAGTGATGTCCGCCAGCCTGCCTAGACCTTAAAGATCCTGACGTAGTGCTGCTTGATCTCGTCGCTCATTTTCTCGACGGCCGCGGGATCATCTTTCATGACCTTGATCTGTTTGAACGGAATGCGTCCTTCGTGCTCTTTTGTATTCGGATGCATGGAACGCAATCCGCCAACATCGATGATCAGTTGCTGGCACTCTGGTGTGAAGCTGTAGTTGCAGAACAGCTTCGCTGCGTTCGGATTAGGCGCCGCCTTGAACATGCCCGTCGGCCCGACAATCAGCGGCGAGCCCTCGGTGGCATAGACCGCCTCAACCGGCCCGTTCTTCTCCTTGATCTGGAAGATGTTGTATTCATTGCCGTCCGCCATGACCGCACGCTCGCCAAGCGCAAGCCGTTTCGGCGGATCGGCCGAGGACTGCACCTGCATAATGTTCTGCTGTGCGAGCTTCTCGAAATAACTCCAGCCGAGATCACGCTGCATCTGATAGGTCGCGGTCATGATTGTGCCGCTGTAGCCCGGATGCGCCTTGACGATCTTGCCCTTCCATTTGGGATCGAGCAGGTCGGCAAAGCTCTTGGGCGCCTCTTCCTTCTTCACGAGGTTAGTGTTGTAGGCGATGATGCACACCCAGACGCGGAAGCTGGCGAACATGCCGTCCGGGTCCTTGTGTTCGACCGGATAGAATTTGGCGACATCCTCCGGCAAGTAGGCCTCCAGCATTCCCTTATTTTTCCAGACGATGAAATGCGCGGCGTCCGACGAATTGGCGACATCAACAGCGTGAATGTTGCTGCCGTATTCCTGGCCGATGCGCTGAAACACGCGCTCAGCGCCGGTGCGCTCAACGCGCACGGCAATGCCGGGATACTTCGCTTCGAAGGACTTGGCGATCTTCTCGGCAAGCGGCAAGTCAACTGAGGTGTACCAGACTACCTTGCCTTCTTTCTTGGCCGCTTCGATAAGCTGCGGCGTTACAGCGCTCGCTGGCGGCGCTGCTGACATGACCTTCGTCGAGAAGGCGGCGCCGGCGACGAATGCGCTCGAGCCGATCAACACGTCGCGGCGTGAAATTCCTGACCCTATCATTGACTTTCCTCCATGCGCGTTCTTGTCGTCTCGCCCCTCGATTTAGTCATTTTGCCAGAGCACGGCAGCGCTCCGATGGCAAATGCAGCCAAACGGCGCTGCCTTGCGGGATGTTTTCACCGGCGCCGGTAAGCACGCGCAATTGCGTGCCGTCCTTAGCCTCAACCATATAGTCCCGGCTGCCGCCGAGAAAGACCTGCCGCACCACGGTCGCCGGCACAACGTTTTCGCCCTGCCGCTGCGCCGCCGAGATCGCGATGTCGTGCGGGCGGACCGAAACCGGCGTCGTTGCACCGATCTTGATTGCTTCGCCACTGCATCGCAGCGGCGTTCCCGCAAAGTCGATACGCGTCGCATCGAGACCCTTGCCTTTAATTACGTTGCTCGAGCCGATGAAGCGCGCGACGAACTCCGAGCGTGGCCGATCGTAAATCTCCTCCGGTGAGCCCGCCTGCTCGACCTTGCCGGCATTCATCACCGCAATCAGATCGGCGGTCGTCATCGCCTCAGACTGATCGTGCGTGACGTAGACAGTAGTGTAACGATAGGCGTCATGCAGACGACGCACCTCGAACCTCATCTCTTCACGCAAGTTTGCATCGAGATTGGACAGCGGCTCGTCGAGCAGCAGCGTCTCGGGCTCGACGATCAATGCGCGGGCCAGGGCAACACGTTGTTGCTGCCCGCCCGACAGTTCGCCGGGGTAACGCTGCGCCAGCGGAGCCAGCTTCGTCGTCGCCAGAATGGCATCGAGCTTCTTGCCGATCGTGTCGCGATCCATCTTTCTCAGCTTCAGGCCGTAGATGATGTTCTCGGCAACCGTCATATGCGGCCACAGCGCGTAGCTCTGGAATATCATCGACATGTTGCGCCGTTCGGGCGGCAAGGTGATTGCCGGCGAGGACACTAGTCGGTCACCGACGCGAATTTCGCCCTCGCTGGGTTCTATAAACCCCGCAATCAGCCGCAACGTTGTCGTCTTGCCGCAGCCCGAAGGGCCGAGCAGACACACGAGATGACCGTGCTCTATCGTGAGCGAAACATCGTCGACCACGGCGGCATTGCCGTATCGCTTTGTCAGGCCCCGCAACTCGACCGACGCCACACGCTTCCTCCCCTGTACCCGCCGCTAGCCGCGGCTGTCATTTGATATTTCTTGTATCAGCAACGTTCACAAACGTCTCTTCAGCCCCCATACCCGGATTTATGAGCCGGTAAATGCCGGTTTGCGCTTCTCCATGAACGCCTTGCGGCCCTCGACATAATCCTTGCTGGCAAAGCATTGCGCCACCAGGTCGTCGCATCGCTTGAGATTGCGCTTGTTCTCGTCCTTGACCACTTCACCAACAATATACTTGACCGAATTGACGGTAAGCGGCGCATTGCCGCTGATCGTCTCGGCGTAGTCCTTCACATATTTCTCGACCTCCGCGTCGGGCAGCGCACGGTTGACCAAGCCCATCTGCAGCGCTTCCGCCGCAGTGAACTGACGCGCTGTGAAAAAGATCTCCTTGGCGAAGGACGGACCGACCACATCCACCAGCTTCTTGATGCCCTTGAAACCGTAGCCGAGACCGAGTTTCGCCGCAGGCACACCGAATTTGGAATTGTCCGAACAGATGCGCAGGTCGCAGCACAGTGCGAGGCCGACACCACCACCGATGCAATATCCGCGGATCATTGCAATAGTCGGCTTGGGGAATTCGTAGACCGCCGTGTTCGCTTGATCGACTGCCGCATTGTAGCGGTCGATTGCGTCCTTGCTGGAACGCTCGCTCTCGAACTTGGAAATGTCGGCGCCCGAAACAAAGGCCTTGCCGCCGGCGCCGGTCAGCACCACGACGCGAACCGCGTTGTCAGCGGCAAAATCGACAAGGATCCCCGAGGCCGCGTCCCACATTTCCAGCGACACCGCGTTGTGTCGTTCCGGATTGTTGAAGATGAGATAGCCGACGCCGCCCTCCTTGCGAGACAGCATTTTGTCGGTCTGGGTCATTCACATGCTCCTTCGTCGTCACTACTCATGGCCAGGCTGATGGACAGCCCTACACCGCCTGCGCCTTGTGCAGCTCGGCAATTTCATTTTCGGCGAAGCCGAACTCCTTGAGCACCTCGTCGGTGTGCTGGCCCTGCGCCGGCGGCGTCGCCACGATCTTGCTTGGCGTGCGCGAAAGCTTCACCGGCTGGCCGACGAAAACCTGCTCGCTGCCGTCGGGGCGTTGCGCAGCTTGCGCGATGCCGATGTGCTTGACCTGCTCGTCCGCAAACATCTCATCAATCGCGTAGATCGGCCCGCATGGCACGCCGATCTTATTGAAGATATCGATCCATTCGGCGCTGGTCTTGTGCACGGTCCGCTTGTCGATCTCGGCGTTGAGCGCGTCACGGTTTTTCGATCGCAGCGCACCGGTCGCGTAATCGGGATGCTTGATCAGTTCCGGCGCCTGAAGTGCGTTGCATAGCCGTTCCCACATCACCTGACCGGTCGACGCGATATTGATATGGCCATCCTTGGTCTTGAACACCCCGGTCGGAATGCTGGTCGGATGGTTGTTGCCGGCCTGCTTCGCGACCTCATTCATCTGCAGCCAGCGCGCGGCCTGGAAGTCGAGCATGAATATCTGCGCCTGCAGCAATGAAGTATTCACCCATTGGCCTTCGCCGGAAACTTCGCGCTCGAGCAGTGCGACGAGAATACCAAGAGCGCAGAACAGGCCGGCAGACAGATCGGCAATCGGAATGCCAACGCGTACCGGCCCCTGTCCCGGCAGTCCCGTGATCGACATTAGTCCGCCCATGCCCTGCGCAATCTGGTCGAAGCCTGGACGGTCGCGGTAGGGCCCGTCCTGGCCGAACCCGGAAATGCTGCCAAGCACGATGCGCTTGTTGATCTTCTTGAGTGACTCATAATCGATGCCGAGACGGCCCTTCACGTCCGGACGGAAGTTCTCCACCACGACATCCGCCTTTTCGACCATCCGCTTGAATGCCGCGAGGCCCTGCGGCGATTTCAGGTCGAGCGTGATGCTTCGCTTGTTGCGATGCAGGTTCTGGAAATCCGCATTCGATCGCGGCCCGCCGGGGCCCTCGCCTTTTTCCAGATGCGGCGGTGTCTCGATCTTGATGACATTGGCGCCCCAATCGGCAAGCTGGCGCACGCAGGTGGGACCCGATCGCACGCGCGTCAAATCGAGGACGGTAAAGCGGGAAAGGGCCGAAGAGGCCCTGGGAAGCGGCATTACAAGAACTCCGGAGTGTCTTCCTGGCCCCAGGACTGGGTTTCCGACCCGACATTCCCCGATCTATGTGGGCTTGTCTATTGCATCGCCAATTATCCCCGACCGGCGCAAAACGTCAGCCTGGAAAGGCCGAAAAAGGCTTTTATTCATCATATCCGGCAGCAATCTGCGTCTATGCCTTGAAAAGACCACGAGCACCTGTCATATGACCGCTAACGGATGAAAGACCCGGTCTCGGGTTTGCGGGCTGCGTGCACGAAGCTCATTAAAACGAATTTCGCCCCGCCTCCTCCGTTTCTCCAACAAGCGACAACCCTGGCCACGCGGGATGTCTTGAAGAACCCGCGATTCCGCCGGCTGCAACCGCAGCACGGCCGGTTCGCCATATAAGTAAGAAAGAGACTCATTGACTTCATTTAACGAGTTCGGCCTCGCTGAGCCGATCCTTCGCGCACTCGCGCAAGAGAAATACATCACCCCAACCCCGATCCAGGCCCAGACCATCCCCCTTGCGTGCCAAAACCGCGATGTCATCGGCATCGCGCAGACCGGCACCGGCAAGACCGCGGCTTTCGCGCTGCCAATCCTGAATCATCTCTTCAACAAGCGTCAGCGTCCCGCGCAGAAATCCTGCCGCGTGCTGGTGCTTTCACCGACACGCGAATTGTCCGGCCAGATCGCCGACAGTTTCCGCGCCTATGGCCGTCACATCCGCCCGCTCGAGATCGCTCTCGCGATCGGCGGCGTACCGATCAACCGGCAGGTACGCGCGCTTGCGCGCGGCGCCGAAGTGCTGGTTGCAACGCCCGGTCGCCTGCTCGATCTGGTTCACCAGCGCGCGCTGCGCCTCGACCAGATCGAGGTGCTGGTGCTCGACGAAGCCGATCGCATGCTCGACATGGGCTTCATCCACGACATCAAGAAGATCGTCGCCATGCTGCCCAAGCAGCGGCAGACGTTGTTCTTCTCGGCGACTATGCCGCAGGAAATCACCAGGCTCGCCGATGCGATGCTGCGTGAGCCCGCCCGCGTGGCTGTGACGCCGCAAGCCACGACCGTCGATCGAGTCGAGCAGCGCGTCATCCTCACCGAAAAGGCGTCGAAGGCATCGCTACTGATCGAGGTGCTCAAAACCGAAAAGACTGACCGCGTTCTGGTCTTCACCCGCACCAAACATGGCGCCGACAAGGTGGTACGCGGATTGCAAAAAGCCGGTCACGCCGCCGAAGCAATCCATGGCAACAAGTCGCAGAACCAGCGCGAGCGCGTTCTCGCGGCGTTCCGCAATGGCCGGCTGCGCACGCTAATCGCCACCGACATTGCCGCCCGTGGAATCGACGTCGACGGCGTCAGCCACGTGGTCAATTATGACCTCCCGAACATCCCCGAAAGTTATGTCCATCGCATTGGTCGCACCGCACGCGCGGGCGCCGAGGGCGTGGCCATCTCCTTCTGCGATCATGAGGAGCGGGCCTATCTACGCGACATCGAGCGGCTGATCCGTATGACCATCCCGGCAACCGACCGGCGCACAGGCAAGCCGGCGGGCCATGCGGCCACGCAACCGGCAGAGGCTCGCCACGGCGGCCGACCGCATCGCGGCAAGCAACAGCGCGGTCACCGCGGCGGTCACGGCCGTCCTGGCAACAACGGCCACCGGCCCCATAACGGCGGCAATGGCCGCCAAGACCGTCCGAGCCAGAACGGTCACCCCGCGCACCGGCAGGACGCTACGGCAGGGGAGCCAAGCGGCATCGGAAATGTTACATTCCTGAAGCGCCCGAATGAGCCGCGCCGCAGCGCCGGCCACCGGCCACGGTGAGGCAATTGGAGTCGACTGGATGGCGAAAGAAGAGCTGCTGGAGTTTGACGGTACCGTCACCGAGGTTCTCCCGGACGGCAACTTCCGGGTGAAGCTAGACAATGATCACGAGGTTTTGGCCTACACGGCTGGTAAGATGCGCAAATTCCGCATCCGCACGGGTGTCGGCGACCGGGTGATCGTCGAGATGTCGCCCTACGATCTGCAGCGCGGGCGCATCAGTTTCCGTCACAAGGGCGACGCACCGGCCGCTTCCCCGCAGCAGCGACGTCCGAACTTCCGCGGCAGACGTTAGGCGAACAACACGTCGGAGAATTCGGGGGCATTACAGGAGTTGCGTGCGCCGATGCCCCGTTCCTTCCTCCACCGTCTCGTGCTGGCGATTGTC
>Ga0207670_10000457_pt1 | contig 22825 bp, 19 predicted proteins | sample KBSS23HmetaG_FD_184339 | JGI IMG/M metagenome (GOLD analysis project Ga0207670, IMG submission 184339) | Switchgrass rhizosphere microbial communities from Kellogg Biological Station, Michigan, USA - KBS S2-3H metaG (SPAdes) (version 2) | ecosystem: Host-associated > Plants > Roots >... | reverse complement strand
TTGTCATCAATCTCTTCTAGCGAGACGACTCAGGTAGATAGGCTGAAGACTGAAGGCTGCTAGGGGCGGATCATGCGTGATCACACAAAACTTCGGGCCTTCGAGATGGCTGACGAGGTAGCCGTGTTGGTCTATCAGGTAACCGCAGGGTTTCCGAGAGAAGAGATGTATGGGCTGACTTCTCAAATAAGGCGAGCAGCGGTTTCAGTTCCTTCTAACATCGTGGAGGGCTGCACACGTGTCAGCCAGGCAGATTACCTCCGGTTCCTCCATATGGCCTTCGGGTCTCTAAGGGAACTGCATTATCAGTTAGGGTTGTCGAATCGCTTGGGGTTCTTGTGCGACCAGGATTGTTCACTGATTGAACCGAAGATTGTCGAAACCGAGAAAGTCTTGAACGGCTTAATCCGAGCATTGCGCGATGATGAATAACCTTCAGCCTTCAGCCTTCAGCCTTCAGCCTTTAGTCTGGCTTGTCCTTCTCTTCATCCTCGTGACCTCATTTGTGGTGGCCCAGACACCAGTCACGGTCGCTGCCGTCGAGCCCTCTGCGGACCGCTTGATGCAGCAGGGACTGCAGGCGTATCAGCGGGGTTCGTTCGATCAGGCGCTTGTTGCCTGGAAGCAGGCCGCAGACCTCTACGAGCGAGCCGGTAAGACCGGAGAACAAAGCCGGGCCTTGGAGCAGGCCGCACAGGCTTCTGAGTCACTGGGACAGGTCAATCAGGCCTTGCAGCAATTGGAACTGGCGCTGACCCTGGCTCAGCAGGCAGGAGATCAGGCCCGAATCGCCACGGTGATGGAGAGTCTCGGCCATACCTACCTGGCGGCACGCAAACCGGACGCGGCCATGCAGTATCTGACCCAGGCCTTGGCCCTGGCACAAGCCGATCAGGATCGACGCCTCATCGCGGCCATCCACAACGATCTCGGCATCACCCATATCGCCCAACAACATGACAAGGAGGCACTGGCTTCCTTCGCCACCAGCGCGCAGGAGGCCCAAGCGAACGGTGATCGCCCGTTGACCGTCCGAGCCTCTATCAACGCAGCCCGCATGGCGATAAAATTGCATCAGCCGGATCACGCACGCGACTGGTTGGACCGCGCTCTTGATGTCTTGAAAGATTTCGCACCATCGCACGACAAGGCGATGAATCTCATTCAGGTGGGGCTGGGCTACCAGCAACTCCGCGCCTCGATGCCGGCCATGGACGCCCCCCTATTGCTGCGCGCGGCTGGCGTGCTGCTGGAAGCGGCGACCGTGGCGACGCAGATCGGCGACGCGCGGATGTCCTCCTACGCCGATGGCTATCTCGGGCACTTGTATGAAACCGAACATCGCTACGACGAATCGTTGCACCTGACGAGACGCGCGGTCTTCTCGGCCCAGTCGGCCAATGCTCCGGAGTCGCTCTTCCGTTGGCAATGGCAGCTCGGCCGGTTGTTGGCGGCAACCGGTAAACTTGACGAGGCCATTGCCTCCTATCGCCTTGCCACCACGACCCTGCGCCCTATCCGCCTAGAGGCCGCGTCCTCATGGGGGAACGACTCGTTTTCCGGAGACGATACGGTCCGCACCCTCTTCTTTGAGCTGGCTGACCTGCTGCTCCATCGCGCTTCGTTGACAGACAACGCGCAAGGGGCTGAGCAGTATCTGCGCGGCGCACGCGATGCGATCGAAACATACAAGGCCACGGAGTTGCGGGATTACTTCCAGGATGACTGTGTGGATACCCTGCAAGCCCGCATTACGAAGCTGGATCAACTGGCTGCCGGAACGGCGGTGGTCTATCCCATCGTCTTTGCGGATCGGCTGGAACTGTTGGTCAGCCTCCCCAACGGACTGATACGGCAGTCGATCCCGGTTTCAGCTGCCACACTCACACAGGAAGTGCGTGTCTTTCGCAAAACAGTCGAAAAGCGGACGACGCGAGAGTATCTCCCCCACGCCCAACAACTCTACGCCTGGTTGATCCGCCCGCTCGAACCGGAATTGGCCTCTTTCCGGATCGATACCCTGGTCTTTATCCCCGATGGCCCGCTCCGCACAGTCCCGATGGCCGCGCTCCATGACGGGCGGCAGTTCCTTATCGAGAAGTTTGCGTTGGCCACGACACCGGGCCTGAATCTCACCGACCCGAAACCGATCGACCGCGAGAAGGTCCGGCTATTGTCCGGCGGGCTCACGAAAGCCGTTCAAGGCTTTCCCTCCCTACCCTTTGTCGAGGAGGAGATCAATGCCATTCGCACGCTCTACCAGGGGGATCAGCTCCTGAATGCTGAATTTTCGACCCCGCGGCTCGAACAGACATTACAAAACCAGCCCTACGGCATCTTGCACATTGCTACCCATGGCTGGTTTGCCTCGGACACGACACAGTCCTATCTCCTCACCTATAATGGAAAACTCAGCATCAATGAGCTGGACCATTTGATCGGACTGTTCCGGTACCGAAAAGATCCCCTCGAACTCTTGACCCTCAGCGCCTGTCAGACCGGCACCGGCGATGATCGTTCGGCGCTCGGCCTCGCTGGTGTGGCCATCAAAGCCGGGGCCAGGAGTGCCCTTGCAACACTCTGGTTCATCAACGATGAAGCCTCAGCGACCCTAGTCTCGGAATTCTACCGGCAACTGCGAAATCCTACACAGTCTAAGGCACAGTCTTTGCGTCAAGCACAGCTGAAGCTCTTGGCAGATCGAGTCTATGAACATCCGGCATACTGGTCGCCGTTTCTGTTGTTGAACAACTGGCTCTAGCCAAATGGCCCTATAGTTGTATGAGTGACTTATGGTACGGTACATGGCAGAAGCCTTGATGAAGCCTGATGTCCGAAGATCTGGTAACGGAGGCGCTATGCGAAGCCTCATTGTTTCGTTCCTCTCAGGACTGCTCCTCATCATGGGATTGTTCGGTCCGGCTATGACGCCTGCGGTCGAGGATCAGCCAGCCGTTGTGCAGGCCGGGCCCAAAGAAGATGTGCCACTTCCCCTCTATCAGCCTCCCAAGAAGCTGATGCCGCGTGCCCGGGTCGGCGGGGGATTGCGCGGAACGGACGGCAACGACCCGGTGCTGGTGGCCCTGGTGCCGGACCATGTCGGGCTCACCGTCAAAAAGACTCCCGTCCTGAACTGGTTTCTCTCGAAGCCGACCATATACCCGCTGAAATTTACGCTCATCAATGTCGGATCCGTCACACCACTGCATGAAGGGTTGATTCCCACCCCAGCCCATGCCGGTATCCACTCCATCAATCTCAAAGATTGGGATCTTGTACTGGAACCGGAGGTGCAATATCGCTGGTACATCTCCGCTGTTCGCGATCCGGACTCGCCGTCGCAGGATATTGTCGCCGGCGGGATGATCGAACGCTGTGAGTTCAATACCTGCCTGGTGGTGCTGCAACCTGATTTGAACTGCGACCAGCAAAGCGTAGGGCGGAATGCCGCGCACGGGTTTTGGTATGACGCGATGGCCTGTCTCTGTGAGCTGATCGACTCAAGACCTTCAGACCAGGCTCTCCGCAGACAACGTGCTGGGTTGCTGAATCAAATCGGGCTCTCCGCAGTGGCGGAGTGGGACCTCCGCTCTATCCAAGCGCCAGCGCGGTAATTTCGCGCGAGACAGGCGGGACCCTTCAGGCCTCCCTCCCTCATTTCGCGCCCGTCTCGCTTTTCTCGCTAGTCTCGCCCTTTTGTAAATCCAATTTGATTCAGTACCGAATCGTTTTTGATTCACCACAAGGGCTTCAAGCCTCAGTAGAAGCTCGCACTCCGGTCCAATACTCGGAAAAAACCTCCGATTATTTATGGGAGACATGCCATTTCAGATGAGGCACGTGGCTTGCTACGTATTCGATCAGTTCATGGATGCTGTCGCGAGGTGTTCGACCCTTTTTCCGGCTGGCCTTTTCACGTTCGGCGCCTCCTCGACGGACTTCAAGTACGCCAACGCCAGCCGTACTTGCGAGAAGCCCAGACGGACGATGGCCTCGAACGCCTCGCCACGGCATCCATGAAAAGACCGGGCGTGACCCATGATAATCGGCACGGGACTGTCAAGCCCGAACAATATGACGGATACGAAGCACAGGACGCTCTTCGCGCAAGCCACCGGTTATAGCCTGCCAAAAAGACATGTCCACCAGGATGCAGAACGACCTTCTTGGCACACAAAACTGGTGGGGCGAGTTGATCTGGTTTATCTGATCTATCTCGCCTATCTGGTTGGCTGGTTCCTGTGGCTGATCTTTGTTTTCGAACCTCACTACATCACAGGGTACTGAACCCTTCCCCCCTTTCCGCAAGTATAGCTCTTGCACATTATTCGAGCGGCAATTGGAGGCCCTATGCCATTGTTATGCACCAGCAAACTGTTGGCAAAGCTCTTCGTTCTCCTACAGGTCTCTCTTGTGATAGATTGCTCTCACCTATCACGCCCTCTCAGATCTGGAGGAATGCTCAGAGCCTCCCCACAACTGAGGTCTAAATGATCACCGAATCAAGTCAATATTCCGTCCTTGTTGTGGAAGATAATCCAGACCTCGTCTTGGGGTTACAGGATTTCCTCCAGCATGACGGCTACAGCGTCACCGTTGTCGGTACCGTCGCCGGCGCCATCCAACTCGTGCGAGCCCGCCGTTTCAATGCGACCATCCTGGACTTAGGCCTTCCGGACGGTGATGGGATCGAAGTTTTGAAAGAATCGCAACGTTTGGACCCCTCACTCCCGGTCGTCATTGTGACGGCCCATATCTCAGCGGATCGTACCGTAGGAGCGCTGGCAGAGGGGGCCTTTGCCTATCTGACGAAACCCTATGATCGGGAGGAACTTCGGCACCTGCTCCGTCGCGCCATCGGAGTCAAGGAACTGGCCGTGAAGGCCGAACGAACGGAATACCTCCTCAACGTAAGCGAAGAACGTTTCCGCTCACTGGTTGAATCGGCCTCCGATGCCATCGTGGTCGCTGACCATCGCGGATTTATCGTCTCTTGGAACCGGTCTGCATCCATGCTCTTCGGCTACGCGGATCAGGAAGCGATCGGACAACCTCTGACTCTGCTGATGCCGGCACGGTACCGCCACGCCCATGAGCAAAGCTTCGGTCGCAGGGAGTCAACGGGCAAATCCTGCGTGGCAGGGTCTATTCTTGAGGTGCATGGGCTCAAGAAGGATGGAACCGAATTTCCCCTCGAACTCACATTGGCCACATGGACTTCTGCAACCGGTAACTTTTACAGCGGCATCATTCGAGATATTTCAGCGCGAAAGAAGACCGAAGACGCACTCCATCGCAGCGAGAAACTGCTGAGGGACGTGGCGGACAACACCACGGCGGTGATTTACGTCAAATACACGGATGGCCGGTATCTCTTCGTCAATCGCCGGTTTGAACAGATCTTCGACCTGAGGGCCGATCAGGTCGTGGGCTATACAGATCACGAGATCTTTCCCCGGGAGGCCGCAGACGCCTTTCGGGCCAATGACGTGACCGTCATCGAACAGAATCGTACGGTGGAATATGAAGAAGTGGCGCCCCATACCGATGGACCTCATACCTATATCTCGATCAAATTCCCCCTGTGCGACCATACCGGACAACCCTATGCCACCTGTGGCATCTCCACCGACATTACCGAGCGCAAGCGCATCGAACAGACCCTCCGCACGCATGAGGAGCACCTTCGCCTTGCCCTAACCGCGATAGAGATGGGCACTTGGAGTTGGGACCTCCGGACCGGTCACATCTGTTGGTCCACAGAGGTCGACCGATTCCTCGGCCTATCGAACAACAGAGGGCGTCACACCCAAGACGAATGGCTGGCACTCGTGTATCAAGAGGATCGGGAGTCGCTGGCTCGCACGATGCAAGAGGCGATGGATCAACCAGGCCCCAAAGTGACATTTGAACACCGTGTCCGCAAACAGAACGGCAGCTTCCAATGGTGTATCTGGGCTGGTGAGATCATTCGCGACTGCGATGGAGCGGCCATACAGATATTGGGAACAGTCCGCGCAACAGACCATGGCGCCTGAAGAGTCCCAACACCTTCAGCCTTCAGCCTTCAGCCTTCAGTCAAGAATGGCTGTGGTGGGGTTTGTCCTGCTGCTCGGTCTCTGTACCCTGCCTGTGACGGAATCTGCGGCGGTAGACATTGCAATTTTACAATCTTCTGACATTGCGGCATATCGCGAGGCCATTGCGGGCTTGAAGGCCACTGGCCCGATTGGAGCGATCTATACCGAATATGATGCGCAAGGCGATCTGGAACTCGGGAAAAAACTTGCGCGCAAGGCGCAGGAATCAAATGCGGCACTGATCGTGGCCGTGGGACTCAAAGCCGCCTTGGCGGCAAAAAGTGAAATCGTAAATGTCCCGATCGTCTATATGATGGTTCTTGATCCGTTGAAACATCAGCTGAGAGCCGCCAACATGACCGGCACACTCCTGGAAATTCCCTTAGACCGACAACTGAAGATCATCCGGACATTCCTACCGACCCTTCACCGGCTCGGCACGCTCTACGACCCCGCCAAGACCTCCTCCCAGGTGAAGGACGCCAAAAGGCAGGCCGCCATCTCACAATTCCAATTCCAGGAGCTTCCCGTCGAGAGTGAAAAGGACGTGCCCCAGCAACTGCGAGCATTGCTCTCGGATGTTGAAGCCCTCTGGCTCATGCCGGATTCCACGGTGTTGACGAACGAGTCTATAGGATTCATCCTGGAATCAGCACTCGGACATCAGATACCGGTAGTCGGGTTTTCACCTGAATTCACACGCCTGGGAGCGCTGCTCAGTATATCCGTCAACTATGGCGAAGTCGGTCGGGAAACCGGACTGCTCGCGAAGCGCGTTCTCGATGGGGACAAACTGAGGCCGCTCTCCCCTCTGCCGATCGAGCGACTCAAGATCACCGTCAATCTCAAGACCGCGAAGTTCCTCGGCATCACCTTTCCGACTGAGCTGACGAGTCTGATCGATGAAACGTATTAACGAGGACGGCCCCGCGAGTTCTGCGTATCAGGAAGAGAAACCCCTCGTTCCTGAGCGATCATCTCCGAACCGGTTCCTCAGCCTGCGTACGAAGTTCGTGGTATTTTTCACCCTCATTCTCATCATCGCCTGTACCGCCATGAGCTGGTTTTTCATCGAAAATCGGCGAACTGCGATGGCCAGCAGACTCCATCAGCTAGGAACGTATCTCCTCACAAGTGTGGTGAACAATGAACATTTCCAATATGCAGGTCTCGTGGTGGAAGACCGCGAGACGCTCCAGCAGTTCATTGAAGGTTTCCTGGCCATCGATGACGTGGTGTACGTGGTGATTACCGGCTCGGATGGCACTGTGCTTGCCCAGCACACGAAGGGAGCTCGCCAATCTTCCTCCAGCCTTGTGCGTTCTGAAGATCATCCCCTCTACCCGGACAGTCAGACTATGAAGCAACTCTTCCAATCGCCAAGCATCACGCCTCTCATAACACACCTCTCGATCACAAACAGACTCAGCATTGGATTCGCGTTGGAGGAAATCGTCTATGACTTTGCCATGCCGGTGCTGCGAACGAGAAAAGGCCCAACCTCGCTAGCCCCTTTCTCTCTTGAGCTGGAGGAGGGCAATACCAACTCCTCGGCACAGCCTGCACGTGTGTCTGGTGTCGTCCAAATCGGACTGACTGACGCACGCTTAAAACTCGAACTCGCAACCGTGATCGAAAATATTATTGTCCTCACCGCCTTCATTATTGTCGCGGGTGCCCTCGGCGCCCACTTGCTCACCCTCCGCATCACGAAACCGTTGCGAAGCCTTAGCGTCATGGCCAGACAAGTGGCCGAAGGCCACTCGCCTACACCGCTCACACCCACAACACACGACGAAGTTGGCCAACTGACCGGCCTGTTTAACCTGATGACCCGCTCACTGGAGGAAAGAAACCTTTCCATTACTGCAAACTTGGTCACTATCAGACGCCAAGTCAATCAATTGACGACCTTGCATCAAGTCAGCGCGGCTATCGTCGGAACCTTGGACCGAAGCCAGCTCCTCAGCACCATTTTGCAGCTCTTGATAGAAAATCTTGGTTTTACACGGATGTTTTTGATATTGCGGCATCACGAACGAAACACGGCCTATGTGGCCCAAATCGCCGGGGTCTCGCCGGACATTGTGGAAGCATCCCGGCTCCTTGATATACCGATCCAGGACGATGGCACCTTCCAAGCCGATCTGCTGATTCATGGCGACCCCTTGTTCATCCGGGACCTTGAGGCCGTGGCCGGCCGTATGTCACCGCCGGTACTGGACCTGGCTCGCCTCAGCGGGGTAACCTCCTTCGTCGCGGTGCCGCTCAAGAGCCACAACCAGATACTGGGATACCTCGCCGCAGACCGGAGCCCACAACCCTGCAAGGAAGAGGACCTCCACATGCTTTGGACAATTGCCAGCCATGTCGCCGCAGCCATCGACAATGCCAAAGCCTATTCCCACCTCGAAGAACTCACTTTGAACCTGGAACAGAGAATTAAGGAACGCACGCAGGAACTATCCATCGCCAATGAACGACTCCAGGAACATGACCGGCAACGGTCGCGGTTCTTCTCAGTTGCGTCGCACGAATTGCGCACCCCCATGACCGTGATCCGCAGCTTCGCAGACAATATGCGCGACGGCGTGGCAGGGCCGGTGAGCGAACAACAACTGACCTACCTCACTCGCATCGGGCATAATATCAATCGCCTCACCAGAATCATCAATCAATTGCTAGACTGGTCTCGCCTTGGCTCTCAACAAGACATGCTCCGGCTTACACCGGTATCCGTCGAAAACACCGCTCTCCTCGTCGCCGACAGTTTGCGGACTGTCGCGGCCGAAAAATCGATTACCCTGGAGATCTTGCATTCGGATGGGCTTCCAACGGTGCAGGCTGATCACGACAAACTGGAACAGATTTTTTGGAATCTCATCGGGAACGCGATCAAGTTCACGCCACCAGGCGGCCGCATCACCGTCGATTTCCAGGTGACCCCCGAGGGATTCGTCGAAACCTCGGTCTCCGACACCGGCTGCGGAATTGACCCTGGTTACATCGCAAAACTCTTTCGAGAGTTCTCGAAAGTGCAGTCTGCCAACCCCTCCGCTCAGGGAGCTCAGCTTGGCCTATTCATTACCAAGAGTCTGGTGGCCATGCACAAGGGGGCCATCTGGGTGGACAGCACGCCGGGAGTCGGCACGCGCTTTGTTTTCACGATGCCGGTGGCGGCGGAAACAGGGGTTGTGAGTTCTGAGTCCTGAGTTGGCAGCCGGGGAGAGAATCGGGAATGAGAAATGTGGAATGAGGAATTCGATGGGCAGACGAGATGAGAAATTGCTGGGTTCTGGGTTGGAAGCGAACGGGGAAGAATAGGCTGACGGCTAAAGGTAGATAGGGGTTCACCATGCGCGCAAAAATTCTCATCGTCGACGACGACCGCGATATTCTTCTCGGGCTCGAGAATCGCATCGCCTGGATGGGGCACGAGCATGTCACAGCCGACAACGGTAAGGATGCCCTGCGTCTAATCGAACAAGGCGACTTTGATCTCGCGCTCCTGGATTTGGAACTACCGGGACTGTCAGGTCTGGAGGTCCTGGAACGGGTGAGAGATGATTTCCACAGGGAACGGCGCACCGAAGAAGACATCGGCACAACCCATTCCACACCGCTCATCATCATACTGACTGCATTCGGCACCATCGAGCGCGCCGTTCACGCGATGCAGCTTGGCGCCTATGATTTCATCACGAAACCGTTCAGCGCCGACCACCTGACCGTCGTGGTCAACAAGGCATTAGCAACCGTAGCCCTGCATCGTCAGGTCGACTTTTTCCGTCAAGAAGGCGAGGACCGGTATGGTCACCTTGTCGGAGCCAATGACAAAATAGCTGCGCAACTGAAGGTCGCCAAACAAGCAGCGCCATCCGACGTAACCGTTTTGCTACTCGGTGAAACCGGTACGGGGAAAGAAGTCGTGGCCCGTGCCATTCATCGATGGAGCCCACGCAGCGCGAAACCCTTTGTCGCAGTTAATTGCGTGGCGCTGCCTGAGAATCTTCTCGAGAACGAACTGTTCGGTCATGAGAAGGGATCCTTCACCGGGGCGGTCAAACGGGAGCCGGGCAAGATCGAGGTGGCGGAAGGCGGAACGGTGTTTCTGGATGAAATCGGGGACATGCCGCTCCCCTTACAAAGCCGCCTGTTGCGAGTCCTTCAGGATCAGAGCTTCTATCGTGTCGGTGGAACTCAGCCCGTTCTCACCAATGTGCGTTTCATCGCGGCCACCAACAAAGACATCAGGCGCGCGATCCAGCAGGGTACGTTTCGGGAGGATCTGTACTACCGACTCGCGGTGATCACCGTCACGCTCCCACCCCTGCGTGAACGGATGGACGACATCCCTGCGCTCGCGCAACATATCCTCACGCGCGCGATCGGAGTCGTGACCCATCGCCCTTGCGCACTGAGTGACGACGCCCTACGGATATTGCAACAGTATCAATGGCCAGGCAACATCCGCGAACTGGAAAATGTGCTGACGCGTGCGCTCATCTTATGTCCCGGCGACACAATTGAGCCGGAATACCTGCATCTGAGAGATGCATCATCCCCCTCGGCAACCGAGGCCAAGACTGATTCAACGCCCCGACATTACCATGAAAGCATGGAAGCGCACAGTCGGCACGTCCTCGAAGAGGCGTTGCGAAGAAATGACTGGAATCAAACACGCGCGGCTGAAGCGCTTGGCCTTCAACGGACCTACCTTACAAAACTCCTCCGTCAGAAAGACATCTCTGGCAGGCAGCCCAAAGACGCCTCCTCACCTTCCGAAGAAGATGGGCACTGAGTCTCTCTGGTCTATTCGGTCTATCTGGTCTATCTAGTCTCTCTAGTGGCTTTGGTTTTCCGGTCCTCAGACCAGACAGACAAGACAGACCGAAAGACCAGAGAGACCGGTTATGTTTTCGATCTTTCCCACGCTGGCTGAATCCTATCGTGTGGCAGCGCTCGATATCGTGGGCCAACGTCAGAAGCGGGCCGCGATCGCTGCATGATAACTGCGAGACCTTCAAGCCGCTTCACCTGTCAACAGTCCAACAGCTAGAAAACGTTCGTCGATCGCCTCGAGAAGATGCTGCCGCAGCCCCTCACGAAATGGCGAGAGACTACCATCGCGGAGATAACGATCGACCGTGCGAGGCAGACGCCTCCTCCAGGCCTTGGCCGCCTGTCGTGCCTCGCCCGCCGCTGGTCCGCCTTGACTAAGAATGTGACGGACCTCCTGCTCGAAGAATTCCACGTGCCCCTCTTCATCCTGCAAAATCGAAGCAAAGTTCGGCCGCAAGCCTGCTAACAGGCGGGCGAATTCCAGTCCCAAGGTTTCATATCCGTAAAGATGCACCGCAAGGATTCTCCATTGGCTGGGCATACGGGGAAGTGCCGTCTTGCCATGTGAACTCGTGCCAAGCAGCAGTTCAAACTGCTTCAGATGCTGCGCTTCTTCTTCCTCATGACGCCGCAAAAACTTGAGCGCTGCGGCCGGAACGTCTTGCGCCTGCGCGGAGCGTACGGCCCACAGGGCCATGGCCTCCGCCTTCAGAAACTGTTCCAAAATCGCCCGTTCACAGATAGGAGGAATAAAAAGGGGTCGGGAGTCTTTTCTCATGATCCTCTCGGTCTCCCCCGCGGACGCAATGTCGACTCCATTCCGAATTTCCTCACCATGCGGTGGACCCACTCGTCCTCGCCAAAGGGCCGCCCCCGGCGCACACTCAAGCGTAGCGCTTCCAGTTCTGACGCAAGCTGCGGGCGATTGACGCGAAGGCACCAGTCTCGGGGACGGTCCATTGGCCACTCATTCAGCCACGCCATCTGCGTACCAGTTCCCTGTTCCCAGCGCCATAAACTCCCCCACTGCCAGTCTTCGGCCCGCGCGACCAGCTTCGCGCGCAGCGGATTGCGCTCGACGTACCGCGCCACGCTGAGAAAATGCTCATCCGTCTGTACGGGAAAGGACTTGAAGCGCCCTTGATAGACGGGGCCCGTCCCGGCGCTCTGGTGATGAGCATGCCAACGTTGCGTATGGGTGACCGTGATCCAGCGCAACACTTCTGACAGTTCGCCGTCGCGTCGTGGCCACAATACGAGATGCCAGTGATTGGGCATCAAACAATAGGCGGTGATCCGAATTCCAGTCCGCTCCACAGCCTCCGCAAGGACCCGCTCATAGGCAATGTAGTCCGCGGCCTTCTCAAACAACGGCAATCGCCCGACTCGGCGGTTGAGCACATGATAGGCGATATCTCCGGCAGCAATGCGTGGACGGCGAGGCATCCGAAGTATGTACCAGCACAGGCCTGACCTGTCAAGAAAAGACTCCCGACCCCTTTGTTTTTAGACGTTTGACATCCCACAGACCTTTGACTACCCTATCGCCGTTTATTCTTTGGAGGGCGAATGATGAGCGCTGAACATGACCGACTTCAAGAAGTACAGGACAAGAAGATCGCGTGGAAGAAGTGGGGTCCCTATTTGAGCGAGCGGCAGTGGGGAACTGTGCGCGAGGACTACAGCGCCAACGGGGACGCCTGGAACTATTTTACGCATGACCAGGCGCGGTCACGTGCCTATCGCTGGGGCGAAGACGGACTCGGCGGGATTTCCGATCACCATCAGATCTTGTGTTTTGCTCTGGCCCTCTGGAACGGCAAGGACCCGATCCTCAAGGAACGGCTCTTCGGTCTCACCAACAGCGAAGGCAACCACGGCGAGGACGTGAAGGAATACTATTTCTATCTCGACAGCACACCGACCCACTCCTACATGAAGTACCTCTATAAGTATCCACATGCAGCCTATCCCTATGGGGATCTGGTAGACACCAACAAGCGACGCAATAAGGAGGAGATGGAGTACGAATTGCTGGATACGGGCGTCTTCAACGACGACCGGTACTGCGACGTCTTTGTGGAATACGCGAAGGACTCCCCCGACGATATCTGTATTCAGATCAGCGTCTGCAATCGAGGCAAGGAGACCACCTCGCTTCACGTCTTGCCGACCCTGTGGTTCCGCAACACCTGGTCCTGGCAAGGCGGCGGCTCGAAGCCGGTCCTTCGATCGATCAAGGGAGGAACGCATCGAATCATTCACGCCCATCATACCGACCCGCTGTTTCAGGAATCTCTAGACGACTCCTACCTGTACTGCGAAGGCGCCGGCCCGGTGCTGTTCACGGAGAACGAAACCAACCACCGCCGGCTCTTCGGTACCGAAAATCGCAGCTCCTACGTGAAAGACGGTATCAACAACTACCTCGTCCATGGGCAGAAGGACGCGGTGAATCCCGACGGAGTCGGCACGAAGGCGTCGCCGCAGTATCAACTGACCGTCGGTCCTGGCGCGACGCAAGTGGTGCGGCTCCGGCTGACGCGAACTGCGCCGGGTGAACTACGCGATCCGTTCGGCACGTTCGAGGCGGTGATGAAGGCACGACAAAAGGAAGCGGACGAGTTTTATGGAGTCCTGACCCCGCCGGCATTCAAGGGAGATCGCGACCGCACCAGCCTCATGCGTCAGGCCTTCGCAGGGATGCTCTGGACCAAACAGTACTACTACTTCGACGCAGACCAGTGGCTGGAGGAACATCACGCCCATCCATTGCACAAGGGACACCAACAAGCGACACGCAATCGCGAGTGGTTCCACATGGTCAACGACGATATCATCTCCATGCCGGACAAGTGGGAGTACCCATGGTACGCAGCTTGGGACCTGGCATTCCATACGGTCGCTCTTACGGCCGTGGATCCCGATTTCGCCAAACAGCAGCTCGACCTGATGCTCAGCCAGCATTACCTCCATCCCAACGGCCAGATCCCGGCCTACGAATGGAACTTCAGCGACGTGAATCCGCCCGTCCATGCCTGGGCAACACTGTTTCTCACCCGTCGCCAGGTCGCGCAGAACGAGGACCTGAACTGGGATTTTCTCAAGTCGGCTTTTTCGAAGCTGCTCCTGAACTTTACCTGGTGGATCAACCGCAAGGACCGGTTTGGAAAGAACGTGTTCGAGGGGGGCTTTCTCGGCCTCGACAACATCGGCGTCTTCGATCGCAGTGCGCCGCTGCCGACGGGGGGCCATCTGGAGCAGGCCGACGGCACGGCCTGGATGGCCTTCTTCAGCCAGAACATGGCGGAGCTCGCAATCCTGCTGGCAGGTCATGATCCTGTTTACGATGAGATGGCCTCGAAATTCTCGGAACACTTCCTCTGGATCGCCGCGGCAATGAACCAACCCGGAGAGGATGGGATGTGGGATGAGGAGGACGGCTTCTACTACGACATCCTTCGCACTCCAGATGGAAAGGCCACGAAGCTCAAAGTACGTTCGATGGTGGGACTGCTCCCATTGTGCGCCACAACCGTCATCGAGCCCTGGCAACGAGCTTTGATTCCCAAAACGATGGCGTTCAATCGTGAGCGCGTGAAGAAAATGCCGGAGCTCCTCAAAAACATTCACCCCACCGGCCAGGGGAATTTTGGAGTCGGCGAACGAGGCATCGCGGCTCTGCTCAATCAGGAGCGGCTCCGTCGGATTCTCACCAGGATGCTCGACGAGGGAGAGTTCCTCAGTCCCTACGGCATTCGTTCACTCTCCAAGTTCCACGAAAAGCACCCGTATGTATTCCACGCCGACGGCCAGGAATACCGGGTGGATTATTTGCCGGGGGAGTCTGACAGCGGCATGTTCGGCGGCAACTCCAACTGGCGGGGACCGATCTGGACACCGGTGAACGCCCTCATCATCCGGGCGCTGATAAACTTCTACCTTTATTACGGGGACAACTTCAAAATCGAATGCCCCACGGGGTCCGGCCGGATGATGAACCTGTTCGAAGTCGCCAAGGAGATCACGGAGCGCCTCGGGCGAATTTTTCTGCGGGATAGTAACGGACGCCGGCCTGTGTATGGCGGCACCAAGAAATTCCAAGATGACCCTCACTGGCGGGACCACCTCCTCTTTTACGAATATTTCAACGGAGACAACGGGGCGGGGCTTGGGGCGAGTCACCAGACCGGCTGGACTGGACTGGTCGGCGGCCTCGTACGGATGTTCGGCGCGACGGACCCCGAGCAGCTTCTCAAAGGCGGTAGAATTGAAGCCCTGAAGAGTCTCAAGCGATGAGTGCGGCTGGTTGACTGATTTCGCCAGACCCCCAGCCAGGCGGCAACGCTCGACGACATTCTGGACACCAAGTTGGACCGCCTGGTACAGATGGGTTTTGCCTGGACGGTACAAGCCGGTGTGCGCTGGACGTTCCGAACAGCACCAAGACTTTGCAGTCGAGACCTGTGGCGCAGGATTGCAACCGTGGGCCTCGTTTCGGTTTTGTACGGCTGGCTCGGGATGGGGAATCTCCACGTTGTCATAGCCCAGGAACCGTCGCGGGCGTCTCAAAAGACCGAGCGTGGCGAACCAAATCCCGGCTCGGAGCCGAAGCAGGAAGACTCACCACGCGGACCCCGGTTTCTTCCACCGGTACTGAGGCCCCAACTGACTCCGGAAGAACAGGATGAAGCCGAGCGACTGAGACAGCTGGCGGCCAAGTACGGGACTGATCCGACGGCGATTGTCGGCCGTCTACAGCTATCCTCTCAGTACGCGAACTTACCTCATGGTGCTCAACTCTCCGAGACCATAGCCCGAGTGGATGTCCCGTTCCGGAGGAACTGGTTGCTGCGGGTGGATACTCCGTTCCACCGATGGCTCGATCCCAATCGTCCCGGCGTTGCCAGCGCTCAAGGCTTGGGCAACCTATCGGCCATACTCGGGTGGCGCGCCTACAACACACCCGAATACGCCCTTTTGATCGGCGCCGCCTCCTCATTTCCCACCGCATCCGATGATCTCTTGGGCGGTGGAAAGTATACGGTCGGCCCAATCGTCGCCACAGGCCGTTTTCTCCCTCAATGGGAGTCCTTCCTCTTCGGGGTGTTCCAACATTCTGTCTCAGCGGGCGGCGATCCTTCTCGAGCGGATGTCTCCTTTACTCAGGCGTCCCTACAGATCAATACGATCTGGACTGACCGTTGGTGGACCACTGCGCAGGGGGCGTGGCAAGTCAATTGGGAACGGAAAGGGAAGAGCAGCATGGTGTTCGAAATCGAACTTGGCCGGAATGTAGTCGGGAGATGGGGGTTGTTTGCGCGTCCCGGTGTGGGGATTTGGGGAAACGATCTCGCTGGCGCCTATGAGTGGAATGTGGAAGTCGGCACTCGCTTCATGTTCCAATCGTTTTGAGATCACGGCCAGCCCCCTCGACGCCGTGAACATCTGTCTGACTGACCATGGCGGGCAACAGGGGTAGAGCAACGGCTATGCACATGATGCCAGGGATTGGATAGAGACAGTCAGCGTGAACGATACCCACGCCGGCATCGGCCTCAATATGGCAATTTGATGGCCATAGGCACTGAATTTTGTGAACGGCTCGTGACCGGCCTCGCGCGCGCGATCATAGGAATCGGCGGCACACTGTTGCTGCTGGCGCTGACCCCCTATGCGGCTGACGCGCACCTCGTGGTGCTCAAGAACGGCGATCGGATCAGCGGTCTGGTCGTCAAAATGCAAGACAAAAAGCTCGAGATTGATCCCGAGTATTCAAGCACAAATATCATCATTGACTGGGATGATGTTCGGAGCATCACAACTATCCGGCCCATGTCGATTAAACTCTATGGGGATGTCGAGATGCCTGAAAACGTCGGGCAGCGCGTTGGCGACCGGATCATCCTGCATAACCTCGAAGAGGGGGGACCGATCCGCCTCCAAGATGTGAAGGGTATCAATCTGGCGGAAAATGACTATTACGGCTACATTTCGGCCGGCGGTAATCAGACGTCGGGTAACACGCAAACGCAGGCTCTGAACATATCAGGCACTCTCACCTACCGCAAAGAGGAACATCGTGTCATCTGGGACGGAAAATACAATCGTGCGCAAGCGAATCACGAAGACACGGCCAATAATGCGGTTATGAATTTCAAATATGACCATTTCCTCACGCGCCATCTGTTCGCAACCGCTTCGAGTCTCTCGGAAACGGACCAGTTTCAAGACTTGACGCTACGCGAAACGGCAAGTTTCGGTCTTGGATACGATATTCTCGATAACAGACAACAGCTACTATCCGTAGCGGCCGGTCCGGCATCGGTGTATCAGGATTACACCAATACCGCTTCTACCGTTACGCCCTCCACCACGTGGATGTTACGGGCCGAATTCAGATTCCGCGACGATGACGTGATCCTGTTCCATAAGGAACAGGGATTTCATGATCTGGGCCACGGGTCAGGAACTCGCTGGAACGCCGACCAGGGCATCAGAATCAAGATCACCGACAATTGGCGACTTAACCTGGAGTACGATGTTCGTTACAACTCACTGCCGGTGGCAGACAAGAAAACCACGGATACGAACATTATTTTCGGTTTTAGCTACGACATCAAACCCTAGGCCGCGAGACTGGCGGAACGGGCGAGACACGCGAGAAAGGCTGAAGCTTCAGCCTTCCTCACGGCGCCTGGTACGTTGACATCAATATGTTTCCTCGATATGCTTTGATGCATGCGAACAACCATTAATCTCCCGGATGACCTTCTGGCCCAAATCAAAAAGCTTGCGGCTTCGTCGCATTCCACGGTCACAGCGTTGATCGGCGACGCGCTGCGCGAAGCGCTGGCCAAGCGGCACCGGAAAGAAAAGGTCCGGCGTGTGACCCTGCCGACATACGGGAGAAAAGGCCTGCACCCTGGCGTAGATCTCGACGATGGGGCCGCCTTGCTTGATCTGATGGAGTCGCCGCATGGTCCTGGCTGACGTAAATGTATTGGTTTATGCCCACCGTCAGGACGCGCCGCGGCACCGGGAATACCTCGGCTGGTTGAATCAGGTGCTGAGTTCAGACGCCGCGTTCGGCGTATCCGATCTTATCCTGAGTGGTTTCCTGAGAGTCGTGACCCATCCACGCGTATTTCGAGATCCTACACCGGTCAACCATGCCCTGACGTTCGCGACCTCGATACGAGACCATCCAAACGCTGTGACGATTGCCACAGGCGACCGTCACTGGGAAATCTTCCAGCGTCTATGCCACGAGGCCAACGCCAAGGGTAACCTCATCCCTGATGCGTATCTTGCTGCCATCGCCATCGAGAGCGGAGTGGAATGGATCACGACCGATCGAGATTATGCCCGCTTTCCCGGGCTTCGATGGCGACATCCATTGAAGACCGGTCAGTAAACTCGTCGGGACCGAACCGCCGGACAGGGTCAGCAACCACCTCATGGAGACTTCTTGCGCCTCAGTCCTCTCTCTTCATGAGGGATTCTGGCCTCCGCCAGGGCCGAAGGTCACGCCCTCGGAGCCCCAATTCAGGGTAAAGGCGAAGAAGTGCATCATTGAGTCCTTGAACTCACCGTTGACCTGGCCCGCCAGCGGCCCCCGATTTTGTGAGATCGACAGGTCTCCCATATAGGACAGTTCGTAGCTGAAGCCCAATTTGACGGTGGGACGTACCAACCAATTGGCGCCCAGGCCGTACTTATAGGTCGCTCCGACCGGGAGGGCAAGCGGCCGATTGGCAGCCGAGACCATCGAGGAATCGTAGGCAAACCCGCTGTTGAGCAGCCACTCAGGATTGAGCCGATATTGACCTCCGATCGCGACGTGGTAAGTATCCTTGTAATTGCTGACGGTCGTGAGTGACGTCGGATTCGCCGTGTTGACCGTCACCTCTACTTCGCCGAATTTACTCCAATTGTCCCATCCGAAGTTGGCCATGAGGGCCAACCGGTCGGTGAATTCGTGATAGCCGCTCACGATGACACGCTGCGGCACAGTGACACCCAGATCGATGTTGCGATTCAACAGGCCATTGTTTTGGAGAGCAGTTCCGATGGTCCCTAAATTCGAGAAGTCAGGCGTGTCGGAAAAATTCAACTTGATCGGAGAATAATAGGTCACGCCGACACGGGAACCTTTTTGCGGTTCGAACAGTATGCCGAACTGGCCGCCGACTCCCGCGGTCGTGTCCTTGACTCCCACCTGTCCGTCTCCTATCCCAGGCGGCGCCAGGTTGTTGATATTGGAGGTGTACTTCAGATACCCCAGCATAACGTTGGGCCCTCCGCCGATGGAAACCTTTTCAGTCACCTGGTAGCTCGCGACCGGCGCGAAGGTGATGCCAACCAGCGTCGCCTCTTTGACATAGTAGCGGCCGAGAAAGCCCTGGTCGTAATGGAGTCCCAGGCCGAAGTTCCCGACCATACCGAGCCCGACTTTGACATCTTTGCCGAGGCTATGGACGTAGAAGCCGCTCGCTCCCGGCACGGCGCCGATCGGATTCCCGCCGCCATTTCCGCCAAAGGGGGTGTTGGTGCCGTCAAACCCGCCGCTTTGGAAGTACAAGGCCTGCAAGCCACCCTGGAATTGGTTGCCTTCCAGGCGACTCATACCAGCGGGATTCTTGAACAGGGTGGAGGCATCCTGCGCACGCGCCGCCCAACCGGCCCCTGCCAGGGCCACGTCCTCCGTTCCAAATTCCGACAGGAAGAGTCCGCCGGCGCTCGCGACGTTAGGCACAGTGAGCGCTACGGCCAAACTTACGGCAGCAAGAGTGCATTTCCTCATCACGTCTACCCTCCTCCTTAATACGAATGGACGTCCTTGCCGGGCAGTTTGTCGGAGACTCGCGCAAGATTCTTAGCCGATTCTCCAGAACGTGAACGGGGCGGCGCTCCATCGGAGTTGCCGAATGCCATCACCGGGCGGCGACCAATGTAGGTCTGGATGCCGACGGGTTTTCCAGCCTTATCGTCAAAGAAATTCAGCTCGGGCAACTTCATCAAAGCAGGCTTTCCATCGCGCCCTTCAAATTTCAGTTTGCCACTGCTGCCGATGACCTGTTCTGGTGGGATGCCATAAAATTTTTCGCTGAAGACGCGCATGAAATCCACGCCGCCACCAGAGACGATGAATGTCTTGAACCCGTTAGCACGCAGGAAATCGAGCAGCTCGAGCATCGGCTGATACACCATCTGCGTGTAGAGTCGCTTGGACACGGGATGCTTTGCGGTGGCAATCCAGTCCCGCACGATCTTCTCGAACTCGTCCGTCGTCATGTCAGCGTGCGTAGCCATGACGATTTTGAAAATGGCCGGCTCCCCGCCCGCCAGCGCGCCTTTCACGTCACCCTTGAGTAGCGAGGCAAACGGCTGCTTGGTCTTCCACTCAGGATGCTGCGGCGCGAGCACCTTCACGCGATCGAGCGCGAAAAGGAGCTGAAATACATCGGCTGCTCGGCCCAAAGCGTCCCGTCGTTGTCGAACACCGCGATGCGCTCGGCCGGCGGCACGAAATCAGGCGCGCCTTCCTTGGTGACCGTTACAACGAAGGCGACGATGGACTGTTTAGCCGGGCCATCATTCCAAGAGGGAAGCGGGTCCTGGGCGCGGACAGCTGTTGCGCCGAAGCCGAGTGTGATCGCTACAAAACTGATGAGGACGAGTGTACGGTTTGCCTTCATGTGTTTCCCTTTCTCCCCCAAAAAGGGAACCGGCGGGCCACTCCTGCGAGCAGCCCGCCAGCTTCAGGCAGAGATGATTGCCTGACTTCTATTTGCCGCCGCCCTCCTGCAGCTTTTGCATGACCTGATCAATGCTGAAGCTGGCCGGCCTCTGGCTCGGCGGGAACTCCTTGAATGTCATCAGAAACTTCCCAACGTAGGCCTGTGCCGGCACCAGCAAGAAGGCATGGTCCATCAACCAATCGTAGTAGGTGTTCGAGGTGATGTTTGCGCGTTCGTAAGGATCCGTGCGGAGGTTAAACATCAGGGGGAGACGCAGGTCTGTGAACGGTTCGGCCCATATGCGTAAGGTGCCTGGTGCCCGCTGCTCAGCAAACACGAGCTTCCAGTTGTCAAAGCGCAAAGCCATCAGCCCCGCGTCGTCGTTGAAGTAGAAGAACTCGCTGCGCGGCCCTTTCTTTTCCTGACCGCTCAGGTAGGGCATAAAATTGTAGCCGTCCAGATGTACTTTGAACGTTTGGTCGCCGATCTTATACCCCTTGAGGAGTTGTTCTTTAATATCCGGTACGCCGGCTGCCGCGAGCAACGTTGGAGCCCAGTCCAAATGCGACATGATGTCGTTCGAGACCGTGCCTGGTTTGATCTTGCCAGGCCAGCGCACCATGGCTGGCACACGAACCGCGCCTTCCCAGTTCGAGTTCTTCTCGCTGCGGAAGGGTGTCATCGCCCCATCCGGCCAGGAGTTCATGTGTGGACCGTTATCGGTACTGTACAAAACGATGGTGCTGTCCGCGAGCTTCAGTTCGTCCAGCTTATCGAGGACCGTGCCGACGTTTTTGTCATGGTCGATCATCGTGTCGTGGTAGGGACTCTGCCATCGGCCCGACTGACCAACGCTTTCCGGCTTGGGATGGGTGCGCAAGTGCATGTGCGTAAAATTCACCCACACAAACATCGGCGTGCCGGCCTTGGCCTGCTTTTCAATGAAATCAACCGCGCGCGCCGCGATGTCATCATCGATGGTCTCCATACGCTTCTTCGTTAGTGGTCCGGTGTCCTCGCACTTCTGCCCACCCCTGCCGTCTGCATAACAGTGCAACACACCCCGCGGACCAAACTTCTTGCGGAAGCCAGGGAAGTCCGATTCCTTGGGGTAATCAGGGAGTTCCGGTTCCTCCTCGGCGTTGAGGTGGTAGAGGTTACCGTAGAACTCGTCGAAGCCGTGAACGGTTGGCAAGTGCTCATCTCTATCACCGAGATGGTTCTTGCCGAACTGCCCGGTGGCGTAGCCTTGCGCCTTGAGTAGCTCCGCAATCGTCACATCCCGCGCTTTCAAGCCAAGGGGCGAGCCAGGTAGCCCAACTTTGGTCATTCCCGTGCGCAGGCCGGATTGGCCCGTGATGAATGAAGCCCGACCCGCCGTACAACTCTGCTCACCATAGTAGTCGTTGAACATCATACCTTCTCTCGCGACGCGGTCGATGTTGGGCGTTTGGTATCCCATCAGCCCCTTTGAGTAAGCGCTGATGTTGGTTTGACCGATGTCGTCACCCCAGATGATGACGATGTTCGGCTTCTTGTCCGTGGCCCCCGCAAGGCTGACCTGGCTGGCAAACAATAGGATAGACAGAAGTATGCCCATTTTTAGTACCTGATGCTGTTTCATAGTACTCTCCCTATTTTCTACTTCGACTCGGCATTCCTCCGTGTGATGTTTCTCAATATTGCTCAGCGCGATACCGAGCTCGCCAGCGCCGTCAGGCTTTTGGTTCAACGCAGCCCGCACCGCCCCGCCATTGGCACAAGCGGTAGCGGAGTTTCTCGGCCCAGAAGCGATAGGCCTCCTCCACATCATGCCACTCATTCGTCACGCCCCTCAGGCTCTTGGTGCCGCCACGACGGTCGACCGCAGCAGTAAGAATAGTTCCCGTGCTGGTATCGGTCGCCTTGAGTTCTGCACTCGCACTGCCCGCGAACCCTGATACCCCGGTCGCAATACCTTTGGCGCCGGTGAGCAGGCGCGTCTGCGGAATAATACTTGTCACCGTATCCAATGTGGCATTCGAATCCCCCGCTTCGGTAATAGCTACTTGGATTTGCATCACATCCGGGCCCGGTTCACTCGTCATCTCGTAATCTTTTCTGAGCTGTTCGTCGAGCTTCGACCAGAACAATGCTGCGAGTCGCTGCCGATCTTCGACC
>Ga0207670_10000455_pt1 | contig 22951 bp, 20 predicted proteins | sample KBSS23HmetaG_FD_184339 | JGI IMG/M metagenome (GOLD analysis project Ga0207670, IMG submission 184339) | Switchgrass rhizosphere microbial communities from Kellogg Biological Station, Michigan, USA - KBS S2-3H metaG (SPAdes) (version 2) | ecosystem: Host-associated > Plants > Roots >... | reverse complement strand
GCCGATGCTTGCCAGGCAGAAAAAGCTCATTCAGGACACCTGGACGCAGGTCGTGCCGATTGCCGATCAGGCGGCCGCGATCTTCTATCAACGGCTGTTCGAGATCGATCCGAGCACGCGTGCTTTGTTCAACACCACCGATATGGTGCAGCAGCGCAAAAAGCTCATGCAGATCCTGTCGGTGGCGGTGTCGAGCCTCGACAATCTCGGTGCGCTTGGCAAGACCGTGGAGGACCTTGGCCGCCGGCACGCCGGTTATGGCGTCAAGGACGCGCATTACGACTCGGTCGGTGTGGCGTTGCTCTGGACCCTGGAGCAGGGGCTTGGTGCAGCATGGACGCCCGAAGCGGCCGTAGCCTGGAAGGAAGTCTACGGACTCCTCTCCGGCATCATGCGCAACGCCCAACAGACGGCGAGCGCCAAAGCGGCTGCGTAACTACCTTGCCAAGAAATCTCGCAAGCTCCGCGTGAACATCTCCGGTTGGTCCATGTTGGAGATGTGGCCAGCGCCGGGCAGCACGACGTATTGCGAGCCCGGCAGTTCGTCCTGCATCACCTTCATGGCGGCGGCGTTGTGGCCGTCCTTCTCGCCGCACATCCACAGCACCGGATTCTTCACCTTCGGCATCAGCGGCCGGAAGTCATGATCGCCGAGCGCGGCCGAGCAGCCGACGAAGCCGTCGACCGGCGTCGTCAGGATCATCTTGCGGATGATGTCCATGTGCGGCGGATTGGCTTTCAGCGTCTCGGGCGGAAACCAGCGCTGCATGGTCGATTCCAGCAGCGCCGCCATGCCGTCCTTCTGCGCCACCGCGATGCGCTCCTCCCACTGCTTGTGCGTCTCCGGTGACGAGCGTCCGGGATTGTCGCAGAGCACCATACGGTCGAAGCGGCCGGGGTGTTTCTGAACGAGGCCCATGCCGGTGGCGCAGCCCATCGACACGCCGCACCAGTGCGCGCGCTGGATGCCCAGCATATCCATCAGCGCGATCACATCGTCACAGAGAAGCGCGAAGGTGTAGCGGCCGGCGGTGGCCTCGGTCTCGCCGTGGCCGCGCTGATCGTAGCGCAGCATGCGGAATTCGCCTTTGAGGTCGGCGGCCTGCGGATCCCACATGTGCAAGTTGGTGGCCAGAGAATTGGAGAAGATCAACCACGGCGCATTATCGCGGCCGCTGATGTCAAAATTGAAAGTGATGCCGTTGGCTTTGATCTTCATGCGACCTTAACCCTGTAAAGGGCGAGCGGATTGTCCCAGAACGCCTTCTGGGCGAGTTCCCGGCCGAGCACCCGCTCGACCAGATCAATATCGGCGGCCTCGAATGGCCGCGCGGCGCGCGTCGAGGGAATGTCGGTACCGAACACCAGCGCGTTTGGATTTTTCCTGGCGACGGCTTCCAGTGTCTTCGGCACGTCGAGCTTGACCCGCCCGAAGCCGGTCGCCTTGACCTTGCAGCCCGCGGCGACCAGGTCGAGCAGCGCCGGTACGCCGGTCTCGGTCATGCCGAGATGGTCGACGCAGAGCTGCGGTAATTTCGCCAGCTTGTCGACATGCGGAGCGAGCGCCGCGGCGTCGGCATAGATTTCCGAGTGCCAGCCGGCGACCGCATGAACGCGGGTGGCGAGCGCGACAATGTCATCGACGCTGTCGATGCGGCCGCGAAACACGTTGAAGCGCACCGCGCGAACGCCGAGCTTGCCGAGTCTAGTGATCTCGGCGTCGGGATAATCGTTCGGGATTTGGGTCACGCCGACCCAGGCCGGCCCGAGCTTCGGCAGGATGTCCATCAGATAGGTTTGATCTTCGGCCTGGAACGAGCCGGACACGACCGCGCCGGCCACGACCCCGAGAGGCTTGGCCTGCGCCAGGTAGTCCTCAAGCGGAAAATGCGGCGGGGTGTAGCCCTGATTCGCCACGATCGGGAAGCGGTGGTCGATGATATGGCAATGGCTGTCGAACAGCCGCCGTTGCTGAGTAAGTCCCGACGTGCCGCTCAGAACAACGGCGCCGCTGCCGGAGAGGAATGAACGGCGCGTCAGGCGCATGGGATCAAGCCTTTGCTTCCTCGAAGGTTTCGCGGAAGGGATGTGCGGGATAGACGCCGAGAATCGTCAGCTCCTTGGAGAAGAATGACAGCTCCTCCAGCGCGAAAACGAGGCCGCGGTCGTCGGGATGGCCTTCGACGTCGGCATAGAATTGCGTGGCAAAGAAATTGCCCTCGATCATGTAGCTTTCGAGCTTGGTCATGTTGATGCCGTTGGTGGCGAAGCCGCCCATGGCCTTGTAGAGCGCCGCCGGCACGTTCTTGACCCGGAACACAAAGGTGGTGACGACCTTACCCTTGTCGCGCGGCGCCCACTTCTTCTCGCGTGACAGTACGATGAAGCGGGTGGTGTTGTGCGCCTCGTCCTCGACATTCTCCGCGAGGATGTCGAGACCGTAGATCTCGGCGGCGAGTTTCGTCGCGATGGCCCCGCAGGTCTTGTCGCCGCGCTCGGCGATCTCGCGCGCGGAGCCCGCAGTATCGGCCGCAACAATCGGCTTGATGCCGAGCTTGCGGATGATCTTGCGGCATTGGCCAAGCGCGTGGACGTGGCTCTCGACCGTTTTGATGTCTTCGAGCTTGGCGCCTTTGACGCCGAGCAACTGGTGCTGCACCGGCATGAAATGCTCGGCGATGATGTGCAGCTTCGAGTTCGGCATCAGATGGTGAATGTCGGCGACACGGCCGGCCACCGAGTTTTCGATCGGTATCATGCCGAGATCAGCGTCGCGCGCGCTCAGCGCGGTGAAGGCGTCCTCGAAGGTGGCGCAGGGCACCGCCTCGGCGTCCGGATAGGCCTGGCTGATGGCGAGGTGCGAATTCGCCCCCGGCTCGCCCTGGAATACGATCTTTTTCTTGCTCATGACTTGATACCGCGAACCCGCGAAGGCGCTCGCTCCTAATCGGTGTCTTTGGTGGTGCGCAGGATGTCGCCCCACTTCTCGATTTCGTCGTTCAGATATTTTTGCAGGAATGCGGGTCCCGTACCGCGTGGCTTGACGATGCCGATGTTGTTGAAGCGCTTCTGCACCTCGGGGTCGGCCAAAGCCGCGTTGACGGCGGCGGTCAATTTTTCCGCGATCTCCGGTGGCGCGCCCTTTGCCACGTACATGCTGACCCACGTGGTCGCCTCGTAGTCCTTGAGGCCCAGTTCGTCAAATGTCGGTATGTCTGGAAACTGGTTCCAGCGCTCGCCAGCCAGCGTCACTCCGATTGCCTTCACGGCGCCGCTACCGGCGAGATTGCCGAGCGAGGACAGCCAGATCATCGAGATGCGGCCGCCGATCAGGTCGGCGGTGGCCTGCGGCGTCGTGCGGTAGGGTATGTAGCGAATATCCGCGCCTGCCATTTTCTTGAACAGGGAACCGGCAAGATGGCCGGCCGAGCCGCGGCCATTGCTGGCAAAGGTCAGTTCGTCCGGATGCGCCTTGATGTAAGCGAGCAGCGACTTGTAGTCCGTCGCCGGCACATCCTTGTGCACGACCAGCACCATCGGTGTCTGGCCGATGATGGTCACCGGCTCCAGGTCGCGCTGAACATCGACGGTGGCTTTCGGAAACAGTTCTTTGAGGGTGCTGACCGTCGGCCCAATGGTCAGAAGCGTATAGCCGTCGGGCGCCGCCTTGCCGACCTGGTTGATCGCCAGCGTGCCGCCAGCGCCCGGTTCGTTCTGCACGACGATATTCTGCCCGAGCGTCTTCGCCATGTGATCGGTGATGATGCGCGTCGTCACGTCCACGGCGCCGCCGGCGCCCGACGCGCAGACGACGGTGATGTTGCGCTCCGGATAGGCGGCGTGCGCCGGCGCAAGCGCGCACAGCGCGATCGCTCCGAAAGTCATGGATGACGACAGCAGGCGTGACATGGCGGTTCTCAGTGTTTTTCTTCGCGGTTGTTTGGATGCTCGTCGCCCTTGACGCACCTTATCGCAGCATGGCGCGGGCTGTCTCAAGGTCCTGCGGCGTATCGACGCCGCGCGGCACGGTTTCGACGATCGCCACGTCGATGCGCATGCCGGCTTCCACCGCGCGGAGTTGCTCCAGCTTCTCGCGCTGCTCCAATGGCGAGGGCGGCAACTTGACGAAACGTTCCAGCGCAGTCCGTCGATAGGCGTAAAGTCCGATGTGATGGTAGAGCGGCCCGTCGCCCGCGGGGGCGGTGGCGCGGGTGAAATAGAGCGCACGCAGCCGGCCGGGCACGACCAGCGTGCCCACCACCTTGACCACGTTCGGATTGGTGCGCTCGTTCGTTTTGTGGATCTCGGCGGCCAAGGTCGCGATATCGACGGCGGGATCGTTGAGCGGCAGCAGCGCCGCTGCGATGTCGGCCGGCGCAATTGTCGGCAAATCGCCCTGCACATTCACGACAATTCGCACCCGGCCTTTTGGGTCGACGATCCCGAGCGCCTCGAAAATGCGATCGGAGCCGGACGGGTGATCGGCCCGCGTCATGATGGCCCGCCCGCCGGCCTTTTCCACAGCCGTGGCGATGATCTCGTCGTCGCAGGCCACCACGACTGGGCCGAGTTGGGCCGCCTCAGCGCGTCGGAGCACCTGCACGATCATCGGCAGGCCGGCGATATCGGCCAGCGGCTTGCCGGGCAGCCGGGTCGAGGCCATCCGGGCAGGGATGAGAATGAGGACGTCGTCGGCCATGGATGGCCGCGTTATACGGGTTGCCAGAGACGAGGAAAACCGGGTATTTGTGCGCCGCCGCGGGGCCCCTGCGGTCCAGCCAATGCCGCCTGTTCAGCAAGAGCCGATCCGCGATGGATTCCTTCGAAGTCAACAAAGTCCTCGGTGCCGTTCTCGGCACTTGCCTTGCCCTGCTGTCGCTGAACATCGCTGCCGGTGCGATCTTCGCGTCGCACAATCCCGAAAAGCCGGGCTACGAGATTGCGGCGCAGGAGCAGGACAGTCACGGCAAGCCGGGTGAGCCGGCCGCCGCCGAAGAGCCCCTGCCGGTGCGGTTTGCCAGCGCCGACGTTGGCCGCGGCGAGAATTCCGCGAAGAAATGCGCCGCCTGCCACACCTTCGGCAAGGGCGAACCGAACCGCGTCGGCCCCAATCTCTGGGGCGTCGTCGGCCGTCAGAAGGCTTCGGAGGCGGGCTTCAACTATTCCGCGGCGATGAAGGCCCAGAAGGGGAACTGGACGCCGGAGGACCTCGACGTCTACCTGACCAATCCCAAGGCGATGGTGCCCGGCACCAACATGGCCTTTGCCGGCATCCCACGCGGCAAGGAACGCGCCGACGTCATCACCTATCTCAACAGCAAATCCGACAAGCCGGCCGAGCTGCCGAAGCAGGCCGCGGCGCCCGCCGCCGAGAAGCAGGCCGCCGGCAGCGACGCCAAGCCGGCGCCGGCTGCTGCAGCGCCCAAGCCGCACTGAAAACGGCACTAACCGCGACATAACCCAGCGGCCGAGCGGGCCGTCGCGCGGCCGCTCCCTGAGAATTGATGCGGGACGAGGCCGCCGCGCCGGTGGCCAACCATCGAAAAACCGACATAATCAGTTGAGCATCGTGGCCTATTCACAGGCCGCCTGGAGCATCGCATGCGCGTTACTCGCCGAGCTGTGCTGCGAACCGGCGCTGCGGCGCTCGCAGCGCCTGCGGTCGCGCTGGATGGTCTCGCGCGTTCGCCCGCTGCCCTTTCGCAAGCATCTGCGCCGGCGTGGAAGCATGGCTTGTCGCTGTTCGGCGACCTGAAATATCCCGCCGACTTCAAGCAATTCGATTATGTCAACGCGAATGCGCCGAAGGGTGGCGCTGTGCGGCAGATGGCGTTCGGCACTTTTGACAACTTCAATCTGGTCGTCGCTGGTGTGAAGGGCTCGCTGGTTGCCGGAATCGACCTCGTCTACGACACCCTGATGGTGTCGGCGCTGGATGAGGTGTCGACCGAGTATGGGCTGCTTGCCGAGGCGGTCAGCCATCCGGCGGATTTTGCCTTCGTTGTCTATCGGCTGCGGGCCAACGCCAAGTGGCACGACGGCAAGCCGGTGACCGTGGAGGACGTGATCTTTTCCTTCGATGCCTTCAAGAAGAACCATCCGCAACTTTCTGCCTATTACAGCCACGTCACCAAGGCGGAGAAGACCGGCGAGCGCGAGATCACGTTCACGTTCGACGGCCCCGGCAACCGCGAACTGCCACAGATCGTGGGCCAGCTGAATGTGCTGCCCAAGCATTGGTGGGAAGGCACCGACAAAGCCGGCAACAGGCGCGACGTTGCCGCGACTACGCTCGAGCCGCCACTCGGATGCGGAGCCTATCGGTTGAGGGAATTCGTGCCCGGCCGGACCGTTATCTTCGAGCGCGTTGCGAATTATTGGGGCAAGGACCTTGCCGTCAACATCGGCCGCGATAACTTCAACGAGGTGCGCTACGAGTATTTTCGCGACTCCACGGTCGCGCTCGAAGCCTTCAAAGCCGATGCGATCGACTGGCGCACCGAGAACAGCGCCAAGAACTGGGCGACCGCCTACGACTTTCCCGCGGTCAAGGACCAGCGCGTGCTCAAGGAGGAGTTCCCGATCCTGTCCTCCGGCGGCATGCAGAGCTTTGCCTTCAACATTCGCCGGCCGAAGTTCATGGATGCGCGCGTCCGCCGCGCCTTCAACTTTGCGCTCAATTTCGAAGAGATGAATCGGCAGATGTTCTTCGGCCAGTACAGGCGTGTGAAAAGCTACTTTGAAGGTATGGAGCTTGCCTCCAGCGGATTGCCCGAGGGTGCGGAGCTTGCGATCCTGGAAACCGTACGCGACAAGGTGCCGCCGGAACTGTTTACGATGCCCTACAGCAACCCGGTCAACGACAGCCCGGACGCGGTTCGCGCGAACCTGCGCGAGGCGACCCGCCTGCTGCGCGAGGCCGGTTATGAGATTCGTGGTCAGAAGCTGGTCAACGCCAAGACCGGCGAACCCTTAACGGTTGAAATCCTTATCGATCAGCCGGACTGGGAGCGCCTGGTTCTTCCCTACAAGCAGCCCCTGGAGCGGCTTGGTATTCAGATGTCGCTCCGCATCGTCGATGACGCGCAATACGAGAATCGGCTGCGCCAATGGGACTACGACGTGATTGTTGCGTCCTGGGGGCAATCGCTGTCGCCCGGCAACGAGCAACGCGGCTTCTGGAGTTCGAAGGCCGCCGACCAGCCTGGCTCGCGCAACCTGATCGGCATCAAGAATCCCGCCGTCGATACGCTGGTCGAGCGTCTGATCTTCGCGACGAACCGCGCCGACCTCGTGGCAGCCACCAAGGCGCTTGACCGCGTGCTGCTGTGGAATTTCTACGTCGTCCCGCAATGGACCTATGGCAAGGTTCGAAGCGCCCGTTGGGATCGGTTTGGCCGTCCTGACCCGCTGCCCAAATACGGCTTCTCCGGATTCCCAACCGTGTGGTGGTGGGATCGCGCCAAAGCGGCGAAGGTGGGATCGCGATCGTGACCGGTCTGTCGCGCCGAAACGTGTTTCAGATCGGTGCCGGCGCAGTTGCTTCCAGTGTGATCGCATTGGATTGCCAGGCGCAGCCGGTTGCAGACGCCGAGCGGCATGGCATCTCGTCCTTTGGCGACCTGAAATACCCCGCCGATTTTCCCCACTTCGACTACGTCAATCCCCAAGCTCCCAAAGGCGGCGTGTTTTCCCAGATCGGGCCGGGCACGATCTACAATCAGAACACGCTCACCTTCAATTCGCTCAACAGCTACATCCTGCGCGGCGACGCGGCGCAGGGTATGGAGTTGACCTTCGCGAGCCTGATGGCGCGGTCAGGCGACGAGCCGGACGCCATGTATGGGTTCGCCGCGCGCGCGGTGCGTGTCTCCGCCGATGGGCTGACGTATCGTTTCGCGATCCGGCCGGAGGCGCGCTTTCACGATGGCAGTCCTCTCACGGCGCAGGATGTCGCGTTTTCCCTGACGGTGCTGAAGGAAAAGGGCCATCCGATCATCACGCAACTGCTGCGCGATTTCGCGGGCTGCGAGGCAACCGACGACACGACCGCGACCGTTCGTTTTGCGCCGAAGCGCGCGCGCGACGTGCCGCTGTTCGTCGCCGGCCTGCCGATCTTTTCCCGCGCCTATTACAGTCAACGGCCGTTCGACGAATCGACGCTGGACATTCCGCTGGGCAGCGGCCCCTACCAGGTCGGCCGTTTCGAGGTCGGCCGCAATATCGAATACAAGCGCGTGCCGAATTGGTGGGGTGCCGAGCTGCCGGCATTGCGAGGGCAGTACAACTTCGACACCGTGCGCTACGAATACTACCGCGACCGCGACATTGGCTTCGAGGGGTTCACCGCCAAGAACTATTTGTTCCGCGAGGAATTCACCTCACGCATCTGGGCGACGCGTTATGACTTTCCGGCGATCAAGGACGGCCGCGTCAAACGCGACGTCATCCCCGACGATACGCCGTCAGGCGCGCAGGGCTGGTTCATCAACACCAGGCGAACGAAATTCGGCAATCCGAAGCTGCGCGAAGCGCTGGGTTGCGCCTTCGATTTCGAATGGACCAACAAGTCCGTCATGTACGGCTCCTACGACCGCACCCATTCGGTGTTCCAGAACTCCGACATGATGGCCAACGGCAAACCTGGCGCCGAGGAGCTGGCTTTGCTTGAGCCGTTCCGCGGCCAGGTGTCCGATGAGGTGTTCGGCGTGCCCTATGTGCCGCCGGTCTCTGACGGGTCGGGGCAGGACCGCGCGCTGCTGCGCCGCGGCGGACAGCTCCTGCAGGAGGCCGGCTATGTCATCAAAGACGGCAAGCGCGTCAACGCCAAGGGTGAGCGGCTGTCGATCGAGTTCCTGCTCGACCAGCCGTCATTCCAGCCTCACCACATGCCATTCATAAAGAACCTGGCGACGCTGGGCATCGAGGCGAAGCTTCGCCTCGTCGACGGTGTCCAGGCCCAACAACGGCTCAAGGACTTCGATTTCGATCTGGCGATCCAGCGATTCGGCTTTTCAGCAACTCCGGGTGATTCGCTTCGCAACTACTTTTCCGCGCAATCCGCTGCGTTGAAGGGCTCGCAAAACCTCGCTGGCATCGCCGATCCGGCGATCGACGCCATGATCGACCGTGTGATTGCAGCGGATTCGCGGGCCGCGCTGAACATCGCCTGCCGCGCACTCGACCGGCTGATCCGCGCCGGCAGATATTGGATTCCCCACTGGTATAAGGCGTCGCACTGGATCGCCTATTGGGATACGTTCGGGCGGCCGCCGATCAAACCGCGCTATTCTCGGGGCGTGTTGGAAACGTGGTGGTACGATCCTCGAAAGGCGTCCAAGATAGAGACCCCTGGTTAGAAGCGTTCCAGACCCATGTCCGCCTATATCGTTCGCCGTCTCCTGTTCATGATTCCGACGCTGCTCGGCATCATGCTGGTTTCATTCGTGGTGGTGCAGTTCGCCCCCGGCGGGCCGGTTGAGCGCGTGATCGCACAGCTTTCGGGCGCCGACACCGGCGCGAGCTCCCGTATCCCCGGCTCCGGCCAGGGCGGCGATTTCGGCGGCCGCGGCGCGCAGGGTGGCTCCTCGGTCGATTCCACGACCTCGAAGTACCGGGGTGCGCAGGGCCTCGACCCCGAATTCATCAAGAAGCTCGAAAAGCAGTTCGGCTTCGACAAGCCAGCCTACGAGCGTTTCTTCCTGATGCTGAAGAACTTCATCGTATTCGATTTCGGCAAGAGCTACTTCCGCGATACCAGCGTGATGCAGCTCATCAAGGAGAAGCTGCCGGTGTCGATGTCACTCGGCATCTGGATGACGCTGCTGACCTATCTGATTTCGATCCCGCTCGGCATCCGCAAGGCAGTCTCGGACGGCTCGCGCTTCGACGTCTGGACCTCAGGCATCATCATCATCGGTTACGCCATTCCGGGCTTCCTGATCGCGATCTTCCTCATCATCCTGTTCGCCGGCGGTTCCTACTGGGACGTGTTTCCGCTGCGTGGATTGACCTCCGACAATTGGGCGGCGCTGTCCTGGTGGCAGAAGATCCTGGATTATTTCTGGCATCTGACCTTGCCGATCATCGCCATGATGCTGAGCGCCTTCGCCACCATGACGCTGCTGACCAAGAACTCGTTCCTCGACGAGATCAAGAAGCAGTACGTCCTCACCGCGCGGGCGAAAGGCTGCACGCCAAACCAGACGCTGTACGGTCATATCTTCCGCAATGCGATGCTGATCGTCATCGCCGGCTTCCCCAGCGCCTTCGTGCATGCGTTCTTCTCCGGTTCGCTTTTAATCGAGACGATCTTCTCGCTCGACGGCCTAGGCCTGCTTGGATTTGAAAGCGTGCTCAACCGCGATTATCCGGTGGTGTTCGCTACGCTCTACATTTTTGCGCTGATCGGTCTCGTGGTGAACCTGATCTCCGATCTCACCTACACCTGGATCGATCCGCGGATCGATTTCGAGACGCGGGAGGTCTGAGGTGGACGCCCGTGTGACAGAAAACGCGCCGACGCCGGAGCCGACCTCGCCGGTCGTTACCGATCCGCCGCCAAGGTTACGCCGGTTTGCGCTGTCGCCACTCAATCGCCGACGCTGGGAGAATTTCAAGCGCAATCGCCGCGGCTACTGGGCGCTGTGGATCTTCCTGGTGCTGTTCTTCGTCTCGCTGTTTGCCGAATTCATTGCCAATGACAAGCCGTTCCTGATCCTGATGAACGACCGGCCTTATTTCCCGGTGGTCGTCACCTATCCGGAAACGACATTCGGCGGCGATTTCGAAACCGCTGCGGATTACCGCGACCCCTTTCTGCAAGACCTGATCGCGAAGAAGGGCGGCACGATGATCTGGCCGCCGATCCATTATCGCTACGATTCGCACAATCTCGATCTGCCGACGCCGGCGCCGTCGCCGCCGACCTGGAAGTTGACTGAGGAGCAGTGCAAGCCGGTGGTTGAGAAAAAGAATCTGAGCGGCTGCCGCGACCTGGAATACAACTGGCTCGGCACAGACGACCAGGGCCGCGACGTAGTGGCGCGACTAATCTACGGCTTCCGCATCTCGGTCATGTTCGGGCTGATCCTGACGATCATCTCGTCCATCATCGGCGTCGCCGCCGGTGCCGTGCAGGGCTATTTCGGCGGCTGGACCGACCTGCTGTTCCAGCGCGTCATCGAAATCTGGACCTCGGTTCCGTCGCTTTATCTGCTGCTGATCATTTCGTCGGTGCTGGTGCCGGGCTTCTTCGTCTTGCTCGGCATCCTGCTGCTGTTCTCCTGGGTGTCGCTGGTCGGCCTAGTTCGCGCGGAATTTTTGCGCGGTCGCAACTTCGAATATATTCAGGCCGCGCGGGCGCTCGGTGTTTCCAACGCCACCATCATGTACCGGCATCTGCTCCCGAACGCGATGGTTGCGACCATGACCTTCCTGCCGTTCATCCTGTCGTCGTCAGTGATGACCTTGACCGCGCTCGACTTCCTCGGCTTCGGCCTGCCGCCCGGCTCGCCGTCGCTCGGCGAGCTGTTGTCGCAGGGCAAGACCAACATCCAGGCGCCGTGGCTTGGCCTCGCCGGCTTCTTCTCGGTTGCGATCATGCTGTCGCTGCTGATCTTCATCGGCGAGGCAGTGCGCGACGCCTTTGATCCGCGTAAGACCTTCCGGTAAGCCGCATGGACATGACCACCGAGCCGCTGCTCACCGTCAAGGATCTGTCGATCGCATTCAGCGCGGGTGGACGCACAGCGCTGGCGGTCGATCGCATCTCGTTCAGCATCAAGAAGGGCGAGACGCTGGCGCTGGTCGGCGAGTCGGGATCGGGAAAATCCGCGACCGCGCTGTCGATCATGAAGCTGTTGCCTTATCCGGCGGCGAGCCATCCGTCCGGCCAAGTAATGTTCAAGGGTCAGGATCTGCTCACCCTGTCCGAGAGGAATATTCGCGAGATTCGCGGCGCCGACATCACCATCATCTTCCAGGAGCCGATGACGTCGCTCAATCCGCTGCACACGATCGAGCAGCAGATCGGCGAAATCCTGCTCCTGCATCGCGGTATGACCGGCGCGCCGGCCCGTGCGCGCATCCTGGAACTGCTGACGCAGGTCGGCATTCCCAATCCGGAAACCCGGCTGAAGAGCTATCCGCATCAGATGTCCGGCGGCCAGCGCCAACGCGTGATGATCGCGATGGCGCTCGCCAATGAGCCGGACTTGTTGATCGCCGACGAGCCGACGACCGCTCTCGACGTCACCGTCCAGGCGCAAATCCTGAAGCTTCTCAAGGATTTGCAAGCCCGGCTCGGGATGGCCATGCTGTTCATCACCCACGACCTCGGCATCGTCCGCAAGATTGCCGACCGGGTCTGCGTGATGAAGGACGGCAAGATCGTCGAGGAAAATGCCGTCGCCGACATCTTCAAGGCGCCGCAGCACCCCTACACCCGGGCGCTGCTCGCCGCCGAGCCGCACCCGCACGCCCTGCAGCCCAACCCCACCGGCGACATCGTGCTGAAGACCGACAACCTGAAGGTCTGGTTTCCAATCAAGCGCGGCGTGATGCGCAAAACCGTGGGCCACATCAAGGCGGTCGACGGCGTCAGTGTCGAGGTGCGCAAGGGCGAGACACTCGGCGTCGTCGGCGAATCAGGGTCCGGCAAGACCACGCTGGGCCTCGCCATCCTGCGGCTGATCTCCTCCGATGGGCCCATCGTGTTCATGGGCGATCCGCTGCAGGAGCTGCGCTTCAAGGAGATGCGTCCGCACCGCCGCAACATGCAGATCGTGTTCCAGGACCCCTATGGTTCGCTGTCGCCGCGCATGTCGGTGTCCGACATCATCCAGGAGGGCATGTGGATTCACATGCCGCATATTCCTCGTCACGAGTGCGAGAAGCACGTCGTCAAGGCGCTGGAGGATGTCGGCCTCAACCCGGATACGCGCTTTCGCTATCCGCACGAGTTCTCCGGCGGCCAGCGCCAGCGTATCGCGGTGGCGCGTGCCATCGTGCTGGAGCCCACCTTCGTCGTGCTCGACGAGCCAACCAGTGCGCTCGACATGCTAATCCAGGCGCAGATGGTCGACCTCCTTTGCGCGCTGCAGAAGCGGCACGATCTCACCTATATGTTCATCTCGCACGACCTGCGCGTCGTGGCGGCGATGTCGTCCAGCCTGATGGTGATGAAGGAAGGCAAGGTGATCGAGACGGGCGCCGCTGCGGAAATATTCAAGTCGCCGAAGACCGCCTACACCCGTGCCTTGTTCGCGGCGGCCTTCAATCTCGAAGCCTCGCCCGAGGCTGTCGTCGCCCAATAGGCTGCTGGATGAGTGATCCCGATCTCTCCGATTCCGCGGTCGAGGTCGAGCTCACGGGCCCCGAAAATCGCGGCGGCGGCATTTATCGTTACGAGCGCTATGGCGTGAAGCTCGACGGCACGACGTTCGAGCGCGACGCCGTGCGGATCGGGCGGGTCGTTGTCATCCTGCCGGTCGATCTCGATCGCGACGAAATCGTTTTGATCCGTCAGTTTCGGCTTGGCGCACACCTGGCTCTCGGTAAGGGCGATCTGGTCGAGGTGCCGGCCGGACGGGTCGAGCGCGGCGAAGACGTCCGCGACGCCGCGCGGCGCGAATGCCAGGAAGAAACCGGCATCGTGCCGCAGGTCCTGGTGCCGCTCTTCGACCTGATGCCGTCGGCTGGCTCATCGGACGAGCACATGTTCTTTTTTCTCGGTGTCGTCGATTCGTCGAAGATGCTGGCGCGCGCCGGCGCTGCACACGAGCAGGAGGAAACGCGGCCGCTTTGCGTGCCGATCGAACGCGCGCTCGAAGCGCTCGAGGCCGGCGAACTGCACTACGGCGCGGCGGTGCTCGCCTTGCAATGGCTCGCGCTCAACCGCGGTCGCTTGCGCGAGATAGCACGGGCGGGCGTGGCGCAATGAGCGCCATTCTGGTCGCGGTCGACGGTCCGCAGGCTGCGGAATGGCCGGATGCCTTGCGCGCGCATGCCAAGACCCGCGTGGTGCACATCTGGCCGCATGCGATCGGCAATCCTGACGATGTCGCGTATGCCTGCGTCTGGAATCCGCCGCATGGCCTGCTCGCGGGATTTCCAAACCTCAAGGCCATCATCAATCTCGGCGCTGGCGTTGATCACCTGCTCAGCGATCCCACGTTGCCACATGTTCCGGTCGCGCGTGTCGCCCATGCCGACCTCACCACACGCGTCACCGAATATGTTGTCCTGCACGTGCTGATGTACCACAGGCGCCAGCGGCTCTACGACGCCCAGCAGCGTGAGCGGCTGTGGCGGGCGCACGATCAGCCGGCGGCGAGCGAGGTTGCGGTCGGCGTGATGGGGCTGGGCGTAATCGGCAGCAATGTTGCGGACGCACTTGGCCGTCTCGGCTTCAAGACCGCGGGCTGGAGTCGCACGGCGAAGAATCTGCCTGGCGTCGAGACGTTTCACGGCAAATCAGGCCTCGACGCCTTCCTGGCGCGGACGGAAATCCTGATCTGTCTGCTGCCGCAAACGCGTGACACCGAGGGGATTTTGAATCTCGCGCTATTCCGCAAGCTCAAGCGAGGAGGCGCGGCCGGCGGCGCGTTCCTGATCAACGCCGGGCGAGGGCCGTTGCAAGTTGATGCCGACATCGTTGCCGCGCTCGGCGAAGGCACACTCGAAGGCGCCACGCTCGACGTTTTCCCGCAGGAGCCGCTGCCGCTCGACAGCCCGCTGTGGGTTCATTCCATGGTCACGGTGACGCCGCACAACGCCGGGGACATTTCGCCCCGCCTGTTCGCCCCGGAAGTTATCGCGCAGATCGAGCGTTTCGAGCGCGGCGCGCCGCTGGACAACGTCGTCGACCGCACGCGCGGATATTAAGCCAGTAGCGCGATCAGTTCGCGCACGTCGGTTTGCTTCTCAAGCGACGCGATCCACTCCACCGCGCGCTGCGCATTGCCGGCGCCGATCACCGGCGTGGCATTGGCCAGGAACTTGGCCTCGATCTGCGCATCGCTCATCGGGTTCTCGGCGGTGCCGCTGGCATGGGCGATATGCACCTCGTAACGCTTCCCGCCCGCAACAATGGCAGCATGGGCCTCGTCCTTGCGCAGCGTCTCGTCAGCCACGGGATGTATCTTGTGGCGCAGTGCCGCCACCGCCGGATCCGTCGCCTTGGCGTCGGAATACTGCGCGGTGCCAGCCGCGCCATCGATCAACGCGACGGCGGCGGAGTGCAGGGTGGAGAATTTCGATTGCAGCCCGGTCGAAGGATCGACCACGCCGGTGATGGCGAGAACCAGCGGGTTCACCCGCAATGCGACCTCGCTCACCGCCGCGGGGTCGATCCTGTCGCGATTGCGGATCGCAATCACGGCGTCGATCAGCGGATGTAGCACCACGCCGCAGGCGTAAGGCTTATGGCCGTTGCTCTCGATCAGCCATCCGTTGCCGAGCCCTTCCGTCAGATGCTCCGGCTCTGCCGTGTCGCTGTAGATGCGCGAAAAGCCTTTCTTACCTTCGATGATTTCCTGCGTCGAATCGAAGCCGCGTTCGGCGAGCAGCGCGGCCAATACACCGTTGCTGGCGGCTTTGCCGGCATGCAGCGATTTGCACATGGTGCCGCGGTTCTGCTGCATGCCGCCGGCCTGGGTTGCTGCGATCCCCATTGCGTAGGTCAGTTTCTGTGCGTCGAGGTTGAGCAGCTTGCCGGCGGCGACGCCGGCCGCGATGCTGCCGAGAGTGCCTGTGAGATGCCAGCCGCCCTTGTGATGCCCCGGCGCGGTACGGCCTGAGCGAACGCCGGCCTCGAAGCCTGCCGCATAGGCCAGCATAAATCGCGCGCCGCTCACGGGCGTGCGTTCGGCCAGCGCGAACAACGCGGCGAGCACGGGTGAACTCGTATGCAGCACCACGCCACCCATGTGGGTGTCGTCGAAATCCAGCACGTGGCCCATCTGGCCGTTGGCGAGCGGCGCGTCGAGCAGGCCGAGCCTCAGCTTGCGCCCGAACACGGTCGCCGCAGGCTTGCTGGAGGTTTCCTGCAGCACGCCGAGCAAGGCCGTGATGGTGCGGTGGCCGGAGCCCGCGAGCGCGCAGCCGATCCAGTCCAGCACGCCGCGCCGCGCTTCGCGCTTCGCCGCGGCCGAAAGGTCGCCGAACTGCGTGGCGCCAAGATGGCCGCACAGCGTCTTGGTCAGCGTCACCGAGTCGGTTTTGAGGTTCTGGTCCATGCTGCTACTGGGGTTCGATCCCGGCGTCGCGGATGATTTTTGTCCATCGCTCGACGTCGGCTTTGATCTGCGCGTTCATTTCGTCCGGCGTGCCGCCGATCGGCTGATAGCCCTGGATTCGGAACTGCTCGATCACCTCGGGCAACTTCAACGCGCGGTTGGTCTCGGCGTTGAGTTTGTCGATTGCGGGTTTGGGCGTGCCGGCCGGCGCCGCCAGTCCATACCATGTGCCGATCTCGAACCCAGGAATGCCGCTCTCGATCATGGTCGGCACGTTCGGCGCCAGCGCGGTCCGTTGGGGCGACGTCACGGCCAGCGCCCGGATCTGTCCCGCCTCCGCGAGCGGCATGATCGCGACCAGCGGGCCGAACATCATCTGCACCTGGCCGCCAACCAGATCGGTCGTCGCTTGCGCCGCCCCCTTGTAAGGCACATGCAGGATGTCGACGCCGGCTGCACGTTTGAAGAATTCGGCGGCAAGATGCAGCGTCGAGCCGATTCCTGCCGAACCATAAGTGAGCTTGCCGGGATTGGCCTTAGCGTAGGCGATCAGCTCAGCGACGGTCTTGAACGGCGATGCAGCGCTCACCGCGAGCGCATGGCTGCCGGACACCGCCGTGACGATACCGTCGAAGTCCTTCTCCGGGTCGAACGGCAGCTTGCGGTAGAGCCCGGGCATGTAGGTCAGGCCGCTATGAACCAGGAGCAGCGTGTAACCGTCGGGCGGCGATTTCGCCACCGCATCCATACCGATGATGCCGCCGGCGCCGCCGCGGTTGTCGATCACGATGGACTGGCCAAGGCTTGCGGAGAGCGGTGTGCTCAAAACACGCGCGACAGCGCCAACCGCGCCGCCGGCCGCGAACGGCACGATCAGGCGGAGCGATTTCGACGGATAATCGTCGGCCCTGGCGGCACCTAAGCCGCACAGCAGCGCGCACGCCAGCAGAAGAGCTTTTGCGCGGTTCATCGAGGTGAAGTCTATCACTTTGGGCGCCGCACGGTGGTCACTTCGCTACCGCTCGCACTAATCCTAGCGATCGCCTCGGCCGTGGGCTCGATGGCAACCGCCATGTGGAACGCATTGGCATGCACCAGCGACGTGGCGCTGCGGGCAATCGCAACATGGCCCTTCCAGAACAGCAGATCGCCGCGCCGCAGTTCGGCGAGGCTCGTTGGCGCGCCGATGGCGGCCTCCTGCATGTCGCTGTCGCGCGGGCAGGCCAGTCCGCAAGCCGTGATCGCAACCTGCGTCAGTCCCGAGCAATCGATGCCGAGAACCGATTTTCCCCCCCAGAGATAGGGCGTTCCGATGAATCGCTCCGCCACCGCAACGAAATCGATTTCGTTCGCGGCGAGCGGCACCAGATGCCGCTTCGGCACATAGCCGCCGGCGAGGGTTACCGCGAAGCTCTCCTCCTGCCGGACGACGGCGACCCGGGCGCCGAGCGGCAGCGCATCCATCGGCGGCAGCTTGACCGAAGGGCCCGGGAACATGAAGGTTCGCAGGGCTCCGACCTTGTGCGTGGGTTGTCCTTTCGGCGTGAGCAGCGACGCCGCCGGCAGATAGCCGACATAGCCGTCGGACTTGAGCTGGCCCCAGGCCCAGCCTTCCTCGTCGGTCTCGTAGATCGTCACGCGCTCGCCGTAGAGCGCTTCGGTGACAAGCGGGCCGTCGTGCGCCGGAAATTTGCGGATCGGCACGATGCCGACGATAACCTCCTGCACCGTGCCTTCGGCGAAGCGCCGCGCCTCGACCTTGCCGCGCAGATGCTCGGCGGCAAGGTCGGGACGCGCAGGCGTGACGCGAGGGTCGAAGCTCAACGGATCAGCCTTTCGCCAACGGCACCATGGAGAGCTTGGCATCGGCGCCGGGGATATAGGCCTCCGGCAGGCCGAGCTCCTTCCGCACGATATTGGCGCCGCGCACCAGCGCGATCATCTTGTAGGTGGCGTGCATCCGGCTCGCCGACTGGCGACCGAAGCCGCAGTCGCTGGTGAGAATCAGCCGCTCCGGCTCGATGTGCTTCAGTGCCCGGCGGATCAGGTCGGCGACCTCCTCGGGCCGCTCGACCTGCAACGTACGATGGCTGATGACGCCGAGCGCGATCTTCTTGTCCTTCGAGATCATGCTGCCGAAATATTCAAGATCCATGCCGTTGTTGAACGCGCCCTCGACGGTGATGACGTCGACATCGAGCTGGTCGAGGTAAGGCAGCGCCGCTTTGTAGGATTGATTCTTGCTCGCCACCCGCTGCGCCGCGGGGCTGCCCCAGCAGGTGTGGCACCAGACTTCGCACTTGTCGCGCAGACCCTTCACCTCGACGTTGAACGCCTCGACCCACTTTTCGGGTTTTATCTTCTGGTTCGGATCGGCGATGATTTGATGAATCGCCGGCTCTTCGATTTGGATGAGAGGCGCCCCGGCGTCCGCGAGGGCGTGATAGTCACGGTTGAGCGCGACCGACAGGTCCATCAGCAACTGAAGCCGATCGTTGTAGTGCTCGTCGGTCAGCATCAGAGCAAGGATTTGCGCCGAGATCGAGCCGATTTTCACCGGCCGGTCGGTCATCGGTGCGATCGCCTTGTAGGCACGGTCGAGTTGCAGCGACGCCGCGCCGATCTTGCCGATGACCGGCGGCGTCATGCGGGTCTCGATCACCTCCCACATCAGATCGCCGGGACCCTTATCGGCCATGAAGCCCGCGGGTGGCACCTCGACACGCGGCGCACCGATGCCTTCGATCCGTTCGGTGGCGTAGCTGACCCAGCTCCGCCCGGCGACGTCATCGTCGAGCCGGGCGTCGCCATCGACGAAAATATCGATCCCGGCGCGGTGCTGGGCCGCGACGTTGCAGGCGAGGCAGTCGAAATGCTGTTCGCGGTAGGCCTGCTGCGAGAAGCCTTGCGACAGCGGAATGCCGCGCAGATTTTCGGTGTACCAGCTCGGCCGGGGCAGGGCGCCGGTCGTGGTGGTGAGCAGCGCCTTGCCCTTGGTGACGGTCTGCACCGGGCTCTCCTATCGGCCGTAGCGCTGCTTCAGCAGCGCATAGAGCGCCCGCGCGGCCTGGCATTCGCCGCCCTCCGGCCGGCCAGGTTTGGGCGAAGGCGTCCAGGCGTAGATATCGAAGTGCAACCAGCTCTTCGCGGCGGCCACGAAACGTTTGAGGAACAGTGCGCAGATGATCGAGCCGGCCATGCCGCCGGCTGCGACGTTGTTCACGTCGGCCACCTTGGAATCGATGTTCTGGTCATAGCGCTGCCATAGCGGCAGCCGCCAGAGCGGATCGTTCTCGGCGGCGGCGTGGCGGGCGACCTCGGCCGCCAGCGTCTCGTCGTCGGTGTAGTAGGGTGGAAGTTCGGGTCCGAGTGCGACGCGGGCGGCGCCCGTCAGCGTGCCCATGTCGACGAGGAGATCGGGCGTCTCCTCGTCGGCGAGCGCCAGCGCGTCGGCGAGGACCAGGCGGCCCTCCGCATCGGTGTTGCCGATCTCGACATTGAGACCTTTGCGCGAGGGATAGACGTCGAGCGGCCGGAAGGCGTCGCCGGCTACCGAATTCTCCACCGCAGGAACCAACACGCGGAGCGACACCTTCAAACCCGCGCTCATGATCATGTGCGCACAGGCGAGCACCGTTGCGGCGCCGCCCATATCTTTCTTCATGATCAACATGGCGCTCTCGGGCTTGAGATCGAGCCCGCCGGTGTCGAAGCATACGCCCTTGCCGACCAGCGTCACCTTGGGGTTGCTCGCCTTGCCCCAGCGCAATTCGATCAGCCGCGGTGCGCGGGAAGAATCGGCCGCGCGGCCGACGGCGTGAATGAGCGGAAAGTTCTGCTTCAGCAAGTCGTCGCCGACGATCGAGCGGAATTTCGCGCCATGCTGTTTGGCAAGCGCACGGGCGGCGTCTTCAAGCTCCGCGGGCCCCATATCGTTGGCCGGCGTGTTGATCAGATCGCGGGCCAGTGTCATGGCCTCGGCGATGCGCGAGAGATCGTCGCCATCGACACCGTCGGGCAGTACCAGCCGCACCGCCTTGTCCTTGCCCTTGCGGTAGCGCGCGAAGCGGTAGGAGCCGAGCGCGAAAGCCAATGCGCCGAGGCGTGCATCATGTGGCGCATTGGCGAAACGATACGTGCCGGCCGGTAACACGCCGGGCAGCAGGCCAGGCAGGAAGGCGTTGTGACCGTCCTTGTTGTTTTCCAGTCCGAACAGCACGCCGCCGGAGGGCAGAATCAGGCTGCGGCTCGATTTGGGCTCGAACCCCGCAGCCTTCACATAGGCGCGATCATTCTTGCCAAGCTTGGCGCCGACTTTGTAGAAGGTTGAAGAGGTCACGAACCAGATCGGCCGTGCCGTCTTGCTGCGGGCGATGAAAACAGGATGCATGGTGCTCGATCGGTCAGTCGGCCTGGATTTTGAACTTGCGCGCCATCGGCTCTTGCGATTGCGGCCCGAACCAGGCGTCGAAGATTTTCGCCGCATCGCCCGACGCCTCGACATCGAGCAGTGCCTTGTTGACGGCATCCTTGAAGCGCGGCTCGCCCTTCTTCAACGCAAAGCCGACGTTGCGCGACTTGGTGAAGTCCGGAAGGAAAACGTAGTCGTCGGGATGGCCGTCCTCCTTGACGATGGCGCGGAGCACGGTTTCATCAGTCGGAAATGCATCGACCTTGCCATCCTTGAGCAGACCAAAGGCGATGGCGTAATCGCGCACGTAGACAAGATCGACGTTGGGCACGACCTCCTTGAGGTTGGGACCGGCCGTTGAGGTGCTGGCCGAGGAGGCCTTCTTTCCCGCGAGCTGGTGCACCGAAGTGATGCCGCTCGACTTCCGGACGATCACCGCGTGCGGGGTGACGAAATAAATGAAGCTGAAACCGATCTCGCCGAGCCGCTCCGGCGTCCGCGTCATCGAGGTAGCGACGAAATCGACCTTGCCGTCCTTGAGCATTGGGATGCGCTCGGCGCTCGACACCGAGACAGTCTCGACCGGCACGCCTATGCGCTTGGCCACGGCATGCACGACGTCGAGGTCATAGCCGATCACGGTGGCATCGCCCGGCTTTTTGAAGCTGAACGGCGGCGTGGTGTCGCTGACGCCGACGACGAGCCTGCCGCGCGCCTTGACGTCGTCGAGCCGGTCGGCTGCCGCCGGCCGTACGAACCACAGACCGGTCAGGTTGGCGGCCAAATTCACGACCAGGACGGCGGCCGCGGCGAGCCGTTTCATGCGTTTCCTCCCCACAATCGGCGGAAAGCATGTCATGGCGGCCGCAGCGCAACAAGCACGGTACAGCCGCCTAAGGCCGCCAAAACCGGCGGATTTTCTGAGTTAACCTCCCATTAGGGTTAACGTTTTATTGCTCAGCCCTCGTCCGGCGGCGCCTGCCGTCTCGTTTCCCGTCGAGAGCTTGCGCACGATGCAACGGCCACCCGCGCGCCTCCTCGTCTCTGTCGCTGTCTTGGCCGCCTTGAGCGCGGGCGGTTGCTCGACCACGACCGGCACGTCGTCGCCCGACACCACCGGATCGATCGCGACCGACACTGCGCCGCGATCCCAGGTCCAGTGGCGGCAGGAAATGGATTCCTGGGGCGAGCGCTACCGCGCCAATCCGTCCGATCCGGACGCAGCCGTCCGTTACGCCCAGGCGCTACGCGCCATCGGCCAGCGAGCCCAGGCCGCAGCCGTCCTCGAGCAGGCGGCGCTCCACAACCAGGACAATCGCGTTGTGCTCGGCGCTTACGGCCGGGCACTCGCTGACAACGGCAGTTACCAGCAGGCGCTCGAAGTTCTCAACCGCGCGCACACGCAGGATCAGCCTGATTGGCGCATCCTATCGGTGCAGGGCGCGGTGCTCGATCAGATGGGCCGTCATGCAGATGCGCAGCGGCAATATGCCAGTGCATTGCGCCTGATGCCCGACGAGCCATCGGTTCTGTCCAATCTTGGGCTGTCCTATGCGCTGTCGAAAAAGCTTAAGGAGGCGGAGGCGACGATGCGTCTCGCCGCGGCACAGCGGGGCGCCGAGCCTAAGGTGCGGCAAAACCTCGCTCTCGTCGTCGGTCTTCAGGGGCGCTTCCAGGAGGCCGAAACCATCGCCAAGGGTGATCTTTCGCCCGACGAGGCCGCCGCTAACGTCGCCTATCTGCGGCAAATGCTGGCGCAGCAGGGCGACTGGAAAAAAGGCAAGCGCGGTTCGCCGCTGGTCCCGACGACAGGGTCGTAAGCGCCTTCCGCGTCATTCCGAAGCACGCGCAAAGTGCGTGAAGCCTAATCTAAAAGCTTGCTCAGAGACTGACGCTGAATTCCCGGCCCGTCCGCGGCCGTCCCGGCATGAAGTGCCGTTACTTGCCCTTCACGACCGGTGCGCTGGTGGTTGCTTCCTGCGTGCTCATCACGCGGATCGCGGCCGGGCCGAGGATGACCACAAACAGCACTGGCAGAAAGAACAGAATCATCGGGACGGTAAGCTTGGGCGGCAGTCCGGCGGCCTTCTTCTCGGCGTCAGACATGCGCATATCGCGATTTTCCTGCGACATCACACGCAGCGTCTGAGCCAGCGGAGTGCCGTATTTCTCAGCCTGCTGCAACGCCATGCACACTGACTTCACGCCGTCGAGATCGGTGCGCTTGGCGAGGTTCTCGTAAGCCGTTTTGCGGTCCTGGAGGTAGGACAGCTCGGCAGTGGTGAGCGTGAGCTCTTCCGCC
>Ga0207670_10000453_pt1 | contig 22976 bp, 26 predicted proteins | sample KBSS23HmetaG_FD_184339 | JGI IMG/M metagenome (GOLD analysis project Ga0207670, IMG submission 184339) | Switchgrass rhizosphere microbial communities from Kellogg Biological Station, Michigan, USA - KBS S2-3H metaG (SPAdes) (version 2) | ecosystem: Host-associated > Plants > Roots >... | reverse complement strand
ACACCTCAGCCGACCAAGTAAACAGAGAAGACCTGAAGCGCTGGCTGGCAAAGGCACGCGAAATCCAGTGGGACTATAAGAACATAGCCCGTCGAAAGGGGCAGTTGGAGCGACTCAAATGAGGAGCATCATTCGCTCCTACGGGTATGCCGTTGACTTTGCTGCATAACGCGAGCGCTCCACCGAAGCGCCGCCCCGCCGGGCAGGAGAATGGTTCAGATAATTTGTCAGCCGCCCGGGCGTTTCCGGCGGCGGTCGCTGAGCTTGATAGGAGTGTTTTCATCTTAGCTGTCCCGTCGCTTCCCAGTGACTCCGTGATACTTTGTGCCCTTCCTTCCCAAGCATCAAACCTTGACTACGCCCCTGCCTTTCCCTTACTGGATTCAGATGCAATCCAGCCCTCTTGCCAACTTATCGCTCCAACAACTCAAGCAAGCCGTTGCAATCCGGGAAAAAATCGATGCTCTTGAGAAGGAACTGAGCCGGATCATAGGTGGGCAACCATCCCCTGCGAAGTCCGGGGCTCCCACAACGAAACGAAAGAGGCGCAAGATGAGCGCAGCGGCCAGAGCGAAGATCTCGGCTGCAGCCAAGGCACGCTGGGCGAAAGTCAGGGCGAAGAAGGCGAAAAAATAAGCCCCCCATCCATACCGCAGGATCGGATTTTGATCAATCGCGCTCCCGTGCTAACCCTTTGGGCGGCGATTGTTGCGGAGCGCCTCGGCTTTGACCGCGAAGAGGCATTATCCCTGGGAAAGGCAGTCGCCGGATTGACAGCCCAGAGCAAAGGACGCCGGCTGGGGATATTTGCTCCAACTCCCGAAGCGCTGAAAGAAGCACGCAAGCAAAAACGCGCGAAGGAACTTTGGATTGAGATTCTTGGTCGCCATGTGCCGGCCATCAACACCCCGGACGGCATTCGCGCAGTAAACAAGACAAAGCCGGTCGATCCCGGCGGGGTGGAACGATACCTGGAAGGAAAGTTCGGCGAGGCGTTGCCAGTCGTTCGCGAGGCGATGAGAGCCTTGGCAACAGCATTCAAACCCGAGCAACTGGCTCAGGAGGCATTTGGATTTTACGAGCAGTTTCGGCCAGGAATTCCAGAAGGGGTCGGTGGTTGGGGAGCCAAAGGGGAACTGGACTTGAATCGTGTACGGGCGCTCGCGCCAAAAAAGTGATAAGGCTGACCATCAAGGTTGCGCGGTCTGACGCCTGGGGCGCTGCTCGGGCGCGGCATTCTGGCTTCCCCGCTGTGGACGGGTTGAATAGTTGTATATGCCCGGATTGCCCCGGACTGAGGCTTTGACGCTCTCATCGGCAAGAATCACGTTGCGATGACAGGTTGCGTCCCGGAAGTCTGCGTCGCGGCTTTCGAAAACAGCACGCTTGGACTCCTCGCGTTCGCGCCACTCGGTTTGGGCATTGGGTTTCGAGGGCTTTAGCTCCGACAATCCTTCGGTCTTCAGGAACGCGCAGAGCTCCTGCTCGGTTATTGCCTGTGGAACCACCTTGTCGTCGGTGAGTTCGGTAACTGCCTCCGCAGCGGCGGCTTCCAACACCTTGTTGCGTAATTTCGCGAACAGCCTGGCACTGCCGTAGATCTCCGCATTGACCAATTTGCCATTGATTGCGTAAGCGACGCCGATCACGTCCGAGCGCTGGAGCAGCTTGGCTGTCAACTCTTCGCGCATTTGTTTCAAGGCGTCCGCCAAGTCCTTGTTCTCCAGCGCCAATTGCAGGCTCGAAGGCGAGGCGTTGGCTTCAACATTGATCTCTCTGCCAGTAATCTTTGGGGCGTTCATGGTGAGGGCTTTCTTACTCTTGTCCACCTCGGTCCAAACAGCCGATTGTTGTTTGGCGGATTTCACCGCATAGCGCTGCATCATGGTGATGAGCTGCTTGTCGCTCTTGGAGAAGTCAGCTGCGCTCTCGCCGGTGCGGCGGGTCCAGCGGCCCTGCTCGACACAGAAACTGCCGATGGGTTGCTGGCCGCTTTTGGGCGGCAGTACCAGATCTGTGATGAGAACCCGATCCTGCTGGCCGCCTTTGACTATGTCGCCTGCCTGAATGAATACGTGAGCACCGCCGGACAGATTCTCGATTTTCAGTTCGCTGACATTCCGCGTTTCGTCGATGCGAACCAGGTGCTTGTCCATAGCCTCCGAGAGTGTCAGGTAATCGCGCTTGGTGATCTGATCGGGACCCACCAGGGCAAAAACCTCGATGTTCCTCATGCGTACTCCCGGCACGGCGGAAATGGATTTGTCGACCTTGATCAGGGGTGCCGAGTTTTCTGCTGAGGATGGCTCACCGGCTGGCTCTGCGCCGGCGGCCCGAAGAGCCAGTCCGGCCATGAGGAGCGAAAGCAGGTTGCTATGTGTTCGATTAGAGGCGATGCGCCTCCCTGGCGACTCTACCTTTGTTTTCATAGCCATAGTTTACGACAAGGCTACGAGCGAATTGTTATGGAGAAGTTCGGCCAATGTAAAATTCTTGTCAGAACCTGAATTCCTGGAGAACTGCCGCAACAAACACGAAGACACCTTCGGGCCCGCACGTACGATTTCGCTTGGGCAGACCTGGAACAGGGGGCCGACTTCACCAAACTCGATGCGGACTCCAACATTGGTGGTAAGATTTCCATCAAACCCATGAGTAATATCGCAAAGATGGAATAAGGCCGAACACTGCAGCCACGACTGCCAACAAGAGAAAACCGTTGAAGGCACCAAATCGGGTAGCCGAGAGGATTGACCTCCCGGGTCTGCATCAGACGGTTCCGGTCAGACTAACGGCGGGCAGATTCCAGTTGGGTTTCTGGTTTCCGTAATGCAGATGCACGCCATTTTCGTCGTATTGCATGAACTCAAAACAACCAAACCGTTTGCGCTGGCTGGACTTTGCTTTCGCCAGTTTTGGTGTAGGATATGGGACGAAACCCTGTGATCGATGGCGAAGAGGCAAGCGGCTGTGGGAAGGGCAACGCGGTCAGAACAACCTTCCACGGTGTTCGTGAAAGAGAGGTCCCCTGCGGGCAGGCATTGATGCCGCTCTTCGTCGCCACTGCTTCTTTGAAAGGTAATACTATGATTGCCATGGAAGAAAGGCCGGAACTCGTCGTCCGTTCCGGGTACGAAGCTGAACTCTGCGTGGAACGAACGGACATCTTGTTTCACGATGTGGCCGGAGACCGAGTCCGGATCGAGGTCACGGTTCATAACGCTGGCCTGCACCGTTCGGCTCCGACACCTATGAGGATTGAATCCGCCCCGCTGGGAGCCTTTGTCCCTTGGCGACCCCTGACCCGGTTGATCGTGCCGCCGTTAGAACCGGGCGAGTCGCGTGAACTGACCGCCGAAGTAAAGCGCCCGCGTCCGGCTCCGCTCGGAGATTTCAACCGCGTCCCGCCGAAGAAGCTGCTCACCGCGGTAAGCTCCCCAGACCAACCCTCACGGCACCCCGTCACCGGATTTGCGACGATGCTGTTTCGCAAAGAACGACCAACTCGCCCTTCAGTCGGGGATTTTCCCGGAAGAGCGTCGTTGGCAGCGGATCTTTGGGATCTGGCGGGCAGGAGCCAGCCGTATTGGGCCGGGAACATCAACGTATTTATCGGTATTCATGCTATCGAACGACATCGAGCGAGAGCCCTCAGAGTTTATCCCGGGCGCACCAATTTGGCCATGTTCCTGGTGGGCGACATTGGGAGGCGTGATGCCTACGGTTTTGAACTCTTGGGACTGGCAGCTGATTGGAAGGCTGGCTTATACGACATAACGAACAGGAGAAGCCTCGTTGTCGATCCCGCGGATGCCCCCATTCAAGAAAGGCAATGGGTGGAGTCGAACGGAGGTCTGATGGTGATGTTGGCCAGCCGTCCCCCGGTTGGCAGTAAGACCGGGAATCTGGAAGTGCATGTCACGCGGCGGTCATGCCAAAAATCAGCCATCGTAGAGTTTAATCTGGATCCCGGCGCACAAGGAACAGGCTGCTATTTCGTGTGAACATCATTGCGGAAGAAAACTTTCATGCACGGTTCTGAGGAGGGGGGGCCTGAACGGGCAACCGCTTCAGGCCTACCCGGTGCGTCGTCGCGGGCTATGAGACAGAACAAGTGGCCAAACTTTCTTTTCACGATTACGGTGCGTTTCATTTTCGGCATCCTTCTAGGTGGCTTGGCCGGTTTCCTTTTTAGCTGGGCGGGTATCTTGGGGGCGTTTTCGCACGACAATACCCACGTGTCGCTCATTTGGCTCGGGCTTTGCGGATTGGTCGGTGGCATCGTCGCCGTCTTCACGGTTCCCCGTTGGCAGACGCCGTGGTACAGAAGGGACTTAGAGGTGCTAAACCTAACGGAGGAATTGGCGTCGCTGAGCCAGGAGGGGGCCAGGCCCGGATCCAACGTCGTCAAGAAGTCGGTCACCGTTAAGACCGTGGGTGAGGACGGGGAACAGCACGAGTATTCTTCGATGGAGGAAGTGCCGCCGGAAATCCGATCGGAAATAGAGGCGATCGAAAAGGAAGCCGCTCAGGAAAGGGGCAGCGAGTTGTCCGTCACGGAGACGTCACAGGCGGGCAATGCGATCACGTCAAAAATTATCCATCGCAAGAACATTTCTGTGTACAAAATCATTGACGATTCGGGCGTGGAGCGGACTTATCATTCGCTAGAGGAAATACCTCCCGAGATTCGTGCGGCGATTGCGAAGGCGGAGGAAGAGTCGAAGGGATGAGAGAAACTCCACCTAACGCGCTGCAGCAAGCGGCAGAGCGCCGTCGCGATTGCCATGGCCACGCCTCGTGGCCGCCGTCGCTGGGTCGTTGGCTACATGATCAAATGGAAATGGCACGCACAGTATCTCTACTTGCACCGCTCCTTGCGGTTGCTTCATGCAGCGCTCAAGAGAGTGGGCAGCAAACCATGCCTCTCGACATCATCCTCCATACCACGGACCCGCAACGTGGTGTTACAGCCGACGAGCAACCTATTGTTCGCGCCTTGGCACAACTGGCTAAAACTCAAGGGCTCAATCATGAGGATTTTACGGCATACCGCACCACAAGCACCTTCGCCGTCTTTTCTGGAGGTGTTTTCTCTCGACTGATCAACACTGGGCAGTCGCAATCCATTCTGGTTGTTCAAACGGCCGAACCCATGAGCAAACCGGGTACCTCCGCACAGCAGATCGTACTTCTCAACCTACAGGGAAAGATCCTTGACCGCTTTCAGTGTGACATCAACTCCCGATATGGAGTAATCAAACCGGAGATACTTCCGGCTGCCCAAGAGGATGGGACACAGATAATCATCCGTTTTCACGGCAACGTGGTGGCCGGTCGGACCAACTGGTGGCACAACTGGCATACGATTGTGCATGATCGGATCGAGAAGACGTTTAGCGATTTGAATGAAATCGAACCAAATGAATGGGACCGGATGGGCCTCGCGAGAATCGCGATTTCACGTGATCACTTCGTAGTCGTCTACCCTAAGTTAAAACCCGAGAAGGTTAGCCCACCGGACGCTGCATCTAACGGGAGCCAGCCGTTTCGCTCAGGGACGAATTCAACGTCATCGGCGGCTGGCTCGCGTCGCTGACCTTTGCGTTCGGTGACGAGGCGATCTTGAGGAAACGAGCGATCATTTTAGGCGTTGTGTGCGCGGTTCTGAACGGACTTGCAGGCTGGTCCGCTTTCCGAGGTCCAGACTGGCTGACCAGTGGCATCACTATCCTCATAGTTGTGACTGTGATCGGACTGGTAGTGAACTTATGCTTACACAAGGGCGACTGGCGTTTCCGAGCACCCGCGTTTCTGATTCTCGGCGCATACTTGTCGTTCATGGCGTTTGAACTTTGGCAATTTTGTGCACATGCAGATTAGACGACCGAACAAGCCGGATACAGCGACCCCCGGGATTTCGTCTTGGTTCCGTGGCGAAAATCATTGTCGCGGGGTCGCTGATCCTGATCGTTAGTTGCCGCTATGCGTCGCGACTTTGAAATTAAGGACGGCATTTATCTGTCGCAACCACCGCACGAACTCGACCTGCACAACAACTTCGACTTTTGTGGCCTCCACTATTCGGTGGAAGAGCGGACTCTCTCGCTGCACTGGCGACGCTCCAAGGGTGATTGGGTTGCTGCAGGCACACCAGCCTCGCTGAGCGTCGAGTTTCAAGAGGTGAGTGAGTTCCGCTTCCTCCCTCGCGATGCGAAGCTTCCATTCACTGAGGACGATTGCGTGAACACATTTGGATATCGGACGGAGGAGGAGTGGGCGGATGGTGTGTTTTTGCCTGACCCGAATCAGACTCCCGATCCCCGTTGGCTGGCGGCCATTCATTTCATGTCTGGTGCGGTCATCGCAGTTCAGGCATCCTCTGCGCATGCACGAATCGCGGCCTAACCATGCGCAGCGAACCCGGCCATCGCGTCAGGTTGCAAGCGGACGCCCTTGTGGGCCGGGTCGCTGGGTTGTTAGGCCACTGCGCACGCTATGCCATTACCACCATTTGGAATCGCGCTCGTGATGTATATCGCGTGCGGCGGTCTGCTCTGGTTCACGGCTTACATGCTTGCCCCCGTCGGCTACGAGATTTCTCTCTGGCGCGGCGTCGGGGCTGCCATCCTTATCAGCCTCGCCACCATGTTTTTTCCTGAGTTACTAAAGCCGTTGATCGGCGGTTGGTATATGTTGGCTCTTGTAGTTGCTCATATTCTGATCGTGAAGCGCATTTTGTGGTTACCGTTCTGGCGTTCGCTGCTTACTGTAGTGATTTACTGGGTCGTGCTTGTGGCGGCCTATTACGTTCTTTTTGAGAGTCCGTTCGCGAAGGGTCGGCGCACAGCTTCTTTGCCTGGTTTGATTTTGAGCGCATGATAACGACGTTGCCTAATGCGCGGACATCTAACCCGGCCATCGCGCTCCGGTTGCAATCCAGACGTCCTGGGGGCCGGGCCGCTGACGTTGGGGCGTTAAGCCAAGTTGCGGTCTTTTCTCTTCAACGCAACGCGCCTTTTTTTCCCGTTGGACTGTGGAAATCAACCAGCGTGAACAACCCATCTCAATTGCGGTAGGGTTTGACCCTGCCTCACATGGGGTAAAGACCCACTGCGAATCACACGAGCAGAACTGGTATCGTCTCCTCGCGATCACGGAAAAAAAACACTTCACACAATTGATGCGCGAGAATCGGCAATCAGGTTGTCAACGAAAGTCCCGTTCAGGGGTTGAAGCGGGCTGGTTCGTGCTGTGGATGCGCGCTACGCCGGTATGCCCCAACTGCAAAAACAACATCCGAACGTGTTTGACCGAATACTGTCATGTTTGCGGGAAACCGCTGACGCACAAGCGCTGTCCTGACTGTGGTGTAGATAATTCACGGATCGGTTGGCTTCGACCCTATAGCAACGGGTCGTCAAAGTGGATCAAGTTTTGCCCTGGATGTGGCGTTGAACTCGACACTCATATCCGCCGGTGGCAGCCTAGCGATGGATAGTGACGAATAATCCCCACGACACGGCGATGTCCTGCGCGAAAATCGGTTGCGCCTCGGTGTCTCTCCCAGCTTTGCCTCCCGGCCTTTCTGGCCGACACGCGTGGAACAGTCTGCTCCGTCAATCTTATAGCGTCTTTCTGTTCGTCGGCTCATCACGTGATCACGTGCGTCATCCTGGCGAATCTGCTGATGTCGCGTGGGGCCATGCGTGTCAAACAAATGAGAGCGGCTCTAGAGCCGATGTCTTGTCAAGCGTTGGTCGCTCTACTGTTTTTACCCATGCCTCAGACAAACCCACAGGCACGAGTAGTGCTCAAATTGAGTTGATTTAACGGCAATCCGACAAGGACACGAGGAGTCCGCATTCGGGTTGCGACGTTAGCGGTGAAGAAGTGAACCAGGAAAGGATAAGAAAACGATTGCTTCAGGTGCAACGATTGGATCGCTGCTGCTGCTCGCTCAACTCTGCCAAGGGGCCAATCCACTGCATAGCTGGACTCCGCGACAGAGCAACGGCGTCAGGAACTAGGCTTTCGACTGAGTCGGCGAAACGCTCCAATGTATCTGGTAGAATAGCATTTGCGCACGATTATAGGAGGATCGTGCCACAGCCTTCAAAACCATTATGAGCAAAGAATCCAAATTGAATCGATTCCTGTTGTATGTAACCGCGTTGGGATCGCTCACTCAAAGTATGACCATCTCCGGTGCCACCCGCCCGGGCGACCTCGACCCGAGCTTCGATCCAGGTTCAGGCGTCGGGGGCAACGCGCTCGTCGTACAGGAAAATGGCACGATCATCATCGGTGGTGCTTTCACGAACTATAACGGTACCGCAGTAGCGAACATTGTGCGACTCAATCCGGACGGCAGCCTCGATTCGAACTACCTGGGCTCTGGCGGCAGCATAGGTGCGATGCAACGCCTTGCCGACGGCAAGCTGCTCGTGGGAGGACACTTTTCAGAGTTTGGCGGACTGCCGCGTGACCAGATTGCGAAATTAAATGCCGATGGCAGTGTCGATCAGGCTTTTGTGGCGCAAAGCGGATTCAACGGGTACTATCCTCAAATCTTCGCGCTCGCCGTCCAGACGGACGGAAAGGTCATTGCGGGCGGAACCTTTGGACACACCTCGGTTACGAACATGCACGTTGTGCGACTGCAAGCGGATGGCAGTATCGATCCGGGTTTCTATGTCAGCAATTTTGGTTCGGTTTTGGCCCTGGCGGTCCAGCCGGACGGCAAAATCATATTGGGAGGCACCTTTGGCATTCGACGCGTGAATGCCGACGGAACTCCGGATGCAAGCTTCGGTCCAGTGAGCGTTTCCGATCGACCGGGAATCGTCGGTTCGGTTTCAGTAAACGCAATTCATCTGTACCAGGACGGAAGAATTCTCATCGGCGGATACTTTGTCCGGGTGAACGGTGAACTGAGAAACAGCATCGCCCGATTGACCTCAGCAGGCGTACTGGATGTCGGGTTTGACCCTGGCACCGGTGCCGACGGGCGGATCCGAGCGATCGTGGTTCAGCCAAATGGGCAAATCATCGTGGGTGGTTCGTTCAGCAATTTCAACGCGTTCCCCAGACTTCAACTCGCGAGATTACTTCCGAACGGCACCGTGGATCTCGGATTCCGGTGCGACGTAGATAGTAGAGCACTTACGAACAGCAGTCCGGCTTTTTTCGGCCCATACGCTCTGGGGATGCAGGCCGATGGAAAAGTCCTTCTTACAGGAGTCTTCCGCGTGGTGAATGGCGCTGAGCGGCCAGGGCTCGCCCGCATATTCGCAGGCGATGCAACCGAGGAAGCCCCTCGGATCTTAACTTCTCCGGTCGAGCTTACCGTGAGCGAAGGAACAAATCTGACACTGAATGCGGACCTCGCAGGGGTTCCTTTCCCGAGCACCCAATGGCTATTGAAGGGAACTGCCATAGCCGGCGCAAGCGGCCATACTCTTCGACTCCGGAACGTTCTCAGTAAAGATGCTGGAGACTACACGATCACGCTTAGCAACAACCTGGGCGTTGTTACCGGCTTGGTGGCCAGACTCACGGTGCTGCCGGCTTCGAGTATGCCCGGGGCGGCAGATGTCAGTTTTGGTCCCGGCGACGCACTGGAAAATCCGAGATCGTTCAGCCTGCCCGGTGGACCATTGCGCTCGTGGATAAAGTCCGTGGCCGCGCAATCTGATGGAAAGATCCTCGGGGCTGGCACCTTTAGCAGTTTCGACGGAGCATTGGCCAAGGGCCTTGTTCGGCTGAATGGCGACGGCGGTCTCGATCGGGCGTTCCTGTCCAATGCGATTGCGGTGAAATCCGACCTGCCATATGTCGATGACGTTCTCGTCCAACCTGACGGAAAAATACTCATTGCCGGGAATTACAGCCGTGTGGATGGCGGCGGCGGCCTTTCCATCCTTCTGGGGAGACTTTCACGGCTCAATGCCGACGGAACCATTGATGCATCGTTCATCGAGTCAGTTGAAGCGGACCAACCTCTCGGGAGCGGGTTTCGGATTGCGCAACGTCCGGACGGCAAGATCCTGCTAAGTGGAGGCAGTGCTCGTTTCAGCGTAGGCGAGACGTTTCGACGTCACCTGACGCTCCTGAATCACGATGGATCACTCGATCCGGGTTTCAATCCGGATGCCGGGATTCTTCAGGGCCAGATCATCGCCTTGTGTATCCAGAACGATGGCCGCGCCGTTATCGGAGGCGGTTTTTCGATGTTTAACGGTGTGCCGCACAACTAACTCGTTCGACTCAATCCCGACGGCAACCTGGACGCATCTTTTGTGATCGGCAGCGGCCCTGACGGCTGGGTTTATGCATTGAGAGTACAGACGGATGGGAAGATCCTCGTTGGAGGCAGCTTCTCCACATTCGCCGGGGTCTCGCGAAACGGCCTTGCCCGATTGTCGGCCGACGGAAGTCTGGACATGAGCTTCGATCCTGTAGCGAGTGTCGTTGGGACCGTCCAGGCAATCGATCTCCAGCCGGACGGCAAGATCCTGGTGGCTGGTGGCGGCATCCCCGTCATCGGCTCACAGACTAACAATGTGGTTCGACTCCTTCCAGACGGATCCCTCGATACAGCCGTCGACACCCGCACCGATGATGTGGTGTATGATCTTGTGCGGCTGGACGACGGCAGGATCGCTGTCGGGGGAGCCTTCTCGCGTCTGGACAATGTCCTGCGCAACGGGATTGCTGTGTTGCACGGGGATCCGTTGTTGATGAATCCGTCGCGAACCTCCGAATGGTTCGGCACGGGGCTGAAAACCGTTACCGGGAGGAATTATAGGTTGGAATACCGCTCTTCCTTGTACGAGGACACCTGGACCCCGCTGCAGGAAACGGCTGGCAGCGGAGAAGTCATCACCCTCACCGATCCAAATCCAAATTCACCTCAGCGCTTTTATCGGGTGAGAGTGGATTGAACCGACACTTAGCTGAGGAAAATAAACAAGTAAGCAAGGTAAACAGGAGATAAAAACCAGGAGATAAAATATGAAACTTCAAATCAATTCCAAAATCATTGACCGGGTCCTTTGCGCCGCCTTGGTCACGCTGTACTCGACCTTTGCGAAGGCGGATACTGTTATACTAGAAACCGCCTCAATGGGGTCGCCCTGCAACTGCGGCGGAATTGCTATCCTCTCCTCGCAGTTCTTGGGCTCGCGTTTTCACATCGAGGAAGCGATGACCATTACGAGGGTCGGTGGGCACTTGACCAGCGGGCAGAACGGCACAGGCGGAGAGATCTTTGCCGCCATCGTGCAGCTCGCAGGGCCCGACGCATTTCCTACGGGCTTGCCTTTCGCGCCCGGCGAAGTGCTGGCGACTACTCTCATCATCGTGCCCGTTGGGTTGAGTGCGGACGTGCTTGTTCCCCTCCCAGTCACCCTTCAGCCCGGTGACTACCTCCTCGTCTTCGGATCGGGATTGTTCGGCGCGACCGGGGAAGGCTCATTGACGACTGTCAATCCCGCCCTCAGCGAACCGGTGTTTCCTGTTTACAACGCCAACAACTCGCCGCCTTCCTGGGTTGACTATCCTATAACGGCATTCGGCCAGACTAACCGAACCCTGCGCCTGGTTGTTGAGGGCGTGCAGGCCGATGGCGACGGTGACGGCGTCCCGGACGTTTCGGATTCTTGTCCTGGTACTCTTAAAGGCGCTGTTGTCGATGCTAACGGATGCAGCATCGACCAACTGGTGCCATGTGATGGGCCAGTTTCAGGCGGAATTTGGAGCAGTCACGGTACGTACGTTTCCGCTGTCTCTGAAACTGCGGAGCAGTTCTTGACTGACGGTCGTATTACTGAAGATCAAAAGAACGCCATCATTCAGGCGGCAGCTCAGTCCAGTTGTGGCAGAAAGTGAGTGGACGGCCCAGCGCGACCGCATCACCAACTGACGTGGCCTGCCCGCATTCGATGTAACCCCGAGCCAACAGCGCCAGGCGGATTTGGAGGTCTATGACCGCCTCGGCTCTGAGGATGCAGACCGCCCCTGCAAAAAGGATGGCTGCCGGAAGGGGGCAGTAAGGCACAGCGTTTTTTGCCGCAAGCATCATTTTGAGCAAATGACGATCGACACCCGTCGATTGGTGCGTCTCAGACCCGGCATAAGGATTGCCGAGCAGGTCGGCCATTGATTAGTCGGCCCAAAACATTCCTCCGCGTGGCTAACCTGCATTTCCTAGTGCGCCGTGGAAACGGAGCAGGACTCTCCCTAAATCGCCCTCCTTTCAATTGACTTGTCGCGACAATCTGTAACCTTACTAGTGATTTCCGTTTGTACGTAATGAGGGCCGCTGGCCTTTCGCCATGGTACAAAGCCAAAGAAGGATGGATTCGAGATAAAAAATACCGCTGTGAGTGTGATCAAAAGAGGATTCGCTCGAATTGGCGCAAAGCCCCCAGCCATCCTGCTGCTGAGCTTTACTCTGGTGTTGGCAGGTCCACCTCCACGCCCCGCCACTGAAGGGGTGGTGTATGGCTGGGGAGTCACGGTGCTGCCCAATGCGGAGCCAGGTCTCCGGTTCACCTCCATTGCAGCGGGCGGTTATCACAATCTGGTGCTCAAAGCCGACGGGCGGATTGCAGGGTGGGGCCTTAACGATTGGGGTCAGAGCACGGCACCGGCGGGCCTAAGCAACGTAGCAGCCATCGCGGCGGGCGGTTACCACAATCTTGCGCTCAAAGCCGACGGGAGCGTGATGGCTTGGGGGCGCAATGCGGATGGCCGACTCTATGCGCCGCTCCACTCCTCGAATCCTATGCCTGAAGGCTTAAGCAATGTGGTAGCCGTTGCGGCGGGGGGTGGTCACAGCCTGGCGCTCAAAGCTGACGGGACCGTCGTGGCTTGGGGGGATAACGAGGCTGGACAGAGCACGGTGCCCGCGGGCATGAGCAATGTGGTTAGCATTGCTGCGGGCGACAACCACAGTCTGGCGCTCAGAGCTGATGGGACGGTAGTGACGTGGGGTTGGGACGGCCAAAGCACGCTGCTTGCGAGTTTGAGCAATGTCGTGGTCATTGCGGCGGGTGGCTCTCATGACTTGGCGGTGAATGCGGATGGGACGGTGATTGCATGGGGTTCGGATTTCTATGGGGAGAGCACGGTGCCGACAGGCTTAAGCAATGTGGTCGCGGTTGCCGCAGGCGGCTCTCACAGTCTGGCGCTCAAGGCCGACGGCTCGATCGTAGGATGGGGAAATAATGGGGATGGCCAAAGCACGGTGCCCGCGGACTTGGATAACGTGGTGGCTATTGTGGCGGGCGAAAACCATAGTCTGGCGCTCAAGGCCGACGGAACGGTCGTGGCGTGGGGCAGCAACACGCATTCCCAGAGCACTGTGGCGGCGGACTTAGAGCGGATGGTGGCGATCACGGTGGGTGCGTATCACAGTCTGGCACTCCGATCGGACGGGACGGTCTTGTCGTGGGGCGACAACCAATACGGACAACGGACAGTCCCATCGAGCCTCGCCAATGTAGTCGCGCTTGCGGCAGGTTCCGTTCACAACCTGGCCCTCACAGCCGACGGAATAGCAGTGGCGTGGGGCAGGAACTTAATTGGGGAGGGCACCGTCTCGGCGGGCTTGAGCAATGTTGTGGCGATCGCTGGGGGCTTCGCTCACAACCTTACTGTCAAAGCCGACGGGACGGTTGTAGGGTGGGGAAACAATTCGGATGAGTATGGCAAGTTTGTTGGCCAAAGCACAGTACCGGAGGGCCTGAACAACGTGGTCGCCGTTGCCGCAGGCTTCTATCACAGTCTGGCACTTAAAACCGACGGGATCGTAGTGGCGTGGGGCGACAACCGCGACGGTCAGAGCACGGTGCCAACGGGCTTGAGCAATGTAGTATCCATTGCCGCTGGCCAGCGGTATAGTCTCGCACTGAAGAGCGATGGGAGAGTCGTTGCTTGGGGCGCAAATGACCGTGGTCAGAGCACGGTTCCGACCGGCCTGAGCAACGTAGTAGCCATCGCGGCTGGCGAGCGGCATAGTCTCGCACTCAAGAGCGATGGGATGGTCGTTGCATGGGGCTCAAATTTCCTTGGTGAGAGTACGGTTCCGGAGGGCCTGAGCGGCGTGGTGGCCATTGCAGCGGGGGGCCTTAATAGCTTGGCCCTGCGGCGCGTCGCGCCGCCCGCGCTGACGATACAGCGAACTGATCCCGAAACGGTGGCAGTAAAGTGGCCTTCGGCTTCGACCGGTTGGGTGTTGCAGGACAGCTCTCATCTGGGAACGACCAACTGGCTTGACGTCCCTTCCATGGCGGACGATGGCACAAACATTTCTGTCACCATCAAGCCATCGCTGGGCGATCGGTTTTACCGTCTGTTCAAGCCTTGAAAATGTCCGTCAACACCGGTCATCGGCGCATCTCGTGGCCGCCGTCGCTGGGTCGTTCGGAAGCACACTGAAGCCTACGGAGGAATATATGAGCATTTTGCAGAGTCTGAAAACGGTGAGGCGCTCGTCCAAGGATCGTTGGATTGGAGGCGTGTGTGGGGGATTGGGCGCAGCCACGCAAATCCCGGCTTGGGTGTGGAGAGCCGTTTTACTCTTCACTCTATTGGCATTTGGCGCTGGATTGTTGTTGTATGTGGTGCTTTGGATTTGCATCCCGATTGACCGAACGTAATCCGAACGAGTCGGTGGAAAGGAAGACGATGTTCAACGCGAAAACGATTCTGTCTCTGCTGTTGGTGATATTTGTTTCGACGGTTTTGGAGATACCAGCCGAGAAGGTCACGAGTCAACCCGACCAGCTTTGTCAGATGCTCTTCGACACTTACATCGCACGCCAGGGAAAGTTCAACACGTCAACCGTCATGGCGGCCTCCCATATCGTCGCCGAACGTGGACGCAATACGGGTTTTTGGAAGGTTGTCCTGCGCGAGCTCCTAAGGGGACAAGAGCAAAGCGAGATCGGCTGTGTTCGCGTGTTAGGCAAGATGCTCGCCATCGACGCCGCCGCACGCGATGCAATCAGAAGAGAAAAAGATACAGGGCAAGTTGGCCAATGGGCTGCATCGGTTTGTCTTGGTCCTGAGGTCGTGAAGGAGCTTATTACCCGGGGCAGTGGTGCTGACCGGGTCCGCGTTGATCATTATGCCATAGCCTTGTCGCGAGCGAGAGTCCTCGAGACGACCGAGTTCTTTCGGATGATTCTTCGCGATGACTATGGCCAGCATTATCTGGCGGGCACCAAATTTCACGCTGCCGTTGGGCTGGCTCAAATTGGGGAACCGGACGGTTTCGTTTGGCTGATCAAGAACAGCGAAGACCCTCTCCCAACGGTTTCAAATGCCAGGCCCAGTCGGGTCTCGAATCACAATCTTGATACGTGTTCAGTTGCTGCGCTACGAGATCTCTCGGGCGAGAGGAATCTGAAATCCAAACAAGAGTGGGAATCTTGGTGGGATAAAGTGGACAAGAGGGGTATTCCGAAGAACCCCGTGAGTATGGATGACCCTTAGAACGAACACCGAAGACAGCGCAGCGAACGGGAGCCAGCAGATTCGCTCAGAGACAAATTCAACGTCATGGGCGGCTGGTTCTGGTCGCTGACCTTTTCGTTATGCATCATAGATCGCGATTCCGTAAAGCGTTGGTTCTCGGCGTTTTCATCGAGGCTCTCTTGTGGGCAATCGGGACGAGTGGCCCTCCCACTGGCGTACATGTCGCGATTTTCGGCTGGGGGCATTTTCTTCCTCTTTTCGTCGGAATGCATTTGGGCATTCCGGCGGCAGCTTCCCCAATTGGCATGAGTCTCATGCAGATTTGTGTTTCGACCTTGTTGGCCTACCTCGTCATAGCAGCATTCGATGCGCACAAGGCCGCACAGCGCGGGCACAAACTTCAGGATTGACGTATGGCCGGAAAGCGTAACCAATCGCGTCAGCCCACGCCGGGAAGTCGTGTCGCTCGATTCCAGGGGTCACCGGCCCGTCGTGGCTGCGCTCATCGTTAGTGCTGCTATGTCGCCCGGGTTGTTCCAGCTTCTGTTTCTTGGTTGTTTCCTCATCGGCTTGTTGTTCTTTGTTCGGTTTTTGTGCGCGCCTTTCTCTGAGGAGATTCGAGCGCAGATGAGCAAACACCGCCTCCTGCATTGGGTTTGGGGAGGCTTTGCGCTTCTTACCGCCTTTGTATTGTTCGTTCTATTGAACCCTTCGGCGTGGCCTCCGGCTTGGTGGGAGCGGCGTGTCCAGCGCGAGAGAGTTGTCCAGCGAGTTCTGTCCGCAGGTGGATGGGATTCATTGAAGCGGGATTGTGTCGCGCTGCCAGAGCAGCACAAAAGCGAACCTGCTTGGCAGTGGTATGCCGGCGACACAAACGCGCTGCCCGCCGCCATCGCAGCGCTCCAGCCCCAGCGCGTCGAGTATTATCCACCGAAGCAGTGGCCACACTTCAACGATTCCGACTTTCCGGTTGTGTGGATCACGATTTTCGGCGCTCACTCCACCGGCGGACACGATATCCCGTGGCTCGGATTAGATGTGGTGTGTGACCGTGCTGGCACAGACTACCAGACCCATCGCCAACGCTCCGAGACTCCTTTGAAATATTGGCGCTATCGAAAAGTTGCAGATGATGTTTTCGAGTTTTTCTGAGAGACAGCCTAACGAACAAGGATAACTTTGACCGACTGAGCAAAGCGAAGGAGCGTCAAATCCTGATGATTACTTCCAGAACTCGATTAATCAGCGCAGCTATAGCTCAGTGTTTAGCTATTTTCTGCTTCTTCACAGTACCCTTCGTGTTTAGCGGAAATCCTGAGCGGTACGTGAAGGTTATCGCGACCCGAAATGGGCACTTGTTGGTAGCTGGTGCATTGACGGCGTTTGCTTTGGTCGTGAGTGTTCCCGTTTGTTGGCGTGGCAACAACTTGCAACGATTGGTTGCCGTGGTTCTCGGCGTTATTACAGCGGTGGCCCTTGCGTTCTTTTATGTAAACTTCTTTCCTAACCAACAAAGATAGCTTTGACCGACTGAGCGAAGCGAACCAGAGCGTCAAATGAAATTCGACACATCTCGGGCCGCCACAGTGGACCGGGCCGAGGCAGACGCTTGACGGCCTTACTGCCATCTGATGGACTTAGCGTGCGAGGTTAATATGGCCGAAGCAAAGTTTGACGATTCGATTGGAATTGAGGCTTTTGGCTGACTTAAATGTTGGGCATCATGCTCGCTTTTATTGACTACCGCATCCCGAAGCTCTTCAACGAGAGGAGTGTCCTGCTTGCGATAGTCTTTTGCATGATGGCGTTCTTCGTTTCGCCTTTGTCCCCGCTAGACAGGCGCACACAGGACAGAGTCACTGCCATTTACCTTCCGGCCATCTTTCTGTGGTGGTTCTTTTTCCAGTACCAGCTCGTTTCGCTCACTCCGGGCGTCCACTATTATCTGGGCCCCAGTGGTCGCTTCACGTGGATGATGAATTCCGGCATTTGTTACGCGTTCGGTCTCGCGTTTTCTATCCGGCTCTGGCGCTTGAGGCCTGAGTGGCCTCGCGTTGTCGGCGGCGTGTTTGGAGTTTTGTTTTTAGTCCTGATTCTTTCTGGTGAGGGATGCAGACCAGCGGTACAATCCACGTGATGCCATGCGCTGCAGCGTACGGCGGCCGGCCTTCGCAGTTGCAATCGACGCGCCTGGTGGCCGCTGTGGCTGGGTCGTTCGGCCAAACCAGAGTTTTATGGGCGTTGAATCCAATTTCTACATTCTGCCGGAAACCAGTGGATACCGTCCGGAGCCTGCTCGGGTGTGCCAACTGGTCAAGGACCTTCGAGGCGCAGGTTTCCTGTGTGATCCGAAGTCACCGACATTCACGGTGTCCGCCCATCGGGCGGGTTCCTTGAGTTCGGAAGCAGACTATGAAGGATTTTGTTGGAAACTGCGTGCCGGCCCGGAAAAGGATGTCGGTTCGCTGAGCACGCTTGAGCTGCGCTTGGTCGATTCCCAAGAGTCAGACGTGCTGGTACAATGGCCAAACTCGGACCTTAACCTCAGCGGCCTGAAGTATCCGCTCAGCATGGTTCCAGGACCCGAGGGAGTGTACTACGACATCGAGATTCACCTTGCAGCCCAGACGGTTTACCACACCTCCGAGATCATCGACCCATTCGATGAGATTCGCTGCAGTTGCGGTGCCGACGTTCAGCAGTTCGACCCGTCCGGACGCTGTCACTTCTATGATTCACGGCTGCCAAACCGCTGTCCTGCTTGTCAGATGGTGATGAACTACGCGACCCTACCCTTGACCATACGGGACGGGTGGACGGGCGTTGAATCCGGAGCCGTTGGCGGCGTTACCTACCGGTTCGCGCTGGTGGTGGATTGCGGGAAGTATTGGCCGGAGAGCGAGGCCGCAGTAACGCCTGAGTTTCTCGCGGTGGTCGAGCAAACGCTGGGAATCAAGACTCGTGTGTTCAGAGATTTTTATTGATATCCAAAGGCCGAGCAAGTCGGTGGAGACGAACCGCCGCCCCGTTTCTCCGCTCAATGCCGGGTGGGAATGCGAGAGCACTTCCTGCGCGACCGTTCCTGCGGCGGTCGTTCACCCTGGCGTTCGCCTGCATCGTGAGCACACGAAGACAATACGTGGCCAGAGCAACCGCAGACTTGGGTTGGAGGATTTGGAACACTAAGACCAAGCGATGGTGGGGCGAGTATTTCAAGCGTTATCCTGACGAGCTTTTAGCCGAGTTGAATGGCGAGAAGCGCTCTGCACGGGTTGCGGAACGGACACGACAGTTGCAAACTGAGCGGCGACATCAGGCCCAACCGAAGAGAGTAAAATGACAACCACGGTGCCGTGCGCTGCAGCTCCTAATCCGGCCAAATGGATTAGAGGTTGAACCAATGTGATCGACGTGAACGGGGAAGTGGTGAGAAGTGAGTAGATGAATAGCGGGAATATCCTGGTTGGAATCCGTAAGAGGCAGAGTCGCCGGGAACTCGACCCATGGTCCATTTCGTATGCGATTCTGTTCAGCAGCGGGAGCCACGGGACGAATTTCTTGCAGCTCTGTCCAATTTGCGAGGTACAATCGACACATGAAGGCTAAACTCATGGTCGCCGTTGTCGCGACATTGATCGCGTTGGGTTTGCTGGTTTTCAAACGTTCCCAGGTCGCCAATCCCATTACGCCGTCGGGACAGACCAATTCGCTTCCAACGAAGCGCGCACTCGCACCGCGCCTGCCCACACCACGTCTGTCTGTGTCCTCGCAGTCGCCGCTTGATTTCTCCGAGGAAGCCGTGTCGCAAACTAATTTGCTCGCCCGGCTTTTGAATGGTGAGGAAATGCCCAAGCTGCGTCCCGAGCAAGTCCAGTCCTACCTGGAGGAGAATCACCGTAGCGTGGGAAGCCTGCTGGCCGCATTCCAGACCACCGACGACCGGACGTTTTTGCAGGAAGCGATGCAGAAGTACCCGAACGACCCGCGGCTCGATTATGTGGCGTGGTTCAGGAGTCAATCTCCCGAGGAGCGTCGCCAGTGGCTGGACGCTTTCAAGCAATCAGCTCCAGACAACGCGTTTGCAAACTATCTTTCAGCACGGGATTACTTCAAGTCCGGCCAGAACGATCAGGCGGTCCAGGAACTTTTGGTCGCCGCGACCAAACCCATTCAGGATTACTCGCTCGATTTCGTGCAGAACGGCGAAGAGGCGTACCGCGCCGCAGGTTATTCGGACGCCGAGGCGAAAATGATCGCAACGAGCTCATTGCTGCTTCCGCAATTGGCCGAATACAAGGGAGTAAGTCAAAACCTGGTGGAGTTGGCGAATGCCTACCGGCAATCGGGCGATGAGGCGTCCGCGCAAGCGGCCTTGCAAATGGCGACAAGCCTTGGACAGCGGCTCGACGGTCCTGGATCGCTCACGATCATTCAAAGTATGGTGGGCATTGCTCTCCAACGGATAGTCCTTAATTCTCTGGACCGGAACAGCGTGTATGGCGATTCCGGCCAAACGGTTCAGAGCCAAATTGATGTTCTCTCTCAACGCCGGGAGGCCATAAGAGCGCTTACGGGACAAGTCGGAAAGGTCCTCCCAGCCATGTCGGAACAGGATTTAATCAGCTACTTCGACCGTATGAAGACTTTCGGCGAACTGGCGGCAATCCAGTGGGCAGCGAGCAAGTACGCTCCACCGTGACGATCTTTTTCCGGTGCTTGGCAGTTCATTTTCGAGAGTCCGTGGTGCCTGAAATGGAGCTTCAATCAACGAACCACCAGTCGCATAATAAAAGTTCGGCCGCTTACGAGAATGAAAAATCTTCAGAATATTGAGCATGCGATGAATGCCGTTCACGGCGCACGAATGCAGGAAATTCAGCAAGCGCGAGCCGCAGCAACGGCGCAAATTGAATTGCCATCGCTTCTTTCGGGTAATGCTGTCTGGCTGGCACTCGTTCAGTCTATCGAGGAGTTTGCACGCATCGCCCCACAGGATCACGACGTAGTGGTCCAGGTGCATGACGTCATTGTGCGCTTAAAGCGTATTTCCTCCGACCGCACGCCTTTCGCTTTGAGGGCATTGATCAGGCTGGCCATCGCAGCGGGATCGTCATCCATTTCAGTCAGCTTGACGCGAGAGTTGTTTATCTCCCGAAACGTAATGCTACCGGGCCACGCATCATCACTGGATTCGCCAATGACACGGCGGCCGAATCGGGTAGCCGGGAGGATTGACCTGCCCCACCCCCCACCAGACATGCGGGTCCGCATCAGTCGGTTCCTGGCAGTCCCGATCCCGCAGTTGCTTCTGTCTAGCGCTTGCGCCATCGTTCCGACCATGAAGGCCAGTCCGACAGCGGCGGTATTCCCGCACGGGGACTTGCACCCCATCAGTTCACGCCCATGTCAGGCGCACACCCGGCGCTGCACCGAATGGCGGCCCAGCAGCGCCAAATGATAATTCGACCGCCCCCGATGGCCGCCATCGGTGAGCTGATTCGTCGTTAGTTGCGTTCGCTGGCCATTATGTTCCAATCGCCCGAAAACACTCTTACTCAACACCTCGACCGGGGCGAACGCTTGATCTGGTCTGGTCAGCCTCGCAGTGGCATCCGCCTACGAGCGCAGGATGCTTTTCTCATCCCTTTCAGCATCATGTGGTGCGGCTTTGCTATCTTCTGGGAGGCTTCCGTCATTCGCACCGGTGCGCCGTTCTTTTTTATGCTCTGGGGCGTGCCTTTTGTCTGCATCGGTCTGTTCTTTGTCTTCGGGCGCTTCTTTCTCGACGCCCGCAGTCGGGCACACACTTTCTACGGAGTTACCAGCGAGCGCGTTCTCATCGTCAGCGGACTTTTTACCCAGCAGATCAAGAGCCTTCAGCTTCGCACGCTTACGGATGTATCGCTCACTCAGCGTAGCGACGGCAGCGGCACTATTACTTTCGGCCCCTCACACTACTTGAACAGCTTCTTTCCCGCTGGCGCATGGCCGGGCGCGGGACGCTACGCACCACCAGCGTTCGACCTAATCGAGCACGCAAAGGAAGTCTATGACATCATTCGCAACGCCCAAAGAGCAACACCCGCGAACGCCTAACGAGGATGGCTTCGACCGCTTCAGGCCTGCCCGGTGCCGATAGTGGGTGCGAACATTGATTATTCTGAGCACATCATACCAATTATCAATTAAGGCTCTCTTTCGCGCTCTGGAGTCCCTCGGTTTCGCCCGATGCATTTGATCGACAACCCGGCACGTAAGCGTATCCTTCTTCGCTGTGCTTTTAAGGCGGCTAGCCTCTTGCCGGCAAACCAGCGGATGGAGCCGACCGAGCCGGACGTTGTTCCGAGCGCTCGGGGTATTGGCCGGCAGCTCATCCGCACGTTAGACCACTTCGCACGCGCCAAGATGGGACACGATTTCATCCATTATGAAGGCGGTCACGAGCGGTTCAATGATTTCGACCTTTGGATACTTCGGCACTTCTTTGTCGAGCAGTCCCGTGCTTTGGAGGTCACGCAACCTTCCGAGGATACGACAGAATTGCGAAAGTTCTTCGAGGCTTGGGATTGGCTCGGACCAGGTGTCATGGTGGGCACTGATTTCTCAGCGTTCATCTCGCGCAGTCATGCACGCTGGCAGCTCGTGTTTCAACTCCTGCAGCGAGCAGGTGACCGCATTGCCGAGTTCGGAGACGACATTCCTCTTTCATACCTTGAAGCGCACATCAATTCGCCGACCGCCTATTGCACGGCGGCGCAGCCGACGAAGCGTTTCCTCGTGGACATCGGGCGGATTTGCAGATTGCTTGGTGAGCATGAGCCGAGCGTGGTCTAACGAGACGCCGGACCGAATGACGAGTAGCGCGGTCAGCCGCATATTCCAGGTCGGGCGACCTTGGCGCGCTCCTCGTCATCAGTCAGCTTTGCGTTGGGCAGACAAGAGGGCCTGTCGATCCGTTCTCGGCCGGCCGGCCGGATCAATTTCGAGCGGCGCTAACAGGAGGGACGCTTGGCACTCGTTGTTCTTCTGAGAGGGGTCAACGTCGGCGGTCATAGGACCTTCCGACCCTCCATACTGGCCGAAAAACTGAAGCACCTCGATGCCGTCAACATCGGCGCGGCGGGCACCTTCGTAATCCGTCGGCCAGGCACTCAGGGGCGACTCCGAGCCGAATTGACGCGCAGGCTTCCCTTTGATGCTGAGATCATGATCTGCCAGGGCCGCGAGATTGTAAGGCTGATATCTCAGGATCGTTTTGCCGACCAGCCCATGCGACCCGACATCATCCGCTTTGTCAGCGTCTTGTCCAAGCGCCCCCGCTGGACGCCAGCGACGCCCATGAACATTCCTTCCGACGACAACTGGCTGCTGAAGATCCTTTCGACGGACGGCCGGTTCGTCTTCGGCGTGTACCGACGCCAGATGAAAGCCATCGGCTGCTTGGGCACGCTCGACCGACTCTTTGGGGTGTCAGCCACCACGCGCAACTG
>Ga0207670_10000446_pt1 | contig 23171 bp, 16 predicted proteins | sample KBSS23HmetaG_FD_184339 | JGI IMG/M metagenome (GOLD analysis project Ga0207670, IMG submission 184339) | Switchgrass rhizosphere microbial communities from Kellogg Biological Station, Michigan, USA - KBS S2-3H metaG (SPAdes) (version 2) | ecosystem: Host-associated > Plants > Roots >... | reverse complement strand
GCCGCTGAGGATGTCGTTCTCCTGCTCAAGCGTCACCCCACCTGAAAAAGCGAGATGCATCGAGTTCTGATCGAACGTGCCATGGGCAGCTTTGATCGTGACCGGTCGCGCACGTTTTGTCGCACCTGATAGTGCGGGCGACACTTTCAACTGAACGTTTGTCTTCAACTCGAGTCGTTTTGTTTTCTGTTCGACAACTGCGCCAATTGACGTGCCCGAAACGTTCTCGCGTTCAAAGGAGACTGGCGAATCGGTTTGCGCGATGCCGCTGTTCTGATCGAACGAGAGCGCTTCAGTGTTGACCTTCAGTTTCTCTTTCGTCTCGATCTTCACGCTCCCGATAAACGAAATAACATTCGTATCGGGCCGGTAGACAGCACGCGCGGCCATGATCTGATCCGGCGTCTCGCCCTCGGGCGGATACACGGCCATACTGATATTTTCGAGCTCGTGATGATTATCAGAGAAGGTGACGTCGCGCGAGGCTTTCAGCAACAGGTACAAGCGATCGTTTTTGGTCACGCGCTGTTCGTAGCCTTCGACAATGCCTGTGACTTCCTTCGATAGTTCGGGCTTCTCAGACTTCGCCTTGAACTTCTCGGCGTTCCGCAACTTGTAATAAGAGACTCCGACAACGGCGAGGCCCGAAGCGAGGAGGGTAAACGCGACGATGCGCGCAATGGCCGGCACCTTGGCCCGCAAGCCAAGCGCGATCGCACGTCTTCGATTTATCTCCTGCATTCTTTCGCAGCCTTAACCACAAAGTCACCAAGACACAAATAAAATTGGTGTCTTGGTGTCTTTGTGGTTAGACATTCCTTAAATCCATAACATTCAACTGCATTCGATACTCATCATTCCACGCGCTTGTCTCGAGCGTGTAGGCAAGTTCGATGCTGCCGTTCAAGTCGGGAGTTTGCCCCGGCGTCTCCACGCAATTCCACCAAACCGCCTCCAAAGGCCTGTTCTGCGGACCCGCCAGACGAAACTTCAAATGCTTGTCCTTTATTACAAGCGGCTCCGACAAGCGTCGCAGGTTGCGCGTCACAAATACCGGCCGCGGATTACCTGCACCGAAAGGTTCCAAAGCGTTCAGTTCCCGGGCCAACGAAAAGGTCACGCTTTCAGGTTTCAGCTCGAGATCGATCTTTACGAGCGGTTCCAAATCGTCCGTCGTCAAACACGACGCTGCATGCTCATTCAAACGGCGGCGAAACTCTTCAATCCGCTCGGGCCGGATCGTGATGCCCGCGGCGTGCGAGTGCCCGCCAAACTTCTCAAACAGATCGGAACACGCAGTCAGACCGTTCAGAAGATGATAAGCCTCGATGCTGCGTCCCGAGCCGTGGGCCATCTCGCCGTCAATAGATAACACAACGCACGGGCGATTAAGCCGTTCCGCAATCTTCGACGCCGCGATCCCGATTACGCCGCGATGCCAACCTTCGCCCGCAATCACCGCGACGTAACAGTCCTTCGGATCTTTCACTTCAGCAATTGCGAGATCGATGATCTGCTGTTGCACTGTCTTTCGTTCTTCGTTGCGGGTGTCGAGATGATTCGCGAGCCGGCGCGCCTCGTTGGCGTTGCGAGTATCAAAGAGCTCGACGACGGCACGCGCCGCGTCCATGCGTCCGGCAGCATTGATGCGTGGGCCAAGCCGGAACCCGAGATCGTATGCTGTCATGCCCTTGCCGTCTCCGCAACCGGCAACGTCGATCAACGCGCGCAAACCGGGATTGGCAACCTGCGCCAGGTCCTTCAGACCAATAGACACGATGGTGCGGTTTTCCCCCGTGAGTTTGGCCACGTCGGCGACGGTCCCGATCGCGACAAGTTTCATAAACGCAGGCACTTGCGCTTCGCGCCCGTATTCCCGAAACAACGCGTGCACCAGTTTGAAAGCGACGCCGACTCCGGCGAGGTGTTTGTCGGGGTACTCGCATCCAGCCTGGTTCGGATTCAGCACGGCAAAAGCCGGCGGAGCGCCTTCTTTCTCGTCGGGCAGATGGTGATCGGTGATGATCACGTCGAGATCGTGATCACGCGCCCAGTAGAGTGGCTCGTGAGCGCGGATGCCGCAGTCGATACTGACGACGAGTTTGTAACCATCGGCGACGGCTTTTTCGAGCGCGGCCTGCTGAATGCCGTAACCTTCGGTGAAGCGATGCGGAATGTGAAAACCGACTTGCCCGCCGAGCAGTTTCAGAGCACGCAGCAGCACGGCGGTTCCGGTTGTTCCATCGACGTCGTAATCGCCGTAGATCAAAACCGGCTCGCGGGTTTCGACCGCGCGTCGCAAACGAGCGACGGCTTCTCTCATGCCGAGCATGCCATACGGTTCGTGAAGTTGATCGTAAGTTGGAGAAAGGAAGACGCGAGCAGCACGTTCGTCGGTGTATCCACGGTTTATGAGAAGAGCAGCCAGGATTGGTGAGACGCCCAGAACGCGTGCCAGTGAGGCGGCCCTTTCGGCATCATGCTCTCGCACGATCCAGCGTTTGGCTTTCATTTATTCAGCAAACCACCCATTAGCATCCAGCAGCTTCACACCGATGCGCCTGTCGCCATCTATATCATCGATCCAAGAACCGTTAACTTCCGCCGTAAGCGTGCCACCAGACGATGGCGTCAACTTTACCGTCGAGCCAACTGGCACATCAACGTCGATGAGAAGCGTTGCGCCGCGGTTACTGATCTTCGTCGCCTTTGCTTTCGCTTGAAAAGCTTCTCCGGAAGCATTTGTCCCCTCAACGTCGAGAGCAAACTCAACCGGAATGCGCGGGCTACGTGGTCGCTGCGATGCGTCTTTATCACTCATAGTACAAAATCCGTTTTCAAATCCGCGTAATCTGCGGCTTAAATACTGGCCGAAATATAACCGAACGACAAGGCCGCGAGGATTAGCCCGCCTACAATCACACGATACACTATAAACACTCCAGTCGAGTGCGTCCGCAAATATCGCAGCAGAAACCAGATCGACGCATAACCCACCACGCCGGAGACGACTGTCGCCACCGCGAGGGAACCGTAACTACCGGCCGGGAGCTTCTCGACCGCTTCTTTCAATTCCAGTAGACCACTCGCTGCGATCGCCGGGATGGACAGCAGGAACGAAAACCGCGCCGCCGTCTCACGATTCAGCCCGGCAAACAACCCGCCCATGATTGTCGAACCTGAACGACTCGAGCCCGGAATTAGCGCGAGCACTTGTGCCGAACCGACTGCAAGCGCGTCTCCGATGCCGAGCTGATTCATGTCGCGATTCTTCTTTCCGACCAGCTCGGCGATAGTCAGCAACACACCGACCACGATCATCATTGTCGCGATCACCCACAAGTTTTTCGTGAATGGTCCTTCAATTAGTTTTTTCAAATACAGTCCCACGATTCCGACGGGCAGCGAACCGATAATCACGAGCCACCCAAGCCACGCATCACGCGATAGTTTCGGTTCACCCGGTGTGGTGCGGCCGCGCAGCAAAGCGAGATGGTCAGCAGTAAACGCGCGCAGGATGTTGATGATATCGCGCGCGAAGTAGATCAGGACGGCGAGCAACGTGCCGAGTTGAATGACGGCGATGGTGGCCGTGGTCTGCTCGGCCTGTAGTGTCTTATCGACGCCGCCGTAAAGATTGACCAGGCGCGCTGCGAAAACGAGATGTGCCGTTGAACTAACCGGGATGAATTCTGTCAGACCTTGAACGATGCCGAGGACGATAGCTTGAAGGATGGTCATAGTGATCGGAATCTATTCTCGAAACGAATTTCTCTCCGCAAACCAGTCATACATAGCGGGGGGCATGAGCATGGACGCGCGCACAATGGTTGCGAGTTTCCATGGGAATGCATAAATCTTCTTTTCCCGCTCGATCGCCGAGACGATCTTTTTCACCCCGTCGTCGAGCTCCATCAAGTAAGGCATCTTCGCGTGGCGCCCTGCAGTCAGGTCTGTCTTGATAAAGCCCGGATAAATAACCGTGACGCCGACGCCCGTATGGCGCAGATCGATTCTGAGACTTTCAAAGTAAGACGACATCGCCGCCTTGCTCGCGCAATACGCCGCCGACTTGGCCAACCCACGATACGCAGCCAAACTCGAGATCGCCACCAATCGTCCCTGCTTACGCTCAATCATCTCGGGCATAACTGCCGCAACGCTGTTCACAGCGCCCAGCACGTTTATGCCCATAACGTTTGCAGCATGTTCAGGTGTTAACCGAGTCGCGTGATCTGCCGTGCCAATACCTGCATTTGCAATCAGGACGTCGATTGGACCAAGCTCTTTGCGAAAGCGATCGGCAGCTTCCCTGACGGCTTGAACGTCGCGCACGTCCGCGGCGGCGGCAACAGCCTTGACGTTCCGCTTCTTCGCCTCGCCCACAATCTCATTCAGCAATTCTTCCCGCCGCGCCAACAATCCAACGTTCGCCCCGCGCGATGCGATTTCAAGCGCAATCCCCCTCCCGATCCCGGAAGACGCGCCCGTGATCATCACGACTTTGTTGGCCCAATAACCCAATCCGTATTTTTATCCGTGTAATCTGTGGCTAAATTAATACGATTACCGGCGTGATCACAGGCCGGGCGCCGGTCTGTTTCTGAATAAAGCGCTTCAACTCAACCCGCACGTGCTCTTTCAGAAGCGTCTCGTCCTTAAGCGTCTGCCGCGACGCACCTGCAATTGCCGCCGTCACCACACGCTTCGCATCTGCAAGCAGATAATTCTCCGGCCGGCCACCAAAACCATTCCCCGCACTCAACCCGCGCACGCCGCGCGCCAGAATCTTCGGTTCGCCGTCAAGCTCGCCCGTCTCTTCATCAACCGTGACCACAACCGTCACCGCGCCCTCGTAAGCTAACTGCTTGCGCTCGCGCACCGTCTCGCTATTGATCTCCCGAAACCCACTTTCGTCGATGAACGTCCGACCGATCTCACGCTTATCGACCACCGCCGCACGCTCGCCGTCGAGCTCCAGGACATCGCCATTCTCGATCAGAATAATATTCTCTTCCGAATATCCAAGATGATTCTTCACAAACTCCTTGTGACGAAACAGCATGCGATACTCGCCGTGAATCGGCACTACGAACTTCGGCCGCACAGCTTCAGTCATGATGCGAATATCTTCCTGCGAAGCATGACCGCTGACGTGGACCAGCCGCCGTTTCTCCTCGATGATGTTGGCGCCACGTTTATAAATGAATCCGATCATGCGCGAGATCGTTCGTTCGTTCCCGGGAATGATGCGCGCCGACAACACCACCGTGTCACCTTCCTCGACCATCAAGCCCTTATAACTCTGCGTGGCCATCTGCGAGAGCGCCGCGCGCGATTCACCCTGAGACCCGGTGACGAGAAACACAATCTCGAAGTCGCTCATCATCTTTGCTTCGTTGAGTGAAACCAGCAAGCCGTCGGGGATGTCGAGATAGCCGAGACGTTCTGCAACCTCGACGTTCTTCTGCATAGAACGACCGAGCACGCACACGTGGCGATTAAACTGTTGCGCCACGTCGAGCACGATCTGCAACCGGTGAATCGACGACGCAAACGCCGCGACGATGATGCGCCCCTTCGCTTCCGAGAAGATCTCCTCAAACGCCGGAATCACCGCACGTTCAGATGGCGTTCGACCAGGAACAGTCGCGTTCGTGGAGTCGGAGAGCAGCGCCAGCACGCCGTCCTGTCCGTAACGTCGAAACGAGCGCAGATCGATCGGCTCGCCGATTACGGGTGTCTCGTCTACTTTGTAGTCGCCAGTGTGAATGATGGTGCCGACGGGCGTCTTGATACCGAGTGAGAAGCAGTCGACGAGCGAGTGTGAAACGCGTATGAACTCCACCTGGAAGGCGCCGATATCGACCACGTCTCGTGGCTCGACGCGGTGCAGCAGCACGTCGCCGAGCAGATCATGCTCTTCGAGTTTGCTCTCCGCCAGTCCGGCGGTGAAGTGCGAACAGTAGACAGGAACGTTGAACTTTTTGAGCAGGTACGGCAGCGCGCCAAGGTGATCCTCGTGCCCGTGCGTGAGGACGATGGCGGTAATGTCGTCTTTGTATTCGTCGAGAAAATTAAAATTCGGGATCGAAACGTCGACGCCGTACGCCGTTTCCTCAGGGAAACCCATCCCGGCGTCGAGAATCAACATCTCGTCGCCGTAACGCACAGCCATACAATTCATTCCAAACTCGCCGATACCGCCGAGTGGGATGATCTCGAGGACGCTCGCCATAAAGTCTCAGAGTATACTGTATTATCCGCGTTATGATTAAACCAATACTTGCCCTGGCTCTCCTTTTATTGTTCGTTTCCACTGCTGTCGCCGCCACCCAGACGATGCGGCTGGACTATTACCACACCGGCGACGCGTCGCAGGAGGTGTTTAGCGTTGACCGGGTGGTGATCGAGCCGCTGCCGTGGCCGGGAGATCCGGCGCAGGCGATCGATTCGTCGAATCTCGGTAAGTACCTGTTTGAGGTTCGAGACGCGAAGACTAAACAACTTCTATATTCACGCGGCTTTGCGTCGATTTACGGTGAATGGGAAACGACCGACGAAGCCAAGACCATCAAGCGCACGTTTCAGGAGTCGATGCGCTTCCCTGCCCCCACAACGCCAGTCAGCATCGTATTAAAGAAACGCGATCCGAAGAACGTCTTTCAGGACATCTGGACCACAACGATCGATCCGGCGGACCAGTTTATCGATCACTCAAAACAGACGCCGCCCGCGCCGGTGATCACGATTCAGAAGACGGGTGATCCCGAAACCAAAGTCGATTTCCTGATTCTCGGTGATGGTTACACCGCAGCGGAAGCGAAAAAGTTTGAAGCCGACGCCCGTCGCCTCACGGAAGTGCTCTTCTCGACTTCGCCGTTCAAAGAGAATCGCAAGAGCTTCAATGTTTGGGCGCTCAGTCCGCCGGCAGCCGAATCAGGCATTTCGAGACCCTCAACCGGCATCTATCGCGACTCGCCTCTCGGCGCGACTTACGACGCGTTCGGATCGGAAAGATATGTGTTGACGTTTGACAATCGCTCGCTGCGCCAGACCGCACAGTTTGCGCCATACGAGTTCATCGAAGTGCTGGTCAACGGTCGAACATACGGCGGCGGCGGGATCTTCAATCTCTATAGCACGGTCGCTTCCGACAATGCATTCGCGAACTACGTCTTCGTACACGAGTTTGGACACCACTTCGCCGGACTGGCTGACGAGTACTACACATCCTCAGTCTCTTACGCTCCCGCCACGGATCGAGTCGAGCCATGGGAACCAAACGTGACCGCGCTCCTCGACGTCAGCACGTTAAAGTGGCGTCACCTCGCCTCACCTTTCGCAGGCACTACGCCGGTACCAACGCCGTGGAACAAGGAAGAATTCGAGGCATACTCACGCGAGATTCAGAAACGGCGCACGCAGTTGCGTAAAGACAAGCGGCCTGAAGAAGAGATGGAAGCGCTGTTCCGAGAAGAGTTGGCACACGAGAAGAAGATGTTTGAGGCAGAGAAACACTTCGGGCAGGTGGGCGCGTTCGAAGGAGCGATGTACGAAGCGCGCGGATACTACCGACCGGAAATCGACTGCATCATGTTTTCCCGCACCGATCACTTCTGCAAAGTCTGCCGCGAAGCGATCGTGAGGATCATCAAGATGTACTCTCGAAATAGCTAAAAAGTAGTTCACGCAAAGGCACAAAGAAAGCAAAGGAGCAAAGAAATTACAGATTCCTTGCGCCTTTGCTTTCTTTCTGCCTTTGCGTGAAAACTATTTAGTGGGGTTTGAGCGGCTCCATGAAGTCGCGATCCTTCGTGCCCTCGTGGCAGACGATGCACGACTGTTGTCCGCGCTCTTCAAGGTCGGAGACCAGCGCATAAGTCAAACCGCGGTCGGACCAGGTAATCACTTTCAATCCGCCGATGGCGTTGTAGTGAAACCGCAAACCCTTGGAAGCGATCACTTCGCCGCCGGAAGGCTTCACTACCGAATCCGAAGTGATAACCAAAGTTATCGGACGTTCCTTCATCCGGTATGCAACGTAGGCAGCGTACTCATTGTCGTAATTGACAAGCCGCGCCCCCTCCAGCGTATAAAGCTTTTCCTGTCCCGACGACTCCTGGTAATTCGGAAGCTGCACACTGAAGTCCACCTTGTTTTTGAACCACGAAGAAATCTGCTGCGGGTCTGTTGATTCTGTCTCTAACGGCAACTGCCCCCACACGTGACGCAAGTGAGTCTCCGCCGCCATCATCGCAAACTTTGAAGGCCCCGTGTCATCCAGTCTGACGATGCGCCAGACCAGCACCGGCAAAAGCAAAACCAGCAATCCCGTGGCAATCGCGATCACCCAGCCAAATCGTCGAGGCCGCCACACGGTCGATTGTTTCTCGGCTGCCGCCGGCGCTCGACGTCTCTCGCTTAAGATCTGTCGAACTTTGTCGCGCAGCTCCGGCGATGCTTCATGCTGCAGGCCACTGTTCCTTACGGCGTCGAGAAAATGCAACTCTCTCGCGAAGATAGCGGCACAGGTTTCACACGTCGACAAGTGCGCCTCAACAGTAGCACGCTCGTCGCCCTGCAACTCGCTGTCGAGATAAAGCGTCAATCGCCCCCGTATATCGTCGCACTTTCTCATTTTTAACTCAGACTGCTCTGATACGTGTCTTGGTTTGCCAGGTCGATAGAACTTTTCGAAGTTTTCCGCGCGCACGGCCCAGGCGCGACATCACAGTGCCTGCGGGACAGTTGAGCACCATCGCAATCTCCTGGTAAGTGAATCCTTCGATGTCGCGCAAAACGACGATCTCGCGGTAAGCGTCAGGCAAACTCTCAATCGCTTCCCGCACCTGTTCTCGTTCCAGCTTCCTTATATAAACGACGTGCGGGCTCTCCTGCATCTCGTCGACCGACTCGTGCGGTTCGAGATCGACGAAACGCGGTCCGCTGTTCCTGTGGCGCAACTGATTCAGCCAGGCATTTCGCATGATCACAAACAGCCAGCCTTTCAAATTGCTGTCGCCGTTGGGCCGGTTAGCTGCGTTTGCGGCCCGCAGATAAGTCTCCTGCACCAGATCTTCGGCCTCGGTCCTGTCGCGCGTTAAGTTCATGGCGTAGCCGTAAAGCGCATCGAGGTGTTCGAGCGCAGCCTGGCCAAAACCGAGCTTGTTTCCGTGGGTGTCCATGAGTCTGGGAGTCCGACCTCAGCATTCTAGAGTAACACGCCATGGAATAGAAAATTCCCGGGAATAATTTTTCCACTCAGGTGTTATTTAGGATACTGAGGCCTTTCGGGGCTTCGCCTCCGTTTGGAGTGCCAGGTGAGACGCGCGCGGCGTCGAGCGTGGTGCTCCTCGGAGCGCACTTATATATAAAATTCAGGCCACAGATATCGGCGTTTATCTGTGGCCTGTGCTATTTTCCTCCCGATGACACCCTCGAGAATGCTCGCACGCGTCGCTTTAATAACAGTTCTGGCCGTTTCAACAGTCGCAGCCCAAAAATTAATTCCACATCCAATCACGTTAGCAAACGGAAGGTCATTTGAACTGAACCTGCCCGACGGCTACGAGATTAGTGTCGCGGCGCAAGGTCTTAAACGCGTTCGGTTCATGACGCTCAGCCCTGACAACCGGCTCTTCGTCACCGACATGTTCAACCTCGCCGACAATCGTCGTGGCGTGGTCTATATCCTCGATCAGTTCGATCGCACCACGCGCCAGTTCAAAAAAGTGACGAAGTACATGACTGGTCTGCGCAATCCAAACAGCGTCGCGTTCTACACGGATCGATCCGGCACAGACTGGTTCTATCTCGCCTTGACCGATCGTCTCGTTCGTTATCGCTATGAAGCAGGAAAGGACGCGCCTTCCGGCGAGCCGCAGGTACTTGCAACCTTCCCCGATTACGGACTGGGCTACAAATACGGCGGCTGGCACTTAACGCGCACGGTGATCGCCGGCGGCAACGGAAAGATTTACGTCTCAGTCGGCAGCAGCTGCAACGCGTGCGAGGAAAAGGAAGAAGTTCGCGCCTCCATCCTCGAGATGAATCCGGACGGCACGAACCAGCGTTACATCGCGCGCGGACTGCGCAATGCCGTCGGTCTTCGCTGGATCGAACGCAAGCTATACGCAACCAACATGGGCTCAGATCATCTCGGCGACAATCGTCCGGCCGACACGTTTTACGCCATCGAAGACGGCAAGAACTACGGCTGGCCCTACTGTTTTCAGGCCGGCGCGAAAGTCTATGCTGATCTAAAATACAATCCTGGCGGCACAAAGTTCGATTGCACCCAGGTACCTGCGGCGCTCACGCCATTTCCCGCTCACAGTTCCCCACTCGGCCTGGAATATTTTGACTCGAATAATGCTACCGATCTGTCGGAATCGTTCCTGGTTGCGTTACATGGCTCGACAAAAAAGAGCCTGCGGCGCGGTTATAAAGTCGTAAGAATCCGGCCCGGCGGTGCGTCAACCGACTTCATGACCGGCTTTTTCGAGTTGGGCCAGATCAATGGTCGCCCCGCCGATGTCTTCAGTTTCGGCAAAGATGCGTTTCTAGTGACTGACGACTACAGCGGCGTCGTATATTACGTGTACAAGAAGCTTGCGTGAAAGCGTCGCGATTTGGCAATTTGGCCCCCCTGGAGCCAAATTGCTTCTACAACGCTAACCGGATGGTATGAGAGCATTGTAGAAGTGCGAGCCCAAGGCCGGTCCAGCAATTCCGGCACTTTCCGGATTAGCAATTAGCTGTTATAGATCTACGCGTTGCGCTCGTGCGTGCGACGCTCGCAACGCACTCCTCGCAGTTTGCTCATGAACTTGATTAAAGGAGCACCTTACCATGCGCTCTTCGAACTCACGTGTAGTCGCAGCCGCATTTCTAACCTACCTAGTCATACTGACGCATGTTCCCTTCATCGGCTCTGCGCAGATAGACACAATCAATCCCAGCCGAATGCAACAACCAGCACCTCGTTATCGCGAAGGCGAGCTGCTGATACGATTTCGCGCGGGCGTTTCTCAGCGCGATCAAGAGACGATTATTGCCAAACACGGTGCTCAAAAGAAGAACGAACTGCGTGGAGAATCAGGCATTGGCAAACTGAAAGTAACAGGTCGGGACGTGCGGACCGTGGCGCTGGAGATGTTGCTCGATCCGCAAGTTGAGTTTGCCGAACCCAACTTTCTGATCGCCAGGGACGATGTAATTCCAAACGACGTTCGTTTCAACGAGCAATGGGCGCTACGCAACACGGGCCAGAACAACGGCCAAGTGGATTCAGATATCAATGCTGTTGCCGCGTGGAATACAACTACCGGATCGCGCTCAACTGTGATCGCAGTGATCGACAGTGGCATTGACTTCTCTCATCCCGACCTTGCGAACAATCGCGATCTGCATGGCTGGGACTTTGTTACCAACAGCCCGACAATTCAAGACGAACAAGGACATGGTACAGCGGTGGCAGGCATCATCGCCGCCGAGGGTAACAACTCACTGGGTGTAACAGGCGTCATGTGGCGCGCGGGACTGATGAGCCTGCGAGTTTTGGACAACACGGGCACCGGCGACGTCGCTAATGCAGTTGAGGCAATTGATTACGCAGTGGCTCACGGCGCCCAGGTGATCAATCTCTCGTGGGGCACAGCAGCCCAGTCGTTGGCACTGAAACAGGCGCTTGAACGCGCCTTGCGACGTGATGTGACCGTCGTCTGCTCTGCTGGAAACAGCGGCCAGGATCTGGATACCAGTCCTTACTATCCTGCGGCGTACGGCTTAAAGGATCTAATCACTGTAGGTGCGACTGACAATCGGGATCAGCCAGCCACATGGTCCAACTGGGGTGCCGGCAAGGTTACTGTTGCTGCTCCAGGAACAGATATTTTGACAACCCAACGCGGTGGTGGCTATTGGAGCGTCACCGGTACGTCAGCCGCGGCGCCGTTGGTTAGTGGCATAGCAGGATTACTTAAGACCTCGCATTCGGCGGTCAATGCATCTCTCATCGCGAAAGCAATTTCGAACGGCGCACGAAAAGTTCCGTCACTTTCTGGAAAAGTAGCGAGCGGTGGCGTAGCAAGCGCCGCCGGAGCACTTGCAAAACTCCACGGCCCGGCAAACCAACCACCGCGTGGCATCGGCAGCGGCGGTAACGGACCTGGCGGAAGCTTCTCAACCACGCCTCCACCCACGTTCAGTGGCACACCAGATGCGAAGTTGCCAAACCTGGACCAGCTCCGGAATACACCGCCGCAACAGCCCAAAGCCTCTGCTCCGATTCAAGCCAACCTCCCATGCGCAGACTGCGATCCGTACGGAGGAGGCGGTGTCTCCGGCAACTACCCTGTTGGTGATCCAAACTTCTCCACGTCACGTGGCCTGCCCGTCAACGAAACGGGACAGCAAGGTGTCGATCTTGGTTCGCGTAACTTCAACTGGAGTCTTCCGCTCGTTTCTCTTCCTGGGCGGGCTGGTCTGGACGTGAATCTCAGTCTTACTTACAACTCACTCGTTTGGACCAGAGACGGTTCGTTTATGAAGTTCAACGCGGATCTGGGAACACCTGCGCCAGGTTTTCGTCTCGGTCTGCCTACGTTGCAACAACGATTTCAGAACTCACAGACAGGGATCTATGCGCACATGCTGGTCACGCCGTCAGGGGGACATGTTGAGTTACGGCAGATTGGCAATTCGAACATTTATGAGTCGCAGGACAGCAGCTACACGCAACTCGATGTGAGCGATCAAAATGAGTTGTTGCTGCGCACGACCGACGGCACCCAATTCACTTTCGAACCCGTGCAGATTAACGGCGAGTTTCGTTGCACGAAGATCAAAGACCGCAACGGCAACTACATTTCCGCCACCTATGACTCCCCTACCGGCCACTTGCTTACGATCACGGATACGCTTGGCCGTGTAATCACGTTTGTTTACGGCGCCGGCAATAACCTCCAGGCCATCCGACAAACATGGGGCGGTAGCAATCACGATTGGGCAACGTTCAGCTACGGTCAGGTCTATGTAGCACCCGCTTTTGGTGGCGGTTTACAAGTTAATGGTCCCAATAACAATTACATGACCGTACTGACGCAGGTAAACCTGCACGACGGCTCATACTTTGTATTCGATTACAACGCCGCGTTCGCACAGATCGCACAGATCAAACACTATGCGCCGGACAGCACGCTTCTCAATTACATCTATTACAACCTGAGCACCGCCGCTGGTCAGACGGAGTGTCCGAGAGTTACTGCGCGACGCGATTGGGCGAAGAACTGGAACGGCGATAACGATGGTATTCCGGTGCTGAGCGAAGAAGCCACGACCAACTACAGCGTCGCTGCTGATGGCTCATGGTCGCAGCAGACCGCCCCCGATGGCACGATTTATAAAGAGCTCTTTGCCACGTCAGGCTGGCAAACAGGACTCACGACCATGATCGAGATCTGGTCGGGAACGGTGAAGAAGAAGTGGACTGAGATTGAGTGGACCCAGGACGATACCTCACTGAGTTATCAGAAGAATCCGCGCGTCACTGACACGATCATTCATGACAGCGAAGGCAATCACCGCAAGATAAGCACTACTTACACGACATTCACGTTGCCGAGCGGTGCGTTGTGCAATTTGCCGAGCGACATTTACGAATATGAAGCCAATACAACCACGGTACTGCGCCGCACTCACACAGATTATCGATTCGATTCTGAATACATGAACCGGCGCATAATCGGGCTGCCATCATTGCGCACGGTTTACGACGGCGCCGGCACCCTGGCCAGTAAAATCTTGTTTGACTACGACTGGTCAGCCAACTCAGGACTTCTCGTGTCTACACCGCAGGCTGCCGTTAAGCACGACAGCAGTTATGACATTAATTTCGCCGCGGGCCGTGGCAATCTCGTGCTTGTTTCGCGTTTTGATCTCACCGATCCTGAAAACACGGCCGGCAAAGCGACGGAAGTTAAGTACGCTTACAACACGAACGGGTCGCTGGCCTTCACGCGCGATCAATTGGGGTGCCAGACAGTGTTCAATTACCAGGACTCATTCTCTGACAGTAACAACAGCCGCAACACCTTTGCCTATCCCACAACCGTCACCGACGCCGGTAACACTTCATCGACCATGCAGTACAACTTTGACTTTGGTGCGGTGACGCGAACCCAAGGCCCACCACCGGCCGGACAGTCTCAGGGCGCGATTCAAACCTTCACTTACGACGGCGCCGGGCGAATAGAACGAGTGACGGTCACAAACACGGGCGCATACACGCGATACGTCTACGGGCCGAACTACGTGCTGAATTATTCCAGCGTCAACAGTGTTGCCGACAATGCATATTCGGGCCGATTATTCGACGGCGCCGGTCGCCTCACCGCTCAGTCTGCCAATCATCCAGGCAGCACTGGCGGCTACATCGGACAACTAACGACCTACGATGTAATGGGACGCGCTATTCAGCAATCAAAGCCGACCGAGATCACCGCAGCCTGGGTGCCGGCCGGCGACGACGCGGCCTGGGTTTACGCCGTGCAGGCTTATGACTGGAAGGGACGGCCCACGCAGACGACCTTACCTGATGGAGTAACACGGCTGAGTACTTACGGTGGCTGCGGCTGCGCTGGCGGCGAAGTGACTACTGTCAGAGACGAAAATGGTCGTCGCCGGAAGCTCACGATGGACGTGCTGGGCAGATTGAAACAGCTTGATGAACTGAACTGGGACCAGAGTGTCTACTCGACAACGACTTACAGTTACAACGTCCGCGATCAACTCACCCAGATCAATCAAGCAGGACAGATACGAAGCTTTGATTACGACGGCCATGGACGTCTTCAGACTCGTACGACACCCGAGCAGGGCGCCACTAGCTACAGTTATTTTGCCAACGATCGAGTCCAGACCATCACCGATGCGCGCGGAGCCACGACGACCTTTAGTTACAACAGCCGCGATCTGGTGACGGGCATCAACTTTGGTATATCTGGAAACGTTGCGGCGACACCAAACGTCAGCTTTGCTTATGACGCTGCCGGCAATCGCACGTCAATGACTGACGGACTGGGTTCGATGTCGTATGCCTACGATGAGCTTTCGCGAATGACGAGCGAGACGCGCACGTTCACAAACGTGCCGGGTTCATACGCATTGAGCTACACCTACAATCTGGCCGGTGAGTTAAAATCCATTACTAATAAGTGGGATGCGCAGGCGGTCTATAACTACGACGCTATCGGTCGGCCCACGAGTATCTCCGGTTCCGGTTACGCCGGCAATTCCAATTACGTCAATAGTCTGTCTTACCGTGCTTTTGGTCTGAAGCAGATGAACTACGCCAACGGTCACACGCTCTCGGTGCAATACGACAACCGGATGCGACCGACGCAGTGGAGTATTCCTGGTGTGCTTCGCATGCAGTACGCGTATACGTGGGAACTAAGTGGCCGACTGGAGTTCGCACGGAATCTGGATGATGAAAGTTTGGATCGTTATTTTGCTTACGATCACGTGGGTCGTTTAATCGTCTCGCGCTCAGGTAATGAGGCGCGTTTGGCCATAGGCGAGCAAGTGCCACTCCTCTACAACGGTCCCTATTCGCATGGGTATCAGTACGACAAGTGGAGCAACATCACTTATCGTGAAGGATGGGGTGGAACGAATCCGGAATACAGCGCCACGTACACGAACAACAAGATCGATGGGGTGGTCTATGATCAGGCCGGTAATATGACCGGCACCGCTGGCGGCTGGACCTTCACCTATGACGCCACTGGCCAACAAGCCACCAGCGCGATTGGCAATGTGGTGAACGTCTACGACGGCGATCGGCTGCGAGGCAAGAAGACGGAATACGGCGTTACGACTTATTACTTGCGCAGTACTGTGCTGGGCGGTCAGGTAGTGGCGGAAATAGCTCCTAATGGAGATTGGGCGCGTGGCTACGTTTACTTAGGTGGGGAGTTGTTAGCAGTACAGCAGGGCGGCGTTTTCTGGGTACATCAAGATCCACTGGTGAAGAGCAAGAGAGTAACTAACGCGCTTGGGAACGTCGTCAGCACAGTTGAGCTGGATCCCTGGGGCGGCGAAACGAATCGCAGCAGCAGCGAAGCCTTTCAACCACATAAGTTCACTACTTACGAGCGTGATGCGATTGGCAGCGACGACGCCATGCATCGCCGCTACAACCGCTGGTCCACCCGCTTCGAGCAACCCGATCCTTACGACGGCAGCTACAACTTAACCAATCCCCAGTCGTTCAATCGCTACGCGTATGTGCAGAACGATCCAGTGACTTTAACGGATCCGACAGGACTTGAAGAATGCGGTCCGGCAGATTGGTGCATCATCAGCAGTATACTTGGTGGAGCTCCAATCGGTGGAGGCAGAGGTTCTGGAGACCAATCAGATCTACCGACAGATTTCAATTCTGAGAGGACGCAGAATGAGTTTGATCTGCCTGGTATCACAAAACTGGTTGATGCGCTGATAACTCAAGATGATTGCGTTAAATTCGCAGCAACTATTCTCGATATGCTCTCGAGGGGCAAAGGCCCGACTCTAGTTGATGTGTTCAATGCGTTCTTTGATCAAAAGCATGATCTGTTTACTCGCACAGCGCCCACCGGTAGTCGAGGTGAGGCCACAGCGATTGGCCACCTGAAAAACTCAACTGCCACAATGTTCCTTACACGGAAAGATCCGACATCCCAAGCGGCAACTGACGCTGGAAATGTAATACAGGAACTATTTCATTTTGCGGGCCGTGGGTTTGGGGATTATTCCGACGAACAACTGGCGAAAACACTTCACAAGACGGAATATGCGAAAAAGGCAGCTGAAGTTTTTCCTGATGGAACGGCAAATATTTTCGATAGCCGATACTTCCCAGCAGGGTGGTCGCCAGCCGACGGCTATAGTACTTACTTCCACGCTATCGCAATGCAGTATTGTGGGACTCCAGTACAAGGAGGCACATACCGTAATGGTCCGTAAGGAGAAATCTTCGCTAAGACTCGCGATGTTGTTCTGCACACTCGCGCTTGTCTTATTACCACAGACGGCATGGTCCAAAGCATGGCGAGGCATCGTACCGCTAAAGTCAACACGGGTTGATATTGAGCGTCGTTTTGGTAAACCAGACAAATGGGGAGGCTACGATCTCAAAGACGAACGAGTGAGCTTCGACTATAGAAACGATCCGTGTAAAGGCCCTTATCTGTCATTGGGAGCTGACAATTGCAAATGTTTGGCGGATGAAGAGGCAGTAATGTCGATCTTAGTGGAGCCTCTAATTAAGCGTCGGGCCTCGGCCTTGAAACTTGACGTTAAAACGTTCAAAAAGACTCCTATTAACCCCTTTCCTCACACATTCGAGTATTACAACCCGACAGAAGGCATAGTCTACACCGTTGATGAAGTTGACGATGAGATTAAGCACATAACCTATTACCCGTCCCTCGAAGACTGTGAGGAAATAATCGCCAAGCGCGCTCAGAGAAATCGAAATTCGTGGCGTGGTCTAATGCCATTGCATTCCAATCGACGAGATGTAGAAAGATTATTAGGGACTCGAAGCCCAAGTCAGCACACGCTGGTAACATATAACACTGATTATGAGAGTGTAATTGCGAAATACTCGGATGGTAGATGCGACACACAGGGTTCGGACTGGAACGTTGCTGCTGGAACGCTTATCGAACTGGTGGTGAATCCGAATCCCAGTTTTCTTCTGAAAGAACTTTACTTGGACTCAACGCGATATAAGCGAGAGGAGATCACTCCTTATCCTGAGATCAACGATGCGCCCAAAATTTGGACTTACATCGACAGTTCCAATGGAATCATTATCCGAACCCAATCGAATCGAGGGCGTGAAGGTGACGAAATAGTAGTTAGCATCAAGTACCTACCATCAAAAAGGGACGATGGATTACGTTGTGAAAGCAAAGCCAAATCGAACAATACAAAGCGCTAATCACGGTTTTCGACGGTATTCGTAGAACTGGCTGTATTTTGCTCGCAGCGATGGAACGAGCCGGAAGGCGGTTTCGAAATCCGCTGCATAGTCTGACTTCTTCAGTAGCACCTTAACCACGCCCCGGCTTGCATGAGCTAATGCATGCGATGGGTCGAGCTCGATTGCTTTACTGTAATCGGCTAGAGCGCCTTCCAGATCGTTCTTCTTTTGTCTTGCCGCACCGCGGCCGAAATAAATCGACGCGTCATTTGATTCCAACTCCAGGGCACGCGTATAGTCTGCGATAGCTCCGTCGATGTCGCCTTTTTCGAAGAGTGCAACGGCGCGATTACTGTTAGCTTTGGGGAATTCAGGGATTAGCGCCAACACTTCCGAAAAGTCCTTAATGGCGGCGTCGGTTTGTCCTCGACTTTGCAGTGCGACGCCGCGGTTGTAGTAGAAAACTGCATCCTTCGGTGTTAGCCCGATCGCTGTCGAATAATCAGCGATAGCTCCCTCGACGTCACCTTTATCGCTTCGTGCATTCCCACGTTCGTTGTAAGCCCGTGCGAATTTCGGTTCGAGCTCGATGACTTTGTTGTAATCAGCGATGGCTGCGTCATATTCGCGCTTGTTGTACAAAGCAATGCCACGATTGAAGTGGTTTTCGAATTCAGCGGGTTGCAGCTGGATGGCACTACTGTAATCGGCGATGGCCGCGGCGAGATCGTTTTTTGCCATCAAGGCATTCGCGCGATTGTTGTAGATTGTCGCCTGGATTGCAGGTTTTGCTTTCAGAGTGAGTGCCTGCGTGTAGTCTGCAATTGCACCGTCAAGATCGCCGCGATTCTGTCGCTCAAGTCCTCGGTTGTTGAATTCCTCGGCTGTTTTGGGGTTCTGCCAGGAAGCCGCTGTGCCGGTGCAGAGGACGAACACTACCGCTATTGCCAAACTCCAAAAATACTTTGCTCTCTTCTCAGACATGGACTTATTGTTGCAACAATCGATGAATCGGGCCAGTCTCGCGCTGACATCAAGGATAGCTTACCCTTCGCCTGCTTAGCAGGCTTCTAGTAGAATACCCGCGCTGCCACACCGTTCATCCGAAAGGAAATTGTCAATGCGCCTTCGTGTCTCGCTGCTCCTGATTATCGTCGTCTCTTTTGTCGCGCCCGCGCTGGCGCAGAAACGCAACATCACTGAAAAGGATCTCTTCAACTTCGTCTGGATCGGCGATCCGCAAGTCGCGCCAGATGGCGCCAGCGTCGTCTTCGTGCGCGTGACGGTGAACGACAAGAAGGATGGCTACAACACCGCGCTATGGATCGTCTCCACCGCCAACGGCGAAACACGCCAGCTAACGAATGGCCCACGCGATACCACGCCGCGCTGGTCGCCCGATGGAAAGTACCTCGTGTTTATGCGTGCTCCTGAGGTGAGTGGTCGCGTCGAACCGGCGCAGTTGTTCATGTTGGCGATGTCAGGTGGCGAGCCGTTTCAGTTCACAACCCTGCCGCGTGGTGCAAACGGCCCGCAGTGGTCTCCTGACGGCAAGATGATCGCCTTCTACAACGGCGCCACCGCCGAAGAACTCGCGAAGGCGGCAAAAAGCGCCGCACAACCATCACCATCGCCGGCCGCGAGTCCGACACCAGCGGAGCGCGAAAGCGACGTGCGCGTGATCAATCGCGCAGTCTATCGCGCGAACGGCGCCGGCTATCTCGACTTCAAACATCCGCAGCACCTGTGGGTCGTCAATGCGCCGAAGACTGGCGACGAGAAAGTCACTCCGAAACAGTTAACTCACGGACGCTTTGAGGATACCAACGCACTGTGGGCCAAAGACAGTGCTCGACTCTACTTCGAATCGGACTTTACTGACGAACCTTATTACGAACTGCCGCGCACCGATATTTACTCAATTGCGGCGACCGGCGGCGAGCCTGCGAAACTCACTTCGTTTGATATGGCCGCGGCTGGTTTCGTTGTGAGTCCTGACGGAAAGCGGGTCGCATTCATCGGTTCAGTGGCCCAGCCAGTGCGCTCTTACTCGCAACCAGATCTGTGGGTGATGGATCTCGCGAACAACGCCAAGCCGCGGAACCTCACCGCTGATTTTGATTTCGACGTCGGCGGCGGTTTGACCGGCGACAACGTTGCGCCAAGAGGCGGCGGCGCCAATATACCTGTGTGGTCCGCGGATGGACGCAGCATCAAGATGCTTTACGTCAAAGAAGGAAAGGCGAACGTCGGTTCGTTTGATGTTACGACTGGCCGGCAGTCGGATGTCACAACCGGCAATCAAGCTGTCGTTAACTTCCGCGCTTTGCCCGATGCTTCAAAGTTTGTGCTGCTGATCTCGACTCCGACTCGCGTTGGCGATCTTTACTGGCTCGACAAACCCGGCGGTCAGCCGAAACAACTGACGCATATCAACGATGAGCTGTTTTCAAAACTGAATCTCACCGAGCCCGAAGAAATCTGGCACTCGAGCTTTGACGGTAAGAAGATCCAGGCATGGGTGCAGAAGCCACCCGATTTCAATCCGAACAAGAAGTATCCGTTGGTTCTGAATATCCACGGTGGACCACACGCTGCTTACGGTTTCGTCTTCGATCACGAGTTTCAATGGATGGCCGCGAAGGGTTACGTCGTGCTCTATCCGAATCCGCGCGGCAGCACCAGCTACGGACAGGAGTTTGGAAACATCATCCAGCACAACTATCCCGGCGACGACTATAAGGACCTGATGGCCGGTGTCGACGAGTTGATAAAGCGTGGCTACATTGATGACAAGAAGCTGGCTGTGACCGGTGGCAGTGGTGGCGGATTGTTGACGAACTGGACCATCGGGCAGACAACGCGCTTCGCTGCCGCGGTTTCGCAACGCGATATCGCGAGCTGGACTGACTGGTGGTACACCGCCGATTTCACGCTCTTCCAACCTTCATGGTTCAAGGCACCACCGTTTGAAGATCCGGAAGACTACACGCGACGCTCGCCGATCACTTACGTTAACAAGATCCAAACGCCGTTGATGTTGATTCTCGGCGAGGTAGACTGGCGCACGCCGACTGGTCCCGGTGGGGAAGCAATGTTTCGCGCGTTGAAGTATCGTCGGATTCCGACGGTGATGGTGCGCTTCCCGAACGAATCGCACGAGTTGTCGCGTTCGGGACAGCCGTGGCATCGCATCGAGCGACTGCAACACATCGTCGGCTGGTTTGATAAGTGGATCATGGGCGTCCCCAAACCGGAGTACGACATCGGCGAACCATCCAGGAGCACAACGACACAACAATGATTTTTTAACCACAAAGGCACTAAGTCACAAATTCAGAAAAAACTTTGTGCCTTAGTGCCTTTGTGGTTGAGATTTCTTATGAAAACACTTGGTCTCATCGGCGGCACCGGGCCTGAGTCGACTATCGACTACTATCGCTTGCTGACCGCGCAATATCGCGAGAAGGCGGATGGCGCCTCGCCACCAGTCATCATCAACAGCGTCGATCTTAAACGAATGATCGGCTGGATGAATGCCGGTGAGCTCGACAGAGTAACTGATTACCTCGTAGCAGAATTAGAAAAGCTCCAAAGAGCTGGTGTCGACTTTGCAGCACTCACAGCAAACACGCCTCACATCGTCTTCGATGAACTACAGCAGCGCACCACGTTACCGCTAATCAGCATCGTCGAAGCAGCCTGCGACCGCGCCCAGTCGCTCGGCCTCAAGAGTGTCGGACTATTCGGCACGCGTTACACAATGCAGGCGCCGTTCTATCCGAAAGTGTTTGCGCGCACTGACGTCAAGCTGGTCACGCCAACAGAAGAAGAACAGAACTACATTCACGAGAAATATTTCGGCGAGCTGCTGAAAGACGTCTTCCTGCCCGAGACGCGCGCACAATTTCTGCACATCGCAGATGAAATGAAAGCGCGTGACGGCGTCGAGGCAGTGATTCTCGGCGGCACCGAAATACCGCTGTTACTTCGCACCGAAGAACACAACGGCATCAAACTCCTCGACACCACGCGCATTCACGTCGATCGATTAATCTCGGAAATGTTGACAGGTCACGGTAGTTAGCATAGTGTTCCACTGCCCCGAAACCTAACTCCCAACAATCAGCCGTCCTGCGTGTCCAGACGGGCCGACGATTACTCGCCGCGCCTGATCGCTGGCGTTCGTTAAACTTTCAACGTGACCAGGAAGGAGATGTGTCTGATGACTTTGCACAGAATTCAACTCTTAGCCGTTGCGCTAATTCTCTTCACTCTTTTTCTCACCTCTGGTGTGGCACAGCCTACAGGTAATGACGTCCGGAGTGCCACGATTACGATCGAAGCGTCCGCCGCGCCGGCGGCCAATTGGACGTTTGAGGGCTGCTGGACGCAGTTCTCCGCCGGCACCTGCCGCGATATCTTCGTCGATCAGCAGGGCAATCACTGGATCTGCCGCGACTGCGGAACGACTGGTAACCCCGGACCCGGCAAGTGCAACCAGATCAGTTCGTCGACACTGGCGAGCGGGTTCTGGTGCTCATAGGAATATGTGTGTTCTTTGCTCTTACGGGAGCAAAGAACACATATTTTTGTAAAGAACCCAGTAGTATTATTCTCATCCCCTGCGTAAGTTCCCCTCGATATTCCCCTGCGGCTTAATTACCAACAACATCGAAAGGAAATTATTATGGGACTCTTTGACAAAATGTTTGGACGCGGCGCCTCGGAAGCCGAGCAGCAGCAAGGCGCACAACAGCGTTTCAACGAGCTCAAACAAAAATATCAGACCGTTCTCACCACAGCCGATAATGAACGGATCCAATTTCAGAACCTGCACGTGCAAGACAATAAACTCTTCATCCGCGCGGTTGCGCCGTCGGAAGAGGCGAAGAATAAATTCTGGGATCAGATCAAGCTCGTCAGCCCAAACCAGGATGACGTCACCGCCGACATTTCTGTCGATACCAGCCGCGCGATGGGCGCAGCCGCAGGCGGCGGCTCAGGCGCCGGCGGCCAAACGTACGAAGTGAAGAGTGGTGACAACCTCTCGAAGATCAGCAAACAGTTCTACGGCGATGCGAACGAGTACATGAGAATCTTCTACGCGAATCGTGACAAGTTGAATGACCCGGACAAGATCCAGGTCGGCCAGCAGCTCGTCATCCCACCCGACGACGATAAGTAAGCTTGA
>Ga0207670_10000442_pt1 | contig 23211 bp, 17 predicted proteins | sample KBSS23HmetaG_FD_184339 | JGI IMG/M metagenome (GOLD analysis project Ga0207670, IMG submission 184339) | Switchgrass rhizosphere microbial communities from Kellogg Biological Station, Michigan, USA - KBS S2-3H metaG (SPAdes) (version 2) | ecosystem: Host-associated > Plants > Roots >... | reverse complement strand
ACTTTTAGCAGCGGGTTCGAGATCGTTTCCGCAATCAGTACCTGCGGTTTGATCTCGCGCGCTTTCTCCCGCACGGCTGATAAGTCGCTGAAGTCTGCGAAGACTGTTTTGACGCCGAAGTTAATAAGGATCGTGTTCAGCAGGCTGGTGGTCGCGCCGTAGAGATCCTGCGACGCCAGCACGGTCGAGCCTGACTTCAGATCACAAGCGAGGAGAGCAGCGTGAACCGCGGCCATGCCGGTGGCGTACGCGCAGGCAGTAGCGCCTTCTTCAACGTCGCGCATTGCTTCTTCGAACGCGGCGGTCGTCGGGTTGCCGTAACGCGTGTAGACAAATCCTTGCTTCTCGCCGCTGAAGACCTGATCCATCTCCTGCATTGTGTCGTAGGTAAACGTCGCGCTGGCGTAGATGGGCACGGCAACGGGTTTTGCTTCAGGTTGTGCCTGTCGCTCACCGCTGTGTACGAACTTCGTCGTGATGTCGTGTTTAGTCATGGGGAATTGTCTCCCGCAAAGGCGCAAAGAGAACCGATCTACCTGTTTTATTCTTTGCGCCTTTGCGCCTTTGCGGGAGTATTCTTCACGTCTCACTCAAATACCGCTCGCCGCCGTCGCAGAGCACAGTCACCACCACCGCCGGCTCTCGCAACGACGATCCCACCCGCACGGCCGCAAAAACGTTTGCTCCGGAGCTCGGGCCTACCAGCAATCCTTCTTCACGGGCTAATTTACCCGTCATTAATAACGCATCTTCGGTCGCAACTTCCAGCGTAGCCGTCGCCAGCGACTCGTCGTAAATGCCCGGAACCATCGCTGTGGCCATGTGTTTCAAGCCTTCGATTCCATTCAAAGGTGAATCTGGTTGCACCGCCACGGCCTTCAACTTCGGATTCAATTCTCGCAAACGTCTCACGACGCCGACGAACGTACCCGCCGTGCCCAAACCCGCGACGAAATGCGTGACACGACCGTTAGTCTGCTCCCAGATCTCGTTGGCGGTCGTTTCATAGTGGGCCAGCCAGTTAGCATCATTGTTGTACTGATCCGGATAGAAATATTTGTCGGGATCGCTGACGAAGATCTCGCGCGCGACGAGTTGCGCCCCGTCAGTCAAAAGCATCGGATCCGTTTCGACGATCTCAACACCGTAACTCCGCAGGATTCGCTTGCGCGGCAGGCCGGCATTCTTCGGCAAACAAACCGTAACCCGGTAACCACGCGAGGCGCCGATCATCGCGTAGGCAATGCCGGTGTTGCCGCTGGTCGCATCCAGGATTGTCATTCCGGGTTTCAGTTTGCCGCTGCGCTCACCTTCAAGAATCATCGACAGCGCCGCCCGATCCTTTACCGATCCACCCGGATTGAGGTGTTCTGCCTTCGCAAAAACCCGCACGCCTTCGCGTAGTCCGGCATCGAGCAGTCGCAGTTGCAGCAACGGTGTGTTTCCGATGTTTGCTTCGACCGTGCCGGGCTCAACCGCCACCACACGAGGCGCTTCCAAAACGTCTACCTGCATGTTCACCCCAAAAAGAAAACCAGTCGCCACTTCTAAAAGTGCGACCGGTTTCGCCGTTCAAAATTTGCTGGTCAGTTAGCTCATGCGCTACTCCGGCCCGCAAACGGCCTCTCGGTCGCGGTGCCGTAATAGCACCACTGACAACAGAGACAACATGCGCAGGCCTTCATTGACATTGACTCGCAAACTATAGGCTTGGCCAATTTTGCTGTCAAGGCGACTGGCTAAATCCGTCTTTTCCGCGTTAATCTGTGGCTCAAATGTCTGACAATTGGCCGCCACTACCGCTCGAAGAATGGAAGGACACGTGTGCGACGCTGCACATGTGGACTCAGATCGCCGGCAAAGTTCGCCTCGCTCAAACGCCACTGGTTAACCACTACTGGAACGTGCCGCTTTACGTCTCGGCGCGCGGATTAACCACTACCGCGATGCCGCACGATGGAAGGTTCTTTGAAATGGAGTTTGATTTCATCGATCACCTTCTTGTGATCAAGTGCAGCGACGGCGCGAGTGAAAATATCAAGCTTGAGCCGAAATCCGTTGCCACTTTTTACCAGGAGACAATGGCGGCGCTGCACGGGCTCGGTCTCGATGTGCGGATCTGGAAGATGCCGGTTGAAGTTCCCGACCCGATTCCTTTCGATCAGGACCAGCAACATGCGTCTTATGATCGCGAGCCTGTTGAGAGGTTGTGGCGCATACTGCAATCGTCAGATCGGGTGTTACAGGAGTTTCGCTCGCGGTTTATCGGTAAGTGCAGTCCGGTACACTTTTTCTGGGGCAGCTTCGATCTGGCGGTGACGCGATTCTCAGGACGCCCCGCGCCGCCGCGAGCTGGTGCGGATCCGATTACGCGTGAAGCGTATTCACATGAGGTGATCAGTCACGGCTGGTGGCCCGGGCAAGGACCATTGGGCAAGCCGGCCTTCTATTCCTACACCGCGCCCGCACCGGACGGCCTGAGCGAAGCGAAAATCCGCCCCGAGAAAGCGTTTTACAGCAAGGACATGTCTGAGTACTTAATGCTGTACGACGACGTCCGCACCGCCCCCGATCCCGACGCCGCCCTGCTGGACTTCTGCCAAAGCACCTACGAAGCCGGCGCCAACCTCGCAAAGTGGGACCGCGCTTCACTCGAACGCTAGAATCGCGAAACGATGAACAGGCTGCCACCGATCGCAATCAGGTCTTCGAACAAAGCAACGTTGAAATCTGGCTGGCGCAGGGACCTTACGAGCCGAGCGCGGGCCTGATAGCCGGCGAAACAACCGACGATTCCACCAATCACCCCCAGCCCAGCACCAACGTAAGCCGACTGTCCACCACCAAGAGAAACGCATGCGCCCGTGAAGCCACCTGTCACGATGCGGCCGATAAGTCCTGGAGGAGCCGTGCGGTTCGGAGTATTCGGCAGCTTATCAAACATTACTTCTGTGACGGCCAACACGCTCACAATTATTACCGCAGGAAGCGAGCCGATGAGAGACAGTGGCCGCGCAACTTTGAGCCAACCCAGGTGCACGGCTTACGCGACTGCGGCAGGAGGCATAAGCGAGCGCAACCCGGCGAAGAGTCCAATTAGAAATGCGAATAACAGCGTCATCTGTATCTCAATTTTTTTTGATCTTAAATCCACTGATCGCAAACACGACGCTCGTGTGAGTCAAATCGATTGGTGACAAACGAAAACTTTTGCGCTAGGTTGCTGATATCCCACCTGATCAAAAGAAGCGGGCCGACTTGTGCTTGAACCACATAGCCGACCCTAGATCCTCAACCTTCTGAAGAAAGGATAAGGACCATGGCAAATCATGGTAACGTATCACCGCGCAAACAAAAATCTCGCACACTCGACGCTAATCTAAAACGACGCGCTCGAAAACTAACAACCGACAGCAGAGTCGATCCACGGACACGCTCACTAATCCGTTATGGATTAGAGATCAAAGACGAATATCTTGAGCAAGTAGTGAATCGTGTTGAGGCCGGCGAAATGCGCATCGACCACATCCACTTGGAGAGTGATTAAGAATTTCCGCAGCTCCGTGTCTCAGCGGTGCTTAACCGCGGAGACGCGGCGGCCGCGACCGACGGCCCGCGATCATTCATTAGCCGTGTTTCCGGAATATCCTGTGCGCGATGGTGAGGAGACTGTCAGCCAAACCGAAGAATTGCACAAGTCGTCAAGCTTAACGAGGTCTTTCCCGGTCGTAGTTGCTCCGTAACTAGCATGACAGTCTATAATCGCGGCAGGCCGCTTTGGTGGAACAATAGAATGATGCATCAAAATAGAGTCTCCGATCGAATTTCCAGGCGTCAGCTAGGGCTCGCTTCAGATTACTTGGCCCAGGAAATCCAGCGATCTGTGGAGCGCACGCTAACAGAACAGCGGGTGCCAAACGTAACCGTAACGATGGTTCGGCACACAACCACACCGTTTCAGCGAATCTGGATCAAGACAAGTCGTTCCATGACCGATCAGGATTGGCCAAAGGTTATTAAGGGACTGAAGCAGTTAATTAAACTGCACCCCCCACGACCGGTATTAGCGAATACGCAAGTGTTGATGGGTATAGCATTTTTTAAAGCTGGTGATCGTCCGGCCGCCGGGAAAGCGTTGGAAGAGGCAATAGGTCTAGAGCCGAACAACCAACTCGCCAATCTGTTTCTTGGCTGCGTTCGAATGGTGACGAACGACTTTGAAAGGGCAATCGAGCCGTTGGAGAGGGCACGTGCCGGTGGTGACAATGACACTCATGTGAACTTTTACTTAGGCTACATCTACACTGAGTTGCATCGGTGGAGTGATGCGATAAAAGCCTATAAGGCGGAAATCAAACTTAGTAAACGTTCAGAAACATACGAGTGTCTTGCCAGAGTTTATTATCGTCTATCCATAGAAGATTCGATTCGCCGAGAGGTTCACCTCCATAACGCAATCGACACCTATCGGCAGTTGACAAACGTAGAACGAAATAATCTGCAGGCATATAACCTCATCGGATATTTACATTCGTTATTAGAAGAATTTCGGGAAGCTGCCGCCGCGTACGAGAGGTGTCTTCAAATCAAACCAGATTACACACTTGCGATGGCTAATCTTGGATCAGCATATCTAAATATTGGAAAGGATTACGAAGCAAAGGAAGTTCTGGAGCGCTTGGTCAAACTAGGCGAAAAAACGATGCGGCAACAAATGATTCAGGCGTCTAGCAGTCAGAATCTCGACCTTAATCTACGAATTTCAATGGGGCAGGTTTATCAAGCCTTGGGTGCCGCATCATTAAGAATCTATTTATCTGAAATTCAGTCGAAGACGAAAAAGGCTAATCGCTCACTTTTAAGTACGGCAGAAAGCTCCTTTAATACTGCTCTTGAATATAACCCTCAAGATGTCCACGCTCTTCACAATCTTGGAAATGTTCATCGTCTGCGTAATTTGTGGGCCAAGGCAGCGCGGTTCTATAGTCGAGTGATCGAGCTAGAGCCGGTCAACGAAGATGCTGCCCAAAACCTACAAACCATACAAGAGTTTCGAACCGAGCAACGGCGCTGGCTGGAAGCGAAAGTTAGCAGGCGCGCTCAAGAATCTACTGAAGCAAATCCGATGTACACAGAGGACTTAATCGATGTAATTAACGAGGCGCGTGAGAAATTATTCGAGAATGTCGAGGTCGGTAGCGAAGAAGACTCGTTTTCTCAGGACGACATGCTGAGTTCGCTGTTGCCAGTTGCTCAATGGCTCGAAGAGGCAGGGTCGCCTGAGATACGAGTTGATCTCGCTGCTAGACTCTCGAAGCGTGGTTGGCTTTCTGAAGATCGTGCAGCAAAACTCGCCGGCCTCGAACCCAAGACTTTCCAGGGCGCTGCGCAGGTATTTAAGACCTATGATGAGATCTTAAATCTCTTCGCACAAGGACCATCTCCTCAAGAGGTGGCGTCGTTCCATTTCTCACCTAGAGCTCAAGAGCGTTCTAGGTACTTACTCGATAGAAATGAGACGGGAGAATTAACTGCAGAAGAGGCTGCAGAACTCGACCAATTGGTCGAACTGGAGCACCTAATGCAAATGGTGAAGGCTCGAGCGCAAACCCATGTGGGGATCGAACAGTGAGTGTTACCCGTGTCCCGGCCGAACTAAGGGAACGGGTGCGAGAACGAGCCAAACGTTCCTGTGAGTACTGTTTGCTAGCAGAAGAGCAAGCCTCCTTTGGTTTCGAAGCAGATCACATTATCGGCGAACAGCATCGAGGCCTGACTGTTGATGAGAATCTGGCTTGGTGTTGCTTTCCCTGCAATCGCTTCAAAGGTCCCAATATTGCCTCAGTGGATCCGGTTACCGGAGAGTTGGCTCGGTTGTTCAACCCTCGCTCTCAAATTTGGTCCGAGCATTTTCAAATTGACGCAGCACAATTAGTCCCTTTAACGCCTGAAGGTCGTGTTACGGTCGAAACCCTGAAGCTTAACTCAACCAAACGACTCGAAGTGCGGGAGACTCTAGCTTCTTTAGGCCAGTACCCGTTAAGAAACTCTTAGCAGCAAGACCGGATTAAGGGGCGTCAGGCCATGAGAGGCTTCCATTCTCGAGCGTGCATCCGACCAAACGTTCCTTTTGCTCACAACGTAGCCTCTTGACCCATGGACTACTCAGCCGCTCCCCTAATAGACGAACTCCATCGCGACATGTCACGCGGCGGTGCGTTACGCAAAACTCGCGGGCGGTCGTTCGATGTTTGCCGCGCTGCGCTTGATCAGCAATTTTGCCGCGGTATAGATGCCATGGCGGTAGGAAGAGCCCGACTGTTGACCCTTATGGTCCTGCATTTTCAGTAAGGCTCAGACGCAAAAACTCGGACCTGCCGGACGGCTCGCTGTTACCTACCCACTCGCCAGTCAAGGCAACGGTGGATAGCTGAGCGTGACTGCCGAGACTGACAGGCGACAACCCGGCCACAACGGAAAACGTTATCAACAGGAAAGCTTTGAGATTTACACGGATGATCACGGATTAGATTTCTGATCCGTGTTCATCCGTGTAATCTGTGGCTCAACTTAAAACTTAAATCTAACGCCTAACTGGACCTGTCGTTCACCGAGGAATGTTCGGGCGCCGCCGAAGGGCGTTGAGGGTGCGGGGTTCGTCAACGCGAGGGCTGCAGAGCTCGCGATTCCATAGCGCCCGGTGTTCACCGTCGCGATGTTCGATCGATTGAACAGGTTGAATGCTTCTGCAAGGAAACTCACGCTGTAGTTCTCGCCAAACTTGAAGGCCTTCGTCACGCGCGTATCAAAGACGTATATCCTCGGCGAAGTAAAACCATTGCGCTTCGAACCCGGCACGCGATCGGTGCTCGGGTTTCCATCGCGATTCGCATCGCCTGCGATCAACGCCGAATAAGCAAAGCCCGATTGCACGGTGATGATCCCCGAGAACGTCCAATTGCTCAGCACGTGCTTCGCGAACGCGTTGTCCTTCTGGACCACGCCAATCTCATACACGGGACTCAAAACGAAGCGGTTCCTGATGTCGAGATCGCTGCGACCCCAGTCCGAATTGATGTCGAGATTGTTTTGCAGCCCCTTCGCATCGTCAGCGCCAACGACGACCATCGTCTGATCCGGTCGGTTGTCGCTCGTGTCAGAGAACGTGTAAGCCGCGATGAACTGGAACCCGCGCGTAAAGCGTCGTTTGAGTTCCATCGCGAGCGCGTTGTAACGCGAATCAGCCGTGCTTTCAAACACGCTGATTCTCGCAAACCCGGGAATCGGTCGCGCCGTCGGATGCCGCAGCACAGTGAAATTCTGGCCGGCAGGATCGGTTACTGTAGTTGGAACCGGCGTGCCCAGATTGATGTCGCGCGTGCGACTCAGATGCACACCACGGAAGTAAAGATAACTGACTGAAAGGCTCGTATTCGCGAACAACTCGCGCTCGATGCCGAGACGTCCCTGCTGCACGTATGGCTGCGCATAATCGCCGGCAAACAGGTAAAGACTCGGGTTCACACCTCCTGCCGTCGGCGGTGCGCTGAAAATGTTCGGATACGTCGGGCACGGATTCGTAACGGTCGTGGTACACGTCAAACTCACACCCGTCACCTGTATTCCATTTTGCGAATGCGAGGTGCCGACCATAATCGCCGGCGTGCGTCCAAAGAAGATTCCATACCCGCCACGCAGCACCGTCTTCTCGTCGAACGCGTAACTGAATCCTAAACGTGGTCCAAAGTTGTTGCGATCGCGAACGGCAGACGTAGTGCTCAAACCGATCGCCGCCAGCGCCGCACTCGGATTGTTCACTGTTGGCTCGGCAAGCTCTTGCAGGTCGTAGCGCAGTCCCAGATTCAACGTGAATTTCGGAGTCACGCGCCAGTCGTCCTGAACAAAGAATCCATACTCGTTCATGTCAGGATTCGTCGTGGCTCCCGAAGTTCCCGTACCGGCAAAGTTCTGCGTAAACGAGGCCGGCGTGTTCGAGGCAAACAACGCATACGAGTTGAACGTGTACTGCCCGCTGAACAAGCCCGGGAAGAAATTGAAGACGCGATCGAAATTCAGATCCGCGCCGAACTTCAAGCTGTGATTGCCGCGCGTGTAGCTGACAACGTCGATGAATTGCGCGCGCTTAATCGTCGTTTCGCGCGGGCTAAAATTGTTTCTGCCGAGCTGCAGAAACCCGCCGCCGGTTTGAATGCGCGCCTCGGTGACGTCGCTGTTCGCCTCGCCCGGTTCGTGGTCGCGTCCATATTGGAAACGAATCTCGTTAATCAGCACCGGCGTCAACGTCGAGATCAAAGAGCCGGAGAAGGTTGTGGTTCGCGCCACGCTGTTGCCCGAGTGTTCTTCTACGCTGAGTGGACCACTGTTCTCGTTGTTATTCCCGGTGAAGTTTTGTTGATTGAATCGCAGCACGAGTTGGTTTGCGTTGTTCAACCGGATGTCTGTCTTCCCCATGTAGACGTCCTGGTCGCGCCCGATCTGGTAAGTGTCCAGGAACGGCAAAAGCAGATTGCGAATGTTCGCCGGCTGCGCGAAGAAGTTGGGCGGATCGACGACGTTCGGAATGTTCGAGCGCTGCCCGTCGTACGCGAAGAAGAAGAACGCGCGGTCTTTCTTGATTGGACCACCAATCGTGGCGCCATACTGGTTGATTTGAGACTTCGGACGTTTCGCGCCGCGCGCCGTCAGTACCGGCGTATTGGAATTCAGTGCTTCGTCGCGGAAGAACTCAAACGCGCTGCCGTGCCAATCGTTGGTCCCGGATTTGGTGACGACGTTGATCACGGCGCCGCCGGCGCGGCCAAACTCAGCCGAGAACCCGTTCTGGTTAACCTGAAACTCCTGCACGGATTCTTCTGAAAACTGGTAAGGCGGGCGCGTGCCGGTGCGGCCAAACGACTGGCCGAAGAACGTGTTGTTGTTGTCTGCACCGTCGACCTGAAGACTGTTGAGCGTGCCTTTCTGTCCGCCGACCGCGAGGTCGCCTTGTCGCGTTGGATCGCGAACGACGCTCGGCGTCAGTGTGGCGAAGTCGAGAAAGTTGCGACCGTTGACAGGCAGGTTTTGAATCGCACGCTCATTGACGACTGACGAGATCGACGTGCGACTCGTCTCCACCACTTGTCCTTCGGCGGAAACGTCGACCATCGCTGTCGGCGCATTGCCAACTGCCAACTGAATATCGAGCGGCGTCTGGCCGCCGACCGTCACGATCACGTTGGTGAAAGTCGACAGCACAAATCCCTGCGCGCCGCTTGTCTCGACTTTGTACGCGCCGGGTGGAAGAAAGACGATTCTGTAAACGCCTTCATCGTTTGTCTGTGCATTCTTTTGCAGCCCGTTAGCGAGGTTTGTGGCGGTGATGGTGACGTTGGTGACTGAAGCGCCGTTCGGATCAATGACGCGGCCTTCGATGTTTCCGGTGTTTGCTTGTGATTGAGCTAAGGTGGTTAAAGAAACAAAGAGAACGAGGGCGAGAAGCAGGGGGGCTCTAAACAACATGATGTCTTTCCTTTTCTTTTAACCACCAAGACACAAAGACACAACTCATTTATTAAGAATTTTGTGCCTTGGTGCCTTTGTGGTTAAGGCTTTAGGTTTTCAAGGGGCGCCACAGGGTGGCTAAACGCTTACCACTCGCAGTTTGCAGCAGACTCATTACGCCCATGTAACCAAACCCAAAGAAGAACAGCAGCAGGAAGGGAATGGTTCCCCACATGTGAAGACGGGCGGAATAAGTAATCGCGAGCAGGAAGTAAATCGCAAAACTCAATTCGAGCAGCGGCAGCAGACCGCGCTTGCGTTTGTATTTCTTTCGTTTCCAGGTGGCGTCAGTAGTGTCTTCGACTTTGTATTTTGGCGTGCGCACAAACTCCGACTTCACGCCCATCAACGCCTCCAACACCGCGCGCGCGTTGGAAAACGCGAGGCCGATGCCGAGGCCCATCACGAGGGGCAAGTGCAACAACCGCGGCGTGCGTTTCTGGTCCAGATACCAAACTGCCGAACCGTAAAACAGCACCACCGAGATCGACGAAAAGATTAAGAGCGGCAGATCTAGCACCATCAGGTGATAGAACGGCTGGTTGTAACGCACCAGCAACAACGGAAACTGCAAAAAGCTGGCGACGATCATCAGCGGGTAACTAATGTTTCCCGTCAACCGGAAAAACATCTCGAGCTTCACGCGAAACGGAAGCGGCGCCAGCCAGATGCGCGGGTAGAGTTTTAGTCCAACCTGCATCACGCCCTTGGCCCAGCGTCGCTGCTGCGCTTTGAAGGCGTTGATCTCGACCGGAATCTCCGCGGGCGCTTCTTCATCAAGCAGGTAAACAAACTTCCAACCCATCAACTGCGCGCGGAAACTCAGATCAGTGTCTTCGGTCAACGTGTCGTGCTGCCAGCCACCGCTCATCTCGATCGCCTGGCGACGCCAGATGCCGGCCGTGCCGTTGAAGTTGAAAAAGCCGCCGGTGCGATTGCGCGTGGTCTGTTCGACGACGAAGTGGCCATCGAGCATGATCGTCTGTAAGCGTGTCAGCAGGTTGTAGTCGCCGTTGATGTGCGACCAACGCATCTGCGCGCAACCAACCATCGGATCCGTGAAGAAGTCGACGAGCTTGCGCAGGCAGTCGGGCTTGGGGACGAAGTCGGCGTCGAAGATGGCGAGCAGTTCGCCTTTGGCTGACTTGTTGCCGTTCTCGAGCGCACCGGCTTTGAATCCGGTGCGATCCGAGCGATGGATGTAGTGGATATCAAACCCTTGCTCTTTATACTTCGCGACTACCGCTTCAGCGACTCGCACGGTTTCGTCAGTTGAGTCGTCGAGCACCTGGATCTCGAGCTTTTCGCGCGGGTAGTCGATTGCGGTAACGGCTTTCAGCAGGCGATCCACAACGTAGAGCTCGTTGAAGAGCGGCAGTTGGACGGTAATGCGCGGCAGCTCGGCTTCGGAGAATCTCGCGCTGGGCTGCGGCACGAAGTTGCGATAACGCCAGAAGTCGATGACCTGCTTGATGCGATAGGCGCCGTAGATGGCCAGGGTCCCGAGAATCGCGAAATAGACGAGCAGGATCGTGTAGTCGAAGGTGTCGAGCTGGTAAAGCGGACTGATATTTCCCCAGGTTTTGTAGACGCCGTCGTTGAAATAGCGTTCAAAGACTTCGTAGGGCGTTGGCCCGATTGGGCTAGGCCATGGTGTTGGAGCTGGGGACTGCAAAATCATTCGCGTAGACTAACATTCAAACGATCTCAACCACAAAGGCACTAAGGCACAAAGTTTTTCTCTAAATCCGGCGCTCAGGGGCGCTGTAATCGCTCGGGGCGGAGGCGATGGTTTCGGGCGATGCGAGGGTGAAAGTAGCAGGCTGCGGTTTAGAGGCTTGTAAGGGCCGTAAACTCAGATCCATCAATCCCGGCACGACATAGAATACGGCAACGCTTCCGAGTAACGCTCCGGTAAGCAGACGCGACGTATGCGTGTTCTCCCAAATCCCAAAAAACGTCAGACTGAAATCGATCCCGAGCGGCACGGCAGCCAGCAGTAACCAACGGGGTGGAGGGGTGGTCGTGGTTCTTAGTGAACGAATCAGCGGGTACAACAGCAACGTGATCACAAAACCCGCATAAAGCCCGGTGCAACGTGAACAGACCGCGAGCTTGTGCCCGTCAATAAAATACGAGCGATCCGGACGCTGATGACAAAGCACGGCAAACGCGCGATAGATCACCTGGGCCACTTCACTGTGCCCACCAGCCGCCGCCAACGGCGCCACCACCACCAGCGCCACCAAAGCCGTCACCGTCGCAGCACTAACCGCCCAAAACACCAACGGCCTGCGCGTCGGCACCACTTGCGGCACATATCCGTTCATAAATCCGTGTTCATCCGCGGCTAAAAACGGATGACGGTATCAGGTCCGCCTTCGATGTGCAGCGTATCCACAAACCGAATGTGGCGTGATTCTGTCGTCATCACCATCGAATGCGTCCGTTTGCCTGCGCCAAAAAACCGCACACCCTTCAACAATGCCCCATCCGTCACGCCAGTCGCCGCAAAAATGATCTTCTTCCCGGGCGCCAGATCGTCTGTATCGTAAACCTTCTTCGGATCCTTAATCCCCATCGTTGCCAACCGATCGAGCACTTCAGCCTGCGACGGCACTTTGTCCTTATCTACTCCCAGCCGTGCCGGATCAAACTCCAGGCGCGCCTGGATCTCACCATTCAAACACTTCATCGCCGCCGCGGTAATCACTCCCTCCGGCGCGCCGCCAATCCCCATCAACGCGTGTATGTTTGTCCCCGCCACCGCTGCTGAGATCCCGGCAGAAAGATCGCCATCGGAGATCAGGCGAATACGCGCGCCCGCCGCTCTCACGTCTGAAATCAGTTTCTTGTGTCGCGAACGATCAAGCACGATCACTGTCAGGTCTTCGATGTCGCGCCCGAGCCGGCGCGCGATATTCTTCAAGTTGTCTTTCACCGGCGCATCGATATCGACAACGCCGCGCGATGATGGACCAACGACGATCTTGTCCATGTAGATATCCGGCGCGTTCAGTAACCCGCCACGCTCAGCCGCAGCCAGCACCGCGATCGCATTGTTACCTCCGAGCGCGCAGAGGTTCGTGCCCTCCAACGGATCGACCGCAATGTCAACCTCCGGGCACAAACCGGCAATCTCTTCCCCGACTCCAAAACCGCCACCCACTTCCTCGCCGATGTAAAGCATCGGCGCTTCGTCGCGTTCGCCTTCGCCAATCACCACACGCCCGCGCATCGGCACCGTGTCCATTACTTCCCGCATCGCCTCGACAGCCACTTTATCGGAACCCTGCCGGTCCCCCTGCCCCATTGTTCGTGCTGCCGCGATTGCCGCGGCCTCGGTTACGCGCAAGAAATCCAGAGACAGCTCGCGCTCTGTTCTGAGGTCGTCACCCATGTGTTTCAGGTCTCCTGATTTAAGGGAAGTAATAATGCTCGCTCATACTAACAGAGCAAAGTGCGATTTTGTAGTTTCCGGTAGACAAACGTAAATTCAGCGAGTAATCTGCACCGGCCTCTTCGTTTCAGCGTCCTCATCACATGGACCGAAGAATAGAACTCGTCATTTCAAAGATAAAAAGCGAAACCGCGACCGCGTGGGACAGTACAAGTCTCGCCACGCTGGTGAATCTCTCTCCTTCGCGTTTCCGCCATCTCTTCAAGCAGGAAACGGGAATAGGTCCCGCGCAATATCTCAAAGAATACCGGCTGCGCAAGGCTGAGAAGTTGCTGCGGACCACGTTTCTCTCTGTGAAGCAGGTGTTGAAGCACGTGGGGATTGGCTCGAATGCACACTTCGTACATGATTTCAGAAAGAAGTATGGAATGACGCCCACCGCGTATCGCAGGACCATCGGCTACTCTTCCAAACGACGCAAGCGACACAAAAAGAAGTCATCGGTGTAACTGTAGGGGCGGCCCTCCGTAGCCGCCCCAGTCTGCGCATTCAACACTGGGGTGGCCACAGAGGGCCGCCCCTACAAATTGCATCGTTCACGCTCAATAGCCGGTTTAGGCAAAAGTTAGCCGTTTTCGACAAGAAACAGCCGTTGACTAGCATCCTCATTCAGATTAAATTGCCGTCCGACCCACCAAAACTTAATTAACTAAAATGGGAGTGTGAAAAATGTTTTTCCAATCCTCACGTGGATTAGTGTGGTCCAACTTATTACTTCTACTTCTCGCGGCACCAGCTTCGGGGCAAGCGCCTGACGCAGTCGTCGCATCGGTGAACAACATCGAGATCACGCAGAAGCAGGTGGATGAGTCGGTAGCGGGGCAAATTTATCCTTTGCAACAGCAGCTTTACGCGATCAGAAAAGCAGCGCTCGACAATCTAGTAACGACAAAAATTCTTGAAAGCGAAGCAGCGGCTCGCGGCATTTCGATCGAAGACCTGCGCCGTCAGCTCACCCTCGGCGAGATCAATGTTACGCGCGCGCAGGTGGAAGAAGCTTACACGCTGAACGCATCTTTCTTCGCCGCGATGAGTCCTGATGAGGCGCGCGAACGGTTGCGTCTTGACCTCGAAAATCAGGCGCGCATGAAACACTACCGCGCGGGTCTCGAGGCGCTGCGAAAAAAGTGGACCGTTAATTTAAGCCTGCCGCCGCCTTCGTTTGCGTTGGAGCTGGACGACGGGCTCTCGCCGGTAAAAGGATCCAGTAAGCCTCTTGTGACGATCGTGGAGTTCTTAGATTTCGAGTGTCCGTTTTGCAGCGCCGTACAGAACACGTTGAAACAGATTGTGCAGAGCTACGGCCGCGACGTGCGACTCGTCTTCAAGCACCTGCCATTGGAAGGACATCGAAACTCTCTGCCGGCGGCACGAGCGGCATATTGCGCCGCCGAGCAGGATCGCTTCTGGCAGTTTCACGATGCGCTTTTTGCCTCGAAAAACCTGTCGCCGCCAGTCTTTACGCAGATCGCGACCGATCTCGGTTTGGGGCTGCCGAAGTTTCAGGCATGCCTGAGCTCCGAACAGTCGCGCACGGGCGTAGTTAAAGACATCGAAACGGCTCGACTGTTTCGCATCGAGAGCACTCCCAGCTTCATCGTCAATGGGAAATTAATTCAGGGCGCCCTCAGCTTTGCTGATTTTCAAAAAATTATCGAGCAGGAGCTAAGCCAACGCGCTAATCAAAAACAATCCTCAACCAATTAGGAGATCCTCATGAAACTGAACTTAGCTTTGACCTCACTTTTTCTCGCGCTGCTCTTCACTGGATCAGCCCGCGCTCAAAAGCAGTCTGGTACAGAACAGGAAAGAGTAGTTCGCGAGACTTATCGCAAACTCGAAACCTACAACGCCGCCGCTCAAATCTTTCAAAACGAAATGACGAGAAAGCCGATTCATGCCGCAATTAGTTTCGAACTCACGGCCTTCCGTTCCGGCAATGTGGCTGAGATTATCAATCAACGTTACGCCGACCTGGTCACGTTGCCGGCGGGCGACGTCGTATCGCTGACACGTGGCGGTCATTCTCTCGATGGTGGTCCACAGGAAGCGACTTTCGCTGCGCAATGGGAACACGGGCATTATGCAGCGGTCTTCGATCCGGTGTGGACGTTGACCGACGTCTTTCACTTTGAAGCAGCGCGATACTACGACATCAGGACGTACGTCGCTTACCAGGTGACCGTCAAACTCGATGGAAGATCTCGCACCTACAAAGCGCTCGCACTCTTTCACGAATCGCGGGAGCCCGGCGACGTTGGCGCGCCGGAGTTCTGGGACGCGATTGTGAATGGGATCGGAAGCGTTTGGGAAGAAAAGCGTCCGCCGTACAAGGAAAAGAAAGGGATTCTGGTCGAGAGATCTGAGGAGAATCTGTCTCTGTCTGCCGCAGTTGGCTCAGATGTGGGAACTGAAACGGCGAGCTCTACTGTGACTAGTTTGCCTTTCTGGATCAGTACCGATTTTGCCGAACATGCGTCGGGCGGTCATGGTGGCACAGCCGAATACGCTGGTACCTGTACAGTGCTGCCGGGAAGCCTGCAGCGGTGCTCCGTGGTGGTCGGGAACTTCGAGGCCTTGGAAAGCGGTACGCTGAGCAATATCACGTTGTTCTTTTCTCACGTGGGCACGAAGGATCAGAAAACGGAAAATCGCACGGGCGCGCTTGGCACCAGTATCTCCTGCGCCTCGGCAACTGGAGTGGCCTTTTCGTCATGTCTTCTCGGTACTAATTGCGGCGCAACCGCACAAGTGTCGCTGAGTATTCTCGTCACAGGTGTGTCATCAACCATAACCGGCGGCAATATGTGGCGCGACGTCAATGCCGAACATTTCACGTGTAGTCTTTCCCCCGTCGCCGGTATCGACGGGACGAGTAATTGCAACCTGACTTTCGCGAACCGCTGCATGAGATTTGGAGGCGAGTACGACTTCTTCAGCTGCACCTGTTTTGGCTGTGACACGTGTGGGGGGTCACCGGTTGTGATCGATATCGCCGGTGATGGTATTGCGCTGACGGATCCAGCCGGTGGTGTGGATTTTGATCTCAATGGCAACGGCACGCGCGATCGTCTTGGTTGGACTTACGCGGGCTCAGACGATGCCTGGCTGGCACTCGATCGCGATGGGAATGGCGCGATCGATAATGGGGCCGAGTTGTTTGGCGATTTTACCGCGCAGCCGGCGGCGCCCAACAAGAATGGCTTCCTGGCGCTGGCAGAGTTTGACAAGGCTGCAAGCGGCGGCAACGAAGATGGGATTGTCGATAGCCGCGACACCATCTTCAACAGTCTGCGGTTGTGGCAGGACAGAAATCACAACGGTATTTCCGAGCCGGAGGAGCTTCAGACGCTCGCTTCAATGAACATCGTGGCCCTGGAACTGGACTTCAAGGAATCCAAGCGAGTGGACCAGTACGGCAACGAGTTTAAGTACCGGGCGAAGGTACGAGATAGTGGGAGTGCCGGCCGGTGGGCGTGGGACGTGTTCCTGTCCCACTAATCTTCACCACAAAGGCACGAAGGCACTAATTCATAATTTCATTTCGTGCCTTAGTGCCTTTGTGGCAAGGTTACTTTTTCCAGGCAGGCAGTGTTCTGCGTGCGGCTTTCTCTTTTTTGAGGCCCAGGGCCCAGTCGGCCTGCATCAAGGTGTGAATGTCGCGCGTGCCTTCGTAGATGATGGCGGCCTTGCAGTTGCGCAGGTAGCGTTCCACCGGATAGTCGTTTGAATAACCGTTTGCGCCGTGGACCTCGATTGCCATTGACGCAGCTTTTTCGCTCCGTGTGGTGGCTTGCCATTTCGCCAGACTTGTTGCCTTCGCGTTGGGCTTGCCTTCGTTCTTCAAATACCCGGCGTGCAACCACAGCAAGTGGCACATCTGGTAATCAGCTTCCATCTCAGCGATCTTCTGCTTTACCAATTGGTGGTTCGCGATGCGCGTACCAAACGTCTCGCGCGTGTTTGCATACGAAACGGAAGCATCACGTGAAGCGCGTATCACTCCAGTCGCTCCAGAAGCGACCGTGTAGCGTCCCTGCTCCAACGCAAACATCGCGATCTTGAAACCTTCACCTTCTTCACCAACCATGTTCTCCTGCGGCACGCGCACGTCCTGAAGCGAAAAATATCCGGTGTTGCCGGCGCGAATACCCATCTTCCCGTGAATCGTTCCCGAAGAGAATCCTTTCATGCTGCGCTCGACGATGAAACACGACATCCCGGTGTGATCGCGCTTGCGTCGCTTCTCTTCGTCTGTCCAGCAGAAGAAAAGAAAGTTGTCAGCTAAGTCTGCCAAACTGATCCACATCTTCTCGCCGTTGAGGACCCATTCCTTTCCTTCACGACGTGCTGTCGAGCGTGCGCCGACGACGTCCGATCCGGCGCCCGGTTCTGTCAGGCCATAAGTGGCGAGCTTTTCGCCCCGGGCCTGTGGTGCGAGATATTTCTGCTTCTGCTCTTCGGTGCCCCAGGTGTAAAGCGTCAGCGAATTCAATCCGGTGTGGACAGACATCACGACGCGCAAAAAGGTATCGACCGCCTCGAGCTCTTCACATACCAGGCCCAGCGAGATGTAGTCGAAACCGGCGCCGCCGTACTCCTCGGGAATGCAAACACCAAGCAGGTTCAAAGCGCCCATCTTCTTCAACACTGAAGGCTCGAAATGCTGCTCCTCGTCCCATGACTTTATGTGTGGCGCCACCTCTTTCTGCGCAAACTCACGCACCGTTTGCACCAGCGCCTTGTGATCTTCGGTCAGTTCAAAATCGATCATGCACGTTACTCTTTTCAGTAGATTGCTAAAAATGACCGGACATCTTACCGAGTCAAAACTCCAATGTCCAAAACAGTATCCACAGATTACGCAGATATCTGTGTAATCTGTGGAAAAGGCTTTGCTATACTTCGCCACATGCCGAAAAAGAATCGCGCAGGCGACGTAATCACCGTGGGACTGGTGCAGATGAGTTGTGTGCTGGAGCCGGAAAAGAACCTTAAGAAAGCGATCGCCGGCATCAAGGAAGCCGCCGAACGCGGCGCACAGATCGTATGTCTCCAGGAGCTCTTTCGCTCGCAGTACTTCTGCCAGACAGAGGACATCCAGCTCTTCAAACTTGCTGAGACCATCCCCGGTCCATCCACCGAAGCACTGAGCAAGGTGGCGCGCAAGCACAATGTCGTAATCGTCGCGTCGCTTTTCGAAAAGAGAGTGGCCGGCGTTTATCACAACACCGCCGTGATGATCGACTCCTCCGGGAAAATAGCCGGCAAGTATCGCAAGATGCACATCCCGGACGATCCGCTTTACTACGAAAAGTTTTACTTCACTCCCGGCGACCTGGGCTTTCAAACTCACGACACCAGCTACGGCAAGATCGGTACACTCGTCTGTTGGGACCAGTGGTTTCCCGAAGCCGCTCGCCTGACCGCACTCGGCGGCGCTCAGTTTCTCTTCTACCCGACGGCGATCGGATGGCTTCCCGACGAAGAGCAGTCAATGAACGAGGCACAGCATTCCGCGTGGGAAACCATTCAGCGCGGTCACGCGATCGCGAACGGAGTTTACGTGGTCGTGGTCAACCGGGTAGGCAAAGAAGGGAAACTCACCTTCTGGGGCCAGTCGTTCGTGGTCGATCCATTCGGACGCATCATTGCCAAAGCATCGGCGGACAGCGAAGAAGTGCTGGTAGTCCAATGTGATCTTTCGAAGATTGAAGAGACGCGGCAGAACTGGCCCTTCCTGCGCGACCGCCGCATCGACGCTTACGAGGGACTGCGTTTCAGATTTGGTGAATCACAATGAACTACGGCCCTTTGGATTTTCTGGGCAACGCCGGAGTGGTGATGCTGATGGTCACGTATCTGATGTTGCAGTTGAATAAAATCAGCAGCGACGGCCTCGCGTATTCGCTCCTGAATGCGGTTGGCGCCAGCCTGATCGTTGTCTCACTACTCTACGATTTCAATCTCTCTGCTTTGCTCATGGAAGTTTTCTGGGTGCTGATTAGCCTCGTTGGAATCTATAGATACTTTCGTTTGAAAGCTCTTCGCTCTGAAACACTCGATGGCTGAACCACAGGCAAAGACTCCAGCGGCGCTCGGCTTCCACATGCCAGCGGAATGGCATCCACACCAGTCGACCTGGTTGACGTGGCCCAAGGATCCGGAAACCTGGCCCGGCAGGGTGGCGCAGGTCGAAGAGATCTATCTCCAGATGATCGCCGCTCTCACTCCACACGAACTCGTCAACCTGCTCGTCGACGATCCGGAAACCGAGCAAAAAGTGCGCGCGCGGTGCAGTGCCGGCAGCGCCGCCCGCATTCGCTTTCACCATATTGAAACAGTTGACTCGTGGATGCGCGACTATGGACCAAACTTTTTGATTGGCTCCGATGGCGAGGGCGCATTCAACGATTGGATCTTCAATGCGTGGGGAAACAAGTACGAAGAGCTCAAGAAAGATGCCACTATCCCGCTGCGTTTGGAATCAACCCTGAAGCTACGAAGATTTGCGCCAGGGATCGTGATGGAAGGCGGCTCCATCGACGTCAATGGAGCCGGATGCGTGTTGACGACCGAACAGTGCCTGCTCAATCCGAACCGGAATCCCGGTTTTACTAAAGAAGAGATCGAACAGTACTTGAAAGATTATCTCGGAGTGACCAAAGTTTTATGGCTCGGCGAAGGCATTGTCGGAGACGACACTGACGGGCACATCGACGATATCGCACGCTTCATCGCTGCAAACGTCATTGCTTGCGCTGTCGAAGATGATCCCGCCGATCCAAATTACGAAATCCTGCAAGACAACCTGGCGCGACTCAAATCAATGACCGGTGCAGCCGGAAACTCTTTTGAGATCGTCACGTTGCCGATGCCGGGCGTGGTGGGCGGCACAAGCACCGGCACCCGCGATCTCGAACGTCTCCCTGCCAGCTACGCAAACTTTTACATCGCCAACAGCGTCGTTCTCGCTCCAGTGTTCGGCCATGCAAATGACGCGCGCGCCGTGGAAACACTCCAAAAGTTTTTCCCCACGCGCCGAATCGTCCCAATCAACTGCGAACCACTCGTCTGGGGCATGGGCACAATCCACTGCGTCACCCAACAACAACCCGAAATTAAATCCGTGCTTTGATCCGCGTTTATCTGCGGCCAATTAATTTCCTCGCCTCCTCGATCGCCTCGTCCAAACTGCGCACTCTTCCATCCAACTGCATTTCGTAAACCGCCCGCGTGATCTCTCCCATGCGCGGCCCAGGCTCAAGACCCAACTCCAATAGATGTCGACCGAGCAACAGCGGATCGGGCGGACGTTGCTCCACCTCAAGCTCACGCGTGCGTTGGATAAACCACTCCTGCGCTTCAGCCCCGTACCATTGCTCTCGCGGCACCCATTCAGCATTACGCCCCAACGAGTCAGCCTTCGCCACTCGATACAACAAGTCCGGCTCGCATCGCCGTGCCAGCCGCCGAAACGCGCCCTCGCCGACCTCGTCGCGCTTCTTATAAAACTCACCGGGCTTCAGATGCTCTCGCACAAGCGCGATCACCTGCCCGCGCACGTTGTAACCATCAATCGTATGAACGTTGATGCGATTGAGAAAACTCTCCGCCGGCGGCACGCCCGCTTCCTCGTGTCCGCGCGAGCGCAACCTGCCGTCGATAAATTCAGTGGTGGCCGGCTTACCAAAATCGTGGGCCAACGACGCCAGCATCACCGTCACCTGGCGCGGATAAGAAAGATCGTCAATCAACTCGCGCGCCCGATCGATCACGAGTTGCGTGTGTACAAACACGTCGCCTTCCGGATGCCATTCCGGATCCTGCGGCACGTCAATCAGGCTCTGGATCTCCGGAAAGAGTTTGTTCACGGCGCCCAGCTTGCGTAGCCATTCGAGTCCCACCGACGGGCGCGATGCTTGCAACAAAAGCTTTTCCAACTCACCCCAGATTCGCTCGGCAGGAAGATCGTCGAGATCGATCGACCTGCAAAGCTCAACAGTGTCCACATGAATATCAAAATCAAAACGCGCTGCGAATTGTGCCGCGCGCAAAACGCGCAAACTGTCTTCAGCAAATGTCTCCGTGGAAACAGCACGCAAAACGCGCTGCTCGATGTCCAGGCGTCCTTCATAAGGGTCGATCAATTCGCCGGTAAGTGGATCCTGAAGAATGGCGTTGATAGTGAAGTCGCGGCGGTGTGTCGCTTCGGCAACGCTCATCGACGGATCGCCCTCGATTACAAACGCCTTGTGACCGCGTCCTGATTTGCGCTCGCGACGTGGAATGGAGACGTCGAGATGATTTCCGATCTTGTAAACGGTAAACGATTCGCCGACGACGTTGACTGGTCCAAACTGGTCCAGGATCTCGCGCAGGCGGGCAGGGTCCAATTGATAAACTTCGAGGTCCCAGTCTTTAGGTTGTGCGCCCATCAGCGCATCACGCACACACCCACCAACCAGCAACGCACGTCCACCAGCGTCCCGAACATCCTGTGCGAGTAAGATAACTTTCTGATCAGTGTTCATCCGCGTTCATCCGCGGCTAAGTTTTTACTCTTCTTCAGGCGATTCGACGACTATCTGAACGCCACGTGTGGATGGTAAGCAACTGATCACCTGGGCCCGATCGATCTTCGTCAGATCGCTGCCGGCGGCGTGCCATAGTTTGACCCAGAACGTGCGCGTCGGCCCATGAATCGCAAACGTGGAACCGTCGATCATCACCGGCACCGGCTCAGCCACAGTCCCTGCTCGTAGCGTCTCCAGCAACTCGGGGATGTACGGCTTGAGCTTGTCAAACTGGACCAGCACGGCGCTATCGTCGATCTCCGCCGGCGGCAGCTCAACCGGATCCGGAGACTCCAGCAACAGGCGCGTCTCAGTCTGCTGATTTCGTTTCTTAACAACCGGCATAAAAAACTCAGCTCGCCGTCTCAGGCGTCGCAACCGGAAACGGCTTCAAACGCTTCTGCAAGTGTTCCGCCAGATCCGAGACTTTTACTCGCTCCTGCTCCCACGTATCACGATCGCGAACTGTAACGGCTTCATCTTCGAGCGACTGGTGATCGACTGTTATGCAAAACGGCGTTCCGATCTCATCCTGTCGCGCGTAAAGCTTTCCGATGCCGCCGGTATCGTCGTAAACCGCTCGCAACACGGGCTGCAACGAGCGCTTGATCGCCTTCGCCATACCCACGATCTCCGGCTTGTTCTTCGCCAGCGGCAGAATCGCAGCTTTGATCGGCGCGAGTTGCGGACTGAGCTTCAGAATCACTCGCGTCTCGCCCTTGTCGTTGGTTCGCTCGGAATAAGCATCCATCAACACGGCCAGAACGGTCCGATTGACTCCGGCCGCGGGCTCGATAACGTGCGGATAAAACCGCTGCTTCATCGACTCGTCGAAGTACGAAAGATCCTCAGTAGAGTCGGGATTAACGCGCTTGCCTTCTGCATCCGTCGGCTTGCTCGAGTGCGAACGCAAATCGAAATCGGTGCGGTAAGCGATCCCCATCAACTCTTCCCACTGCCGTTCCTCTTCCGCGCGTTCCGGGAAGTAGCGATACATGATATCGACAGTGCGCTTCGAGTAGTGGGCCAGCTCTTCAGCAGGCACTTCCTTAAGCTGTAAGTTCGCCGTATCGATACCCAGTCCTTTGAACCACTCGAGATAAAGGGCCACCCACTCGTCGACAAGCTTGAAATGCTCCGCATCGGTTTTGACGAAATACTCCATCTCCATCTGCTCAAACTCGCGCGTGCGCAGGATAAAGTTGCCCGGCGTGATCTCGTTGCGGAATGACTTTCCGATCTGTGCGATTCCAAATGGAATCTTGCGTCGCATCGTGGTTTGCACGTTGAGGAAGTTTATAAAGATTCCCTGGGCTGTTTCCGGTCGCAAGTACGCGAGTGCAGCCGGATCGTCTTCAGCCGCGGCGGCTCCTAGTGTTGTGCGGAACATCATGTTGAAGAACCGCTCGTCAGTCAGGTTCGTCGAACCGCATTGCGCACATTTGACGAGTCCCCCTCTTAGCCGCTCGTTCGCATCAAAAAGGGGAGTGCGGCCGGCTTCGCTCGGCTCAGGAAAATATCCCTCGAGTTTGTCCGCGCGCATCCGGCTCTTGCACTCGCGGCAGTCTACAAGCGGATCGTGAAAGGTCGCTTCATGGCCCGAATACTGCCAGA
>Ga0207670_10000441_pt1 | contig 23238 bp, 21 predicted proteins | sample KBSS23HmetaG_FD_184339 | JGI IMG/M metagenome (GOLD analysis project Ga0207670, IMG submission 184339) | Switchgrass rhizosphere microbial communities from Kellogg Biological Station, Michigan, USA - KBS S2-3H metaG (SPAdes) (version 2) | ecosystem: Host-associated > Plants > Roots >... | reverse complement strand
GTTCCGAGCGTCTCGGTTGCGCTCGCCGTGTGCGTGCAGTTCGCGTTTGCGCCCTGCGCGCTCGCCGGGCCGCACGATGAGCTGGTTTCCAAGCACGCGGCCGCCAACGGCGTGCCCGAGCAACTCATTCGCCGCGTCATCCGGATCGAGAGCCGCGGCAACGCCCGTGCCGTGCACGCCGGCAACTACGGACTGATGCAGATCCGTCTCGGCACGGCGCGCGGCGTCGGTTATTCCGGCGATGCCCAGGGCCTGCTCGATCCCGACACCAACCTCACCTATGCGGTGAAATATCTCGCCGGCGCCTATCGCGCGGCGGGCTGCGATGAGAACCGCGCCGTGTCGTATTATCAGCGCGGCTATTACGGCGCGGCGCTCCGTGAATGCGCCGAATCTCCGCGTGCGCTGCCGCTGACGCAGATCGCCCAGGCGGAATCGAAGAATGCCGCGAAGCTCAAGCGCGATGCCGCCGCGGCGACGCCCACCGATGTCATCAAGCCCAAGGTGGTGCGCACCGAAACGATCGCGCCGCACTCGGGCCCGGCATTGGAGCGGCCGGTCGGTAATTTCGAGCCGAAGCGCGTCGCCCCACCGGTGCCGGTACAGCCGGCCGCGATCGTGAAGCCGGAACTAGCGGCGCCCAAGCCGGCCGAGCCGAAGTTGGGCGAGCCAAAGCTCGCCACCGCTGAGCCTGCTGCGAAATTCGAATTGGCCTCGGTGCCGATGCCACCGTCGCGACCGGAGTTTGCGCCTCCAGCGAAGCGGGAGGTTAAACCGGCGCGGCGAACGGCTCGCCTGCATACGCGTGGCGACACCAAAGCCAAGCCCGAACCGCAAGCCAAGGTCGACACCAAGCCCGATCCGGTGGGGGCCGTGTCCTCGTTCCTGAAGAAGCTCGTCACGCCCGACAAGACCGCGCGCAAGCCATCGGTGGAGGCGGAAGCCGATCCGCCGTCGCAGGTGCAGCCGCCGCAGTGAATTCAGCGGCCCTCGTATGACTGCAGCGCGCCGCGCAGGATTTCGCGGGGCGGCTCCGAGCCGTCGATGGTGCGCACGGTGCGCCGCCTGATCTTCCATCCCCCCGCGGTACGCTCGAGCTCCCAGCGGTTTGCCGCGACCCGATGAATACGAAAGCCGTTGGAGACGCCATGGTTCGGCACCTCGTGCGGCTCAGCCGTCGGGTGCGGCGTCAGGATCTGCAGATAGGACGTGACCACGGCGCGGTCGCCATCGAGTTCGATGCGCGGCAGTCCGGCGAAATGCGCAAGCCCCCCGGCGATCGCCGCCTGGTGCGCCGGCGTTTTGGTGACCGCCGCGATCGCCTCGTTGCCGGCGGTGGCCTTGCCGCGGCCGAGATCGAGTTCGCCGTCCGCCACATAGACGGCGCGGGTGAAGTAGTCGGCGCCGGTGTCGGCGCTCGGCGGATGTCCGGCGATCAGATTGTAGATTTCCAGGCGGTCTTCGATCGCGCGGATGCGATCCTCAAGCGTGCGGCTTTCCATGCTGCTCTCCTCGGACTGGGCGTCGCCGAGAAGGCTCGTGGTTCACATCACCACTGTCAATCGCTTCGCCGCCCGGGTGACGCCGGTGTAGAGCCAGCGCTGCCGGCTCTCGGCAAACACCGCGGATTCGTCGAACAGCACCACGTCGTCCCACTGCGAGCCCTGCGACTTGTGTACGGTCAGCACGTAGCCGTAGTCGAATTCGTCGAAGCGTTTGCGCATCGGCCATTCGAGACCCTCGATGCCGCCGGTGAAGCACTCCGGCCGGACCGAAACCCTGATGCCCTTGCCGGCGAAGCCGTCGTCCGGCTGCAGCCGCATCTTGATGATGTCGCGGCGCGTCGACGGCTTTTCCTTCACCGACCATAGCGCGCCGTTGAACAGGCCCTTGCGCTTGTTGTTGCGCAGGCACACGAGCTTGTCGCCAGTCGCCGGCAACTCGCCGGAAAATCCCCGCCGCTGGCGCATCCGCATGTTGTAGGAACGCCGCGTGGCGTTCCGGCCGACCAGAACCTGATCGGCCTCGACCACCCGCTGCGGGTCGAGATCGTCGCGCGTAACAATCTCGCTTTCGCCGTAGCGGCCGGGCTCGAGCTCGAGGCCGGCGCGGATATCCATCGACAGCCGGATGATGGGATTGTCCTCGGCCTGCCGGTGCACCTCGGTCAGCATGGCGTCGGGCTCGACCTCGGTGAAAAAGCCGCCGCCCTGGATCGGCGGCAGTTGCGCCGGATCGCCCAGCACCAGCAGCGGCACCCCGAACGACATCAGGTCGCGGCCGAGCTCGGCATCGACCATGGAGCATTCGTCGATGACGATGAGCGCGGCCTTCGACGCCGGCGCCTCGTCCCAAAGATCGAAGCTCGGGACTTCCTCGCCGCTTTCGCGGGTCTTGTAGATCAGGCTGTGAATGGTAGAGGCGCGCTCGCAGCCCTTGCTGCGCATCACCAGCGCGGCCTTGCCGGTGAAGGCGGCGAACAGCACCTTACCGTCGACCGCCTCGGCGAGGTGCCGCGCCAGCGTGGTCTTGCCGGTCCCGGCGTAGCCGAACAACCGGAAGGTCTGGGGGGTGCCGCCTTGCCCGGGCTTGGCCTTAAGCCAAGCCGCGACCGCCTGGAGGGCGGCGTCCTGATGCGGAGTAAAGACGGTCATTGCGGTCCCGAATCTGCCGGCCGCAATGTACCTTAAGAACAAAAAGAGAACAAGCTATTTCGGCCGCTCAGGCGACGTCGAACTCCGGACCGGCGTCGGCCTTCATCTTCTTCAGGATGCGCTTGAGGCCGACGATTTCCATTTCGAGCCGCGCGACGCGCTCGGCGAGGTCGCCGGACTCGGCGACCGGGTCCATCTGCGCGGCCTGCGCGAAGGCGACGCCGACCTCCTGGCCGTGCCGCCAGATGGCGTGAACGCGGAGCGTTTGCTCCTTCTGCGGAATATAGAGTTCGAGCACGTCCGGGGTCGTAACCGCATCGGAAAAGATGAGTCGCGCCCCGTAGGGCGAGATATCCCGGATCAGGCAATCGACCACATTGCGGCGATTGTTGAAGTAGATCATGCCGCGCAGAAAGCTCTTCTGGCGGGCGGTTCTGCGGCGTTCAACGGCGCGTTGTTCGGTCGCACTGGACATGCGACCGAGGCTAGCGCGGGGAGTTTAAGGACCTCTTTACTGGCCGGCAGGGATGCGTTGCAATTCGTTAGGACTTGAGGAAAAACCGCCGCAATTGTGAGGGACCCGCTGCGGGTCAGCGCGGCGGGTTGTTCCGGTAATATTCGGCGTCTTCCGCGCTCTGCTTGAAGTCGGGATTGCTGGGCCACTCGACGTGGCGGGAGAGCATGTCGGTGCCGTGGCGCACGCGAAACAAGAGCGAGCGCTGCGGCCCGTTGATGTATTCATGCACTTCGCCGGGCGGATGGACGCAGAACGAGCCTGGCACCACGTCGATGGTTTTGCTCGGCAGCCGCATCTTGCCGCCGCCGGAGAAGCAGAAATAGATTTCGGTCGCGTAGGGATGGCAGTGGTTGGGGCTGACCTGGCCGGGCTCCCAGCAGGCGACGGTGTAGTCGCCGGCCTGGCCGCCGCCGACGTCCAGCTCGGCGAGGATCTTTTCGACGTGCTTCTTGGCATCCCACTCCTGCTCTTTGTCGATATTGAATGCGTACATCCGCTGCTCCCTCAGACCGGTTTTGCCGGGATTATGCCGATTGGCGCGCGCCATGTCTCGGTCATGTCTCGCCCGTGACAGGCCGGCACGCCCCTGATACCAAACCAGCTCAATTTTTGCGAAGGGGAGTGAAATGTTCAAGAAGCCGAATTGTCCGGTCATCGCCGTCGAGGAGCACTACTGGGACGCCGAGCTTGCCAAGACCTACGTCGGGCTGGAATCCGGCCGGCCGGGGCCGCAGATGGACCGGCTGTTTGACCTCGGCGCGCTGCGGCTGAAGGAGATGGACGAGGTCGGCATCGATGTGCAGGTCATCTCGCACGGCGCGCCCTCGGCGCAGAAGCTGCCGGCCGAGGGCGCCGCAGCGCTGGTTCGCGGCGTCAACGACCGGCTCGCGGCGGCCTGCGCCGCTAATCCGAAGCGCTTCGCTGCCTTCGCGGCCTTGCCGTCGAACGATCCGAAGGCCGCGGCCGACGAGCTCGAACGCGCGGTGACCAAGCTCGGCATGAAGGGCGCCATGATGCACGGGCTGTCGAACGGCGTGTTCCTCGACGACAAGCGGTTCTGGCCGATCTACGAGCGGGCCGAGCAACTCGACGTGCCGATCTATTTCCATCCCGCCACGCCGGATTCCCGCGTCGGTGACGTCTACTACGCCGACTACGCCAAGGACTTCCCGATGGTGGTGCGCGCCGCCTGGGGCTACACCGTCGAGACCGCGACGACGGCGATCCGCATGGTGCTGTCCGGCGTGTTCGAAAAGCACCCGAAGCTCAAGGTGATCCTCGGCCATCTCGGCGAGACGCTGCCGTTCCTGGTGTGGCGCGTCGATCACGCCATCGCGCGGCCGGGCGCGGCGAAGTCGATCAGCTTCCGCGACATTTTCTGCAACAACTTCTGGATCACGACCAGCGGCAACTTTTCCAATCCGGCGCTGATGTGCTGCGTCCAGGAAATGGGCGTCGACCGCATCCTGTTCGCGGTGGACTGGCCGTTCGTGGTCAATCCGCCCGGGGTGGAATGGATGAAAACGGTGCCGCTGTGCGACGAAGACAAGGCGAAGATATTGAGCGGCAACGCCAAGCGCCTGCTGCGGATGTAGTCGCCGGCCGCGCGTTGCGGCGCGCGATCTGCTATAGATGGCGCGTCTCGTGGCGTTCGAATCGGGCCTGTAGCTCAATGGTTAGAGCCGACCGCTCATAACGGTCTGGTTGGAGGTTCGAGTCCTCCCGGGCCCACCACGTTTTCATTCATTTTTCGCGCTGCAGAATCAGAGCAGCATCGTCGAGCCCGAACAGACGGTCGCTTTCTGCAGCAGCATATCAATGCGAGCCTTTCCGGTGATGGGCGGCGGCTTAGTCTGGCCTCGCACCCGACTGCTTGACGATCGGCGCCCAGCGTTGGACATCGTCGCGCACGAAGGCCGCGAAATCGGCAGCGCTGCTCGGTGCCGGAGTAGCCCCCTCGTTCTCGAGTTGCGTGCGCATTCGTGGATCCTTGAGCGCGGCGACAATGGCGGCATTGAGCTTGTCGGTGATGTCGGTCGGCAATTTGGCCGGGCCGAACACGCCGAACCAAGCGGTCGACTCAAAACCTTTCACGACCTCTCCGATCGCGGGCAGGTCGGGAAACGACGGTTGCCGCTGCGCGGTCGTGACCCCATAGGCTCTCAACTTGCCGGCGCGGACCTGGGCCGTCCCGGTGACCAGGCTGATAAACATCATGTCGACCTGGCCGCCGAGCACATCGGTCAGCGCCGGCGCGGTTCCCTTGTAGGGCACGTTGAGGATGCGGACGTCCGCCATCATCTTGAACTGGTCGCCAGCGAGATGCAGCGACGAGCCGATGCCACCGATCGCGATGGTCAGGGTGTCTGGCTTGGCTTTCGCCGTCCCAATCAGCTCTTGGAGGCTCTGCGCGGGAAGTTTCGGATTGCCTACCAGCAGGCTGGGCACCGTCGAGATCATGCTGATCGGCGTGAAATCGGTGACCGGATCGAACGGCAGCTTGGGATAGAGCGTCGCGTTGATGGTGTGGCTGGTGAAGCTGACCAGCAGCGTATAGCCGTCCGGCGCCGATTTCGCGACCGCATCCGCCGCGAGATTGCCGCCGGCGCCGGGGCGGTTCTCGACCAGCACCGGCTTGCCGAGCGAAACCGACAGCGGCTGCGCGATCGCGCGCGCCATGGTGTCGGTGGTGCCGCCCGGCGAGGCGCCGACCAGAAGCTTGATCGGCTTCGACGGGTAGTCGTCGGCCCGGGCTTTCATCGGTGAAGCCGAAACCAGTGCCGCGATTAAAAGCGCGAAGGTCGCGAGCCTTGGAATGCGCAAGGTCATCCAAATCTCCGTTTCACTTCGCCGACAGTTGCTGCAGCATATCAGCGATTGTCAGGATTTCTGCCACCGGCCTCAAGCCGTCGATGGCGGCGCGATGAATCTCATCGGAGAACGCCGCGCAGCCGTCCTCGATCACGGTGCAGCCGAATTCGCGAACGTGCGCGTCGCGCACGGTGGATGCCACGCCGCCGTTGGTCACAATGCCGGAGAAGTAGAGGTGCTCCGCGCCGCATTTGCGCAGCACCCACTCCAGCCGGGACATGTGGAACGCCGAGTAGGCGATCTTCTCCACGGCGACATCCGCCGGCGCCAGCTCGTCGACCAACTGCTGTCCCCAGGCGCCCGGCGCGAAGTCGCCTTTCTTCAGGAACGGCCGCAACGATTTCAGATGAGGCGAAATGATCGGCTCGCCCGAACGGCCGGGCACCAGCGTGAACAGCGTCGCAGCGATTAGCATGCCGCGCCGTCGGGCGGCGCGAACCAGCGGCGCCAGCCGGTCGGGCAGTGCGGCGATGGCGGGGCTCGTCTGTCCGGCGCGGCCATAGGCGCCGTCGCGATGCAGGAAATCGTTCTGCAGATCGCCGAGAATAAGCGCGCTGGTTGCGACGTGCATCAGATCGGCTCCACGATCAGATTGCCGAGGCGATCGATCCGGCCGACAAGGCCCGGTTCGATCACGGTGGTGGCGTCCGGCTGCTCCAGGATGGCCGGCCCAACGATTTTTGCATCGGCGGGAAGTTCGAGGCGCGCCCACACCGCAGTGTCGCGCCATCCGCCATCGAACCAGACCGGCCGCGATTCGAGCCGCGCCTTCTCGACCGATGCGGACGGTTCGGGTGCGAACACCGCGAAATCGAACGCCGGACGGCGGCCGATCGCCGCCACGCGCAACGAGACAATGCGCATGGCGATGCCGGGGAGCAGGCGGCTGAACGAGGCCAGGTATGCGGCTTCAAAGGCTGCTTGCACCGTGTTCTCGGAGACGCCGAGGTTGTTTCCCTGAAGCGCCACGGGCAGCGGCACGGTCACGGTGTGGGTCTGGCCGAGATAATGCATGTCCAGCTCGTACTGAACGTCGATCCGTTCGACCGCGATGCCCGACGCCGCAATGACGGCGCTCGCCTCCTGACCGGCGGTGCGCATCCTCTGTTCGAGCGCCGCGGTGTCGAGGCCATTCAGCATGACATTCAGCGTTTGCACCATGTCGTGCCGGAGATCGGCGAGCACGCAGCCGAGGGCGGAGGTGATGCCGGGGAAGCGCGGCACCAGGGCGGACTTCAGGCCGATCTGGCGGATGAGCGCGCTGACGTGCAACGCGCCACCGCCGCCGAACGGCATCGCGACAAAACGAGCCGGATCGTGGCCGCGCTCGATGGAGACGAGCCGGATCGCACCCGCCATGCGGGCGTCGGCGACCTGCACGATCGCGGCGGCCGCCGCCGTGGCGTCGAGACCGAGTGGCGTGCCGACGTGCTTCGCGATGGCGCGTTTGGCCGCTTCGACATCGAGCGCTTTCAGCCCGCTGCCGAGCGGACGCGCCGCGTTGATGCGGCCGAGCACCACCTGGGCGTCGGTCAGTGTCGGCCGCGTATTGCCCTGGCCGTAGCACACCGGTCCGGGCACCGAGCCTGCGCTTTCGGGGCCCACCTGGAGCAGGCCGCCGCGATCGACCGAGGCGATCGAGCCGCCGCCGGCTCCGATCGTCGTGATCTCGATCATCGGGGTGCGGATGACAAGGCCGAAGTCGATGGTGGTCTGCGCCGCGACCGAAACCTTGCCGCCAGCGATTACCGAGACGTCGAATGACGTGCCGCCGAGGTCGCAGGTGATGAGATTGTCAAAGCCAGACGCTTTGGCGATGGCCGCGCCCGCCACCACGCCGGCGGCCGGACCCGACAGGGCGGTGCGCGCGGGAAGCTTTCGCGCGGTCGCAGTCGACATGATGCCGCCGTTCGACTGGACGATGTGGAGTTGTCCGGGAAAGCCCTGCGCCTTGAGCTCCGATTCCAGCTTGCCGATGTAGGAGGCCACAACCGGTTGCAGATAGGCGTTGATGGCCGTCGTCGACGAGCGTTCGAACTCGCGGATTTCGGACAGCACTTCGTGCGAAGCGGCAACAAAGTCGTTGGGCCAGACCTCGCGTACAGCCGCCATGGCGCCGCGCTCGTTGGCGGCATTTGCGTAAGAGTTGATGAAGGCGATGGCGATGCTCGCCGCGCCCTTGTCCAAAAGATATTTCGCGGCCGTCCGGACCTCGGCCGGATCGACCGGAGTGCGGATGCTGCCGTCGGCTAAGGTTCGCTCGTTGACCTCGAGGCGCATGTCGCGATCGGCGATGGGGAGGAAGTCGCCCCACAGGCCCCAGGTACGGCGACGATCGCGCCGGCGCATTTCGAGGACGTCGCGAAAGCCACGTGTCGTGATGACGCCGATCTTGGGCCCGCGGCGTTCGAGCAGGGTGTTGGTGCCGACAGTGGTGCCGTGCACGATCGAGTGCAGCGTCCCGGCGCCGCCGAGCGCATTAAGGCCGTTCATGAAGCCTTGCGATTCGTCGCCGCGCCGCGACGGTACCTTCGCGGTTCGGAAGCGGCCGTTCGCGGCGTCGAGCAAGAACAGGTCGGTGAACGTGCCGCCGACGTCGACCCCGACAATGACTTTGGGAGTGCTCATGCCGGGGTTCCGGCGCGGGCCTTTGCGGTGGCCTCGATGTCGAGGCTACTGTCATCGCGCAGCACGACCCGGTAATCGCGACGGGCGGATTCCCGCGAGATGTATCCGAACTCGACGTCGCGAGCCACGCGAGCCGGCTCGCGTGTTGCCGGATCGCCGAAGCCGCCGCCACCAGGCGTCTCGAGCCGCACCTTCTGGCCCTGGCGAATCCTGATATCCGTAACCTTCGAGACCATTGGCGGTGTCGTCTCGCCCTGATCGGTCTCATAGATGAAGCGGTTCAGGGCTGCGGGCCCGCCGCCGTTGACGCCAAATGGCGGATACTTGCCGCGCTCGCCGATCAGGAAGACGTCGGCGCCGGCTTCGGCCAAAGCTTCGACCTCGTAGATCGCGCCGAGCCCGCCGCGGTTCCGGCCCGGTCCGCCGGAATCCGGCCGCAGCGCCCACTGCGTGAACATCACCGGGTAGAGCGACTCCAGAATTTCCACCGGCGGGATGGTGGCGGTCGAGATCGGGTTGTTGCTGTGGTTGAGACCGTCGCCCTCCGGGTTACCGCCGAGGCCGCCGCCGAAGAAGCAGAACATGATCCAGCGCCGCCGCTGTTCTCGCCAGCCGGCGAGCGATAGCGCGTTGATGGTCGCGAACGGGCTGCCCTGGGCGCGCTCGGGCGCGGCTTTGGCGAAGGCGCCGAATATGACGTCGATGACGCGGAGAATTGTCTCGGTGTAGCCGGCGACCGGACGGGGCGCTGAGACCGCGAGCAATGTGGTGTCGGGAATGTTGAATTCGATCGGCACGAGGCAGCCGGCGTTGGCCGGCACATCGATGAAAATATGCTTGAGCGCCACATAGCAGCACGCGATCGCGGTCGAACGCGCGATGTTGAGTGGGCCGTCGCAGGGCGGCGCCGAGCGGGAGAAGTCGAGCGTCATGCGGTCGCCTGCGATGGTGAGGTCGAGCGCGATGCGGAGCGGCGTATCGGTGACGCCGTCGTTGTCGAGGAAGTCGTCGTAGGAATAGGTGCCATCGGGCAGCGCCGCGATGTTGGCGCGCATCAGCGCCTCTGCGCGTGCTGAGAGCACCGCGAGCGCGGCCGTGACAGTCTCGTCGCCGTATTCGTCGAGCAGTACCTGCAGGCGGCGCTCACCGAGGTCGAGCGCGTTGATCTGGCCGTTGAGATCGCCCCAGTTCGACTGCGGCACGCGGGAGTTTGCGTCAAGGATGTCGATGATGTCCTGCTGGACGACTCCGGCGCGGATCAGCTTCACGGGCGGAATGCGGACGCCCTCCTGGAAGCTCTCCGTCGCTTTTGGATTGTAGTTCCCCGGAACATTGCCGCCGATGTCGAGCCAATGGCCGACCGAAGCAATCCAGGCGAAGACCTTCCCGCCGCGCATCAGCGGACGCACCAGGCGGAAATCGTTGAGGTGCGTGCCGCCGTCGTAGGGGTCGTTGAAGAGATAGGTGTCGCCAGGGTCCAGGCCGCCGTCGCGCCCGACCTTGTCGATCACGGCCTTGACCGCAAAGGCCATGGCGCCGACGAAGATCGGCAGCCCGGACGTTCCCTGCACCAGCGTCGCACCGGTCTCGGCGTGATAGAGGCCGTGGCAGGCGTCGTGCGCTTCGGCGATGATCGGATTGAAGGCCGAGCGGTACAGGGTCGCGTCCATCTCGTCGGCGATCTGGACGAGACGACCGTTGAGCACTGCAAGCGTAACCGGATCGAGCGCGGTCACCGGCGAACGCCTGTCTTCTTGTTTGTCGGTGCCGCCGGGGTCTCGTATTGCTGGCCGAGCGCGGTCATCTCGGGCGTACCGACCAGCTCGTTGATGCCGGTGAAGTCGAGCATGCGGTTGCGGTACGGCTCATTGGAGCCGTGGGCGGCGAGCGAAGTGTAGAATTCGCTCGCCATGAAGCCAAACGCGCGGACGATGGCGCCGGGGAAGATCACCAGCGCAAAGCCGATCTTTTCCAGTTCGGCTGCCGGCAGCGTCGGCGTCTTGCCGCCTTCGACCATGTTCGCCATCAGCGGCACGCTTGAGCCGAGCGCCGAGACCATGCGGGTGAGATCGCCGCTCGACCGTGGAGCCTCGACGAACAGCATGTCGGCGCCGGCTTCGCGATACATTGCGGCGCGCTCGATCGCGGCTTCGAAGCCCTCGACGGCGACTGCATCGGTCCGTGCGATGATCAGCGTTTCGCGCGAGCGTCGCGTATCGGCCGCAGCGCGAATTTTGCCGCACATCTCCGGCGCCGGGATCAGCGCCTTGCCGTCGAGATGCCCGCAGCGCTTGGGAAAGTCCTGGTCCTCAAGTTGGATCGCGGTGGCGCCAGCGCGCTCGAACTCGCGGACGGTGCGGACGACATTGAGCGCGTTGCCGTAACCGGTATCGGCATCGACGATCAGATGCGAGTCGACGCGGTCGCGGATCAATGCCAGCGTGTCGGTGACCTCGGTCATGGTGACAAGACCGATGTCGGGGCGCCCGAGCTTGGTGTAGGCGATCGCCGCGCCGGAAACATAGAGCGCCGTGAAGCCGGCCCGGGAGGCGATCAGGGCGGTGAACGGGTCATAGACGCCGGGCGCGACCACGATGGGTTTGCGGCTCAAGCGAGAGCGCAGACTATCCGCTTCAGTCATGATCACATCCCGAGATAGGCGCGTTTGAGATTGGGGTCGTTCTGGATGTCGGCAGAGCATCCCTCTAGCACGAACCGGCCATTGTCGAGGATATAGGCGCGCTGCGCCACCTCAAGGCTTTGCACCACATTTTGTTCAACCAGAAGGAGGGCAATGCCTTCGGCGTTGATGGTCTTGATCAGCGCGAACAGTTCTTCGACCAGGAGTGGGGACAGGCCGAGCGACGGTTCGTCGAGGATCAGGAGTTTGGGCTCGGCCATCAATCCGCGCCCGATGGCGAGCATCTGCTGTTCGCCGCCAGACAGGGTTCCGGCGCGCTGGCCCTGCCGCTCAAAGAGTCGCGGGAAAATCGAGAACACCCGGCTCCGGTTAATGTTGCGCCGCGCGCGGGCGCGGCGATAGGCGCCGAGATCGAGATTCTCGCGGACGGTGAGATTGGGAAAGATGCGGCGGCCTTCCGGCACGTGGATCAGACCGCGCGCGACGATCGCCTTCGGCGGCTCTTGTTCGATTGCCGCGCCGAGGAAGCGGATGGTGCCGTGGGAGGCGCGCATGACGCCCGAGATGGTGCGGTTGAGCGTCGACTTCCCGGTTCCGTTGGAGCCCAGCACCGCGACGATCTCGCCTTCGCCGACGGTGAGATCGATGCCGCGCAGGATTTCGGTCGTGCCGTAGCCGGCGCGAAGCCCGCTGATCGCGAGGAGGTGCTCAGACATGCGCAGCCCCTTCCGCCATCATCCGGCCGGCCGCGCCCTTGCCGAGATAGGCCTCGACGACGCGCGGATCGGCCGCAATCGTGCGCGGCGAGCCTTCCGCGATGATGCGTCCCTCGGAGAGAACGAACACGTGTCCCGCCAGGCTCATCACCGCCTGCATGACGTGCTCGATCATGACGATGGTGATGCCGCGATCGACGACCGCGCGGATCACCGGAACCATGTCGCGGATCTCGGAGGGATTGAGGCCTGCCAGGACTTCATCGAGCAGCAGAAGCCGCGGCTCGATCGCCAGCGCCCGGGCGAGCTCGAGCCGCTTGCGGCCTGCCACGGTCAGGCCCGCGGCAGGCCGGTCCAGCGCCTCACCAAGTCCGACGGCGCGCGCAACATCGTCTGCAGCGGCCAGAGCGTCAGCCCGCCGAAGCCGCGACAGATGCGAGCCAACGGCGATGTTCTCTCGCACCGTCAGGCCGGCAAATGGCTGCACGATCTGGAAGGTGCGGGCGATGCCGCGCCGTGCGAGGCGATCCGGGGGCGTGCCTGCGATGTTGTTGCCCGCGTAGACGATGCGGCCGTCACTCGGCGGCAGGAAGCCGGAGATGATCGAGAACAAGGTGGTCTTGCCGGCGCCGTTCGGACCGATCAGCGCAGTGATGCGCCCCGGAAATGCGGCGAACGACGCCTTGTTCACGGCGAGCAGACCGCCGAAGCGCTTGGAGACATTCTCGACCTGGAGCAAGGCTTCAGCCACGGTCCGGCTCCGCGGGCTGTGTTCTTCTGAAGATCCGGCGATGCAGGCCATTGAAGATGCCGGCGATACCTTGAGGCGCAAAGGCGACGACGAGGATCAGCACGCCGCCGTAGATGACGAGATCGAGCCCCGGCGCGCCGCCGGTCACGAGCTTGGCCACTTCACCGAGGGTCTTGACCACCAGTGCGCCGAGCAGCGGACCGAACACCGTGCCGATGCCGCCGATGATCGGCGCAAGCAGCGCCTCGATCGAAATCCATGGGCCGTAGGCGATACCGGCGTCGATGAACAGGTAATATTGCGCATAGAAGCCGCCGGCTGCCGCCGTGAGCGCAGCGGAGATCGTCATGGCGACAAGCTTAACCTTGGTCGCATCGACGCCGAGTGCCTTGGCGGCATCCTCGTTCTCGCGTACGGCGACGAGATAGGCGCCGAAGCGGCTGCGCTCGATCATCCGAGCGAGGATCAGCGAGATGCCGACCATGCCGAGAACAATCCAGTAGAACGGCGCGCGGCTCTGGAATTGAAACGCCTCGGGGCGGAGATCCAGCTTGATTAGTGTGCCGACACCGGCGCCGGTGATCGGGGTGACGCTGGCGACGATGCGCAGCACCTCGGCGAAGGCCAGGGTGACGAGCGCGAAGTAGGAGCCCTTCAGTCCGGAGCGGAAGCTCAATGCGCCGATCACAGCGCCGACCAGCGCGCCGGCGGCAATACCGACGACGAATCCGAGCCACGCGTTGACGCCGTAGCGCATTTGGATGATGGCGGTGACGTAGGCGCCGGTACCGAAGAACGCCGCATGGCCGAACGAATACTGGCCGCCATAACCGCCGAGGAGGTTCCAGCCTTGCCCGGCGAGCGCGATCAGCAGCGCCATCACCAGGAAATTGAGCACGACGTTCGATGACGAGATCAGTGGCACAGTGGCAAGCAGCGCCACAGCAAGCAGGATCGGCGCGTAACCCTTCACGCGTGCTCTCCGAACAAGCCGTTTGGTCGGAACAGCAGGACCAGGATGAACATCACGAAGATGCCAATCTGGCCGAGCGATTCACCTAGATAGAGACCGGACAGGCTCTCCACCACGCCGACAAACAGTCCGCCCAATAGCGCTCCGGTCACTGAGCCCATGCCGCCGAGCACGACGATCGTGAAGGCGACCAAAACGAAAGCATTTCCAGCGCTCGGATTGACGTAATAGGTCGGGATCAACAGACAGGCCGCGATCGCAAGACAGGCGGTGCCGAGACCAAACGTGACGGCATAGATGTGCGCGACGTCGATGCCGGACAGCTCGGCGCCAAGCTTCTCCTGGGCGACCGCCCGGATCGCCTTGCCAGTGTCGGTCCAGCGCATGATGAGCCAGAGCGCGAGCGCGACGACGATGACGACGCCAAAGGCGATGACCCGCGGCACGGCGAGAAAGGCCGAGCCGATCTCAACGACGTTGAAGGCGTAGGGCAGGTTGATGGTACGGGTGTCGGCACGAAAGCCGTAGAGCAGGGCATTCTCGATGACGACTGCGAGACCGAGAGTGACCAGGAGGATATTGCGGTCCTCGCCGTGTGCGGCCGGCCCGATGATGAAACGCTGCAGCACATAGCCGAGACAGAAAAATATCGGGGTCAGGCCAATGGCCGCGATATAGGGATCGATGCCAAACCAGTGGAAGGTAAAGAAGGCCGCGAACATCGCAGCCGTCAGCAGCGCGCCATGGGCGAAGTTGATGATGTGCAGAACGCCGTAGATCAGCGTGAGGCCGAGCGCGATGAGTGCGTAGATCGCGCCAGTCATCAAACCGTTGAGCACCGCCGGAACGAGGATGACTGGTGACAACATGGCGGACTGCGGGCGGGGGCGGCACTATAGGCGTGCCGCCCGCGGGCCGGCGATGTCAGGCCGGTGGCATCGGGAACACCGGCTTGGCCGATGCGAAGGCCGCCGGAAAGATCACCTGGATATCGTTGCCAACCACCTGGGTGTTCACGGGCGCCGCGCCCTGGTTCTGGCCGTTGACGAACTTGGTCGGGCCGTAGGGCATCACGTGGCCGGTGAAGGTCGAGCTCTCCAACGCAGCAATGATCTTGTCGCGGTCGGCGCTTGCGGCGCGTTCGAGCGCGTCGGCCAGCAGCAGCACGCACGAGTAGTTCATGTAGACTTCGTAGGTATAGAACTCGCCCTTCGCTTCGATCTTTTTCTTCAGCTCCAGCGCCTTGGCGTTCTTGGGATCGAACCAGTGATTGCAGTCCATGATGAACTGTGCGGCCTCGGGGAATTCCTTGACGAACTTGTATGAGGAGGCCGCTCCGCCGAGCACCGAGTAGATGCCCTTCGGCCGCACCTTCTGCTGCTGCATGGTGCGCGCCAGCAGCACGTACTCGTTGTAGTAGTTGGCCGGAATGACGAGATCGGGGTTCTGCGCCTTGATCTTGAGCACCACATTGTTGAAGTCGCGGGTCGGCGTCGGATGTGGAATGGTCTCCAGGACCTGGAAGCCGCGCTCGGGCAGTTGCGTATTCAGGAGCTTGGCGAGGCCGGCGCCGAACGCCGAGTCCTCGTGGACGATCATAACTGTCTTGGCGGTCTTGTTGGCCTGATCGTTGATGGTGACGAGATTGTCGATTGCGGTCTTGGCGATGACGCCGAAGCCCGGTCCGAACCGGAACGTGTTCTTCAGGCCGCGGCTCACGATGCTGTCGACCACGCCGACATCAACGATATAAGGCAGGTCGTAGCGTGCCGCGGTCTGGCTGGCGGCAAGGCAGATGCCACTGGCATAGCCGCCGACGATCGCGGCGACACCGGCGCCATTCATCTTCTCGACTTCGGCGTTGCCGCCTTCCGGCGTCGACTGCGCGTCGCCCAGCACCGCTTCGAGCTTGGCGCCGCGGAGCGCCTTGATGCCGCCGGAGGCGTTGATCTCCTCGATCGCGAGCGTCGCACCGATGCGGCCCTGCTGGCCCGAGTAGGACAGCGCGCCGGACACCGGGTGCAATATGCCGACCTTCACGGCGGCGCCTTGCGCGCGCAACACGCTCGGTGCCTGCAGAACGCCAGCGGCTGCGGCGGCGCCCAGCGCCGTGGACTGCAAAAAACGGCGGCGGTTCACGCTCAACGATTGACGAGACATTGGTTCCCCCTCTGGTGCTGCAACCGAGACTAACATTGGTCCGGATGGGCTTCTATATTATCCTTGCTCTTGCGCCTCACGCGGCATCATTTCCAGGCATGAACCGGCCCCAAACCATCATCGACAAGCTCTGGGCTACCCATGAAATCGTCTGCCGCGACGACGGCCAGTCGCTGCTCTGGGTCGACCGCCACTACGTTCATGAGGGTTCCTTTCATGCCTTCGGCAAGCTGGCTGAGCGCGGCGTCAAAGTCGCCGAGCCGGGCCTGACCTTCGGGGTGGCAGACCATTATGTGCCGACCCGCGGGTCGCGGCGGGATATCGCCAATCCCGAGCTCGCGCGGATGGTGCGCCAGGTCGAGGAAAATACCGCACAGCACGGCGTCAAATTGTTCGGGCTGGACGATCCTCGGCAGGGCATCGTGCATGTGGTCGGCCCCGAGCAGGGGCTGACGCTGCCTGGCCTGCTGGTCGTTTGCGGCGACAGTCACACCTCGACCCACGGCGCGCTTGGCGCTTACGCTTTTGGCATCGGCGCGTCCGAAGTCGCCCATGTGCTGATGACGCAGACGATCTGGCAGAAGAAACCGCCGCGCATGCGCATCACCGTCGACGGCCGCGCGGCGCCGGGCATCGCAGCCAAGGACATCGTGCTCGCGATCATCGCGCATGTGGGCGCCGACGGTGCGACAAGACACGCCATTGAATTCGCTGGTTCCGCGATCCGCGACCTGTCGGTCGAGGGGCGGCTGACGCTCTGCAACATGTCGATTGAGGCCGGCGCACGATGCGGCATGGTGGCGCCCGATGAGACCACCTTCGCCTATCTCAAGGGACGGCCTTATGCGCCGAAAGGCGAGGCATTCGAGAAGGCGGTCGCCGAATGGTCATCGCTGATGACGGACGCCGACGCGCAATTCGATAAGGAGTTCAGGCTCGACGCGAAAAACATCGCTCCGATTGTGACTTGGGGGACTAGCCCGGAAGACGCACTTCCCATTGACGCCAGCGTGCCCGACCCGGCGCGCGAGCCAGACGACGCCCGCGCCAGCTACCTGCGCGGTGCGCTGGAGTACATGGGTATCGCGCCAGGCAGACGGCTGACCGACATCGCGGTCGATCGCGTGTTCATCGGCTCCTGCACCAACTCGCGCATCGAGGATTTGCGCGCGGCGGCGGCGGTGCTTGCGGGCCGCAAGAGCAAAGTTCCCGGACTGGTGTCGGCCGGCTCGACCCTGATCAAGCTCCAGGCGGAACAGGAGGGGCTCGATCGCATCTTCCGCGACGCCGGGCTCGAATGGGGCGAATCGGGCTGCTCGATGTGCGTCGGCATCAATGGCGATCTGGTTGCGCCGGGCGAGCGCTGCGCCTCGACGACCAACCGCAATTTTCGCGGCCGGCAGGGGCCTGGCGCGCGCACGCACCTGATGTCGCCGGCGATGGTGGCCGCCGCGGCGGTCGCCGGGCATCTGGCCGACGTGCGGCCGTTGCTGGCCGGGCGGAAGGTCTAGGGCCATGGACAAATTCACCAAGCTCACCGGCGCCGCGTGTCCGATCGATCAGCCTAATCTTAATACCGACCAGATTCTGCCGGCGCGCTATCTCAAATGGACGCGTGCCATGGGCATCGGAAAGGTGCTGTTCCAGGACCTTCGCTTCGACGCCGACGGCAAGGAACGGCCGGATTTCCCGATCAACCGGCCGGCGTGGCGCAGCGCTAAGATCGTGGTCGGAGCGCGAAATTTCGGATGCGGCTCCTCGCGCGAGGCGGCCGTCTATGCGCTCTACGATTACGGCGTCCGTTGCGTGATCGCGCCGTCCTATGGCGATATCTTCTCCGGCAACGCCATTCAGAATGGATTGCTGACGGCCATCGTGACCGACGAGGAGGCCGCGGAGATTACGGCGGCGTTGAACCGGACGCCGGACCTGCCGGTAACGGTCGACCTCGAAGAGCAGACCATCGTGTGCGGCAACCGCACATACAAATTTTCCATCGATCCAGTTCGCCGGATGCGTCTTCTCAATGGCTGGGACGACATTGCTCTGACCGAGAGCTATCGCGATCGCATTGCCGCGTTCAAAGAAAGCGACCGCGCCGAAAGGCCGTGGGCCGTGCCAAGTGCATATTCGTGACACTCTAATCCGACTGATAAAAAAATTGGCCAAACCTATCCACTCCGCAGAACTGACAAGGAATTGACGAAATCCTTATCAGTCCTACAGATCGACGATGAGCCGCCCTTGTTTCGCGCGATGGTCACAACCGATATCCAAAGACCTCGCAGCCGCTGCGCTTTTCGATATGACGACCGAAGCGGTACTTCAGCTCTGGTCCGTCGAATGGCGGCTGCTCGAGCTTCTGCTCGGCGTCCGAAAACGGCTCGACTTCCAGCACGACGAACGTATGCCCATGCGCGTTGCCTTGGACCACGTCCGGAAGATCATGGTCAAGTGACTGCAAGTCGCTGAATTCGAACACGCGCTCCAGCCCCATCGAGCGGGCAATCGCCGCATAGTCGTTGTCCTTGTAGTTCGGCAGGTCAGCGTTGGATGTCGCCCCATAGACGCGGTTGGACACCAAGATATGGGTCAGGTTCGGCAGGTTCATCTGCCGCTCTACCATGAGCATTCCCGGATTCATACAGAATGCGCCGTCGCCCATGAATGCCCAGATCTTGAGATCAGGCCGCGCCAGCGCCAGCCCAGACGAGAACATTGTTGAAAGGCTCATTGAGGCGTCGAGATAGAACGTCGCTTCGGAGTCGCGCGTAGCCGCCCACCAGGCCTGACCGGAATTGCCCGCCGATGTGACCACAATTTCGTCGCGGCGATGTTTGGCGAGAGTGCGAAAGGTATCGAGATATTTCATCAGTGCCCCCCGCCACCATGCGGCCCGCGCAGAAGATCGCGCGTGAACAGCACCGCCATCGGGCGCGAGAAGGTTCGGGTGTGCCTATAGCTTCGCGAAATCTCGCTGATGTGGTCCGGATTGTCGATGACCAGATAAGGCATGTTGATGGCGTCGAGCACGGGCCGTAGGTAAAGCCCGTTCGATATGTGGTGCTTGTGGTGATCGCCGGCAGCGCCGCGCAAAGTGAGCATCAAGAACAACGGGATTTCATAGGTGTAATTGATTTTGGTAATGGCGTAGATAACGGTCATGAAACCGGATGCACCCATCAGCGCGGCCGATCCCATCGCGCCCATATAGGCGCCTGAACACAGCCCGATTGCCGACTCTTCTCGATTGACCGGCACATGAATGAAGCGGTCGTCCTGATCGACGGATTTGATGACATTCATCAGCCAGTTGTCGGGTAGACTGGCCACGAGTTTGACGCCGCAAGATGCAAGCTCGTCCGCGATCCGGCTGGCGATATCCGGTGTCTTTTCGGTCACTACATTGTCCTATCAGAACGAGATGACGTGATGGTAAGGGGCGAATCTGAACGAGACAATCATTTAACGGCTGCTTGGCGTAGCGCGCGCCAGACGGATTCCGATGTGATCGGAAGCGAAATGTCGTGAACGCCGAGATGCCAGAGCGCATCGATGACGGCGTTGCCGATCGCGGCCGGCGCGCCGATCGCACCGCTTTCACTGCCGCCCTTGACGCCGAGCGGATTGCTTGGCGCTGGGGTTTCGATAAAGGCGGTATGAAACGACGGCAGGTCGGCGGCGCGCGGGATACTGTAATCCATGAAGCTTGCGGTCAGAAGCTGGCCGGTGTCTCGGTCGTAGACGATATGCTCCCGGAGCGCCTGTCCGATGCCTTGGGCGAGGCCGCCATGCACCTGGCCTTCGACAATCATAGGATTGATGATCACGCCGCAATCATCGACCGCGTAGAGATTGCGAAGCCTCACGGCCCCCGTGTCCGGGTCGACAATAACGACCGCGAGGTGCATTGCTTGCGGATCGTTGGTGTCGGGCGGATCGTAGAATTCGGTGATTTCGAGGCCAGGATCGAGCGAGCCGTCAGCTGAAAGCGCGGTGCCGTGATAGGCGACGTCCGCGACCTTGGCGAATGGCACGGCTCGGTCGGTGCCCCGCACGCGGAATTCTCCGCGCCGGTATTCCAGGTCAATTGGGGCACACTCCATCATGTGCGCGGCAAAGCGAGTGGCCTTGGCGATCACCTTATCTGCCGCGCGATAGATCGCAGTGCCGGCGACTGATGCCGACCGCGCGCCCCAGGTGCCGTTGCCGAACGGGATCTGATCGGTATCACCCTCGACCAGCCGGATATCGTCGATCGGTAGTCCCAGCCGATCGGCCGCGATTTGGGAAAAGGTGATGTCGTGGCCCTGGCCGTGGGAATGGCTGCCGGCGAAGATGGTGACTTTGCCGTCGCTGTGCACGCGGACGACCGCGCTTTCCCAACCGCCATGCAGACCTCCGCGCTTGGCTAGGTTGCCGCTCGGGCCGGTCCCAGCTTTATCGATGAATGCGGCTAGGCCGATTCCCATCAGGACGCCGCGCTTGCGAGATTGCCGTTGCTCACCGCGGAGCGCATCGTAGTTGGAAAGCGCCAAGAGCTTGTCAAGCAAGGCCGGCGGATTGCCGGAGTCATAGACCCGGCCGCCGGGAGCGGAGTAGGGGAAATCTTTCTGTGCGATCAGGTTGCGCCGCCGCATTTCGACGACGTCGATGCCAAGTTCATGTGAGCCGCGCTCCAGCAATCGCTCGTTGCTCCACGTCGCCTCAGGGCGACCGGAGCCGCGATAGGCATCGACCGGCACGGTGTTGGTGTAGACGCCACGTACCCGCAGATGCAGGTTTGCCGTGCGATAAAGGCCGGTAAGCGTCTGCGGATAGGAGTTGCCGGGAATACTCGGTGCGAAATTGCTGAGATACCCGCCGAGCGCCGCGAGCGTGTCCACCTGCATGCCGACAATGCGGCCGTCTTCAGCAAAACCCATGCGCGCGGTGGTGTCATGGTCTCGCGCCTGTGCATCGGAGAGAAACGACTCGCTGCGCGTTGCTGTCCATTTTACCGGGCGGCACAGAAGCCGCGATGCCCAAACCACGGTCGAAACTTCAGTGGCGAAAAATCCTTTGACGCCGAAGCCGCCGCCGACGTCCGGCGACACCACGCGCATTTTCGATTCGGGGATGCGCAGCGTATAGATCGAAAGCCAGCGTCGCAGATAGTGGGGCTGCTGGGTGGTGGCGTAGAGTACGTAGCGATCAGCCGCCGCATCGTAGTCGCAGAGGTAAGCGCGAGGCTCCATCGGGTTGGCCGCGAGCCGTGTGTTCTTGAGATGCAACTCGACAATTTTCTTGGCACTGGCCAGTGCAGCCTCGACCTTGGCGCGGTCGCCGCGCTCGATCTCGAAGACCAGATTGTCGCCGAACTCTGGGTGTACAAGCGGCGCACCGGGCGTAACCGCCGCGCGCGTGGTGGCAACGGCGGGCAGAGGCTCGTAATCGACGGTCACTGCTTCAGCCCCGTCTTCGGCGGCAAAGCGCGTGATGCCAATCACCGCCGCGACGATGTCGCCGACGTGACACACCTTGCTACGCGCAAACGCTGGCCGTGGCGCGTTGTTCATTGGCCGTCCGTCACTGAACGGCATCGGATGCACAACAGTCAGTTCGCCGTGCCCCGCCTTGTCCCAGTCGCTAGCCGTCAGCGTTAGCAGGACGCCTGGGATTTGCGCCGCTGCCTGGGTGTTGACCGATCGAATGGCAGCGTGTGCGTGCGGGCTTCGTACGAATACGCACCAGGCTGTTCCTGGAAGCTGAATGTCATCGACGTAGCGGCCGCCGCCCCGCAGCAGCCGCGCGTCTTCGCGCCGCCGGAGCGGCTTACCCAGATAGCCCGTTTTTTCCCCGCTTTCCTGGGGCGGCATGGCAAACGTGCTCAGCTGTTGAGCGTCAGCGGTAACACAACGGACGCCCGGTTTTGGCTATTGAGCTTCATGTTGCCAATAGAGGTCGTGGGCGATCCCGAGGTCCGATCGAACCATGTCGAAGAGTCTGGCTGGCTGCAACAGCTCGACCATCGGGTGTGAGAATTAGAAGTAGGATTCTAGGACGATCTTGCGAAATTCCGGCAGACGCGCTCCCGCCTGCGCCATCAGACTTTCGATCAGCCGCTGGAGATCGCTTCCTGGCAGATACTCGATCTCCCGTTTGCTCTTTGCGCCCTCAGCGACCAGCCCGGGATCGGTAAGGATGCTCGAAAACGCGCTTCGTAGGAACTCAACGCGATCTAGCGGGACGCCCGGCGCGGCAACCATGGCGCGTTGCGCCTCGCCGATCTGCTGTCGGAGATCGACGATCCAGGCCTTGTCCGCCGGCAGAGCCGCGGTCTCGCGAAGCGTCGGAACATCGGGGAGGTGATGCCATCGTTGTGGACTGAATAGCGCCACCGGCTTGATCGACTGGTTTAGAACGAGCGGTAGCGCGCTGTCGGCAGACAGAACCCCAGAATCGACCTCGTTTCGCATCACCGCAAGCGACATATCGCCTGCGCCCCGGTAGCCCGTCACGATTTTGGAGCGGAGCGAGAGCACATGTGAGATGATGGCTGCAACGTCGCTGATATTGTCCGCTGGGCCGGTCGCCGACCAGGTCAATCGGTCAGCCAACGCCGCATCCTTGATCGTGGCATAACGTCCGGTCGGTCCGAAGTACCACAACTTCGACGCCATCGACGTCTTAGCCAACCAGTTGAGCTTTGTTACGTCCCAGGTGGCCCCGGGGCGCGCCAGCAACTGGCTGATGATCGCTGCCTCGGCGCTCGCATGCATAATAGTCAGCCCGTCGAGTGGCCGAACCAACAAGGCTGCGAGTGCCGCAAGGCCGCCGCTGCCGTCCTTGTTCTCAACCAGCACGGTCGCTTCGATCTTTGCGGCGAGGTAAGGAGCGATCAGTCTCGCGTAAAGATCGTAACCGCCGCCAGGCGGGGAACCCACGAGAATGCGAACCGTCTTTCCGCGATAAAATTCAGCGGCGGGCGATGATCCTCTTGCATTTCGCCCAGTCACAAACGTGGCAAGCGCCGCGGCGAGGCCGGTGGAGACTTGGCGGCGGTCGAATCGCCGCTGCGCGCTGCGTGGGCGCAGCACGTCCCGCTCCTGCAGAGTGTGAGTTTGCATGTGCACCCAAGCAATCGCTGCCACTATCGTAGCTGTGAATTCCGTAACTGCAACAACGCTTCGACCGCAGAGATCGCGCCTTAGGCAGTAAAACTAGGCATACCTAACAATCGACCAGGGCATCTTCTAAAAGCCAGAAGAACTCTGGAAACAGATCCCCTCTTGAGCGCCGTCGAGCGACACCACGCCTAAATCATTTCTCAGAAGCCGATCTGTCG
>Ga0207670_10000436_pt1 | contig 23384 bp, 14 predicted proteins | sample KBSS23HmetaG_FD_184339 | JGI IMG/M metagenome (GOLD analysis project Ga0207670, IMG submission 184339) | Switchgrass rhizosphere microbial communities from Kellogg Biological Station, Michigan, USA - KBS S2-3H metaG (SPAdes) (version 2) | ecosystem: Host-associated > Plants > Roots >... | reverse complement strand
CGTGATCACGTCGTAGAAATAGCCGTAGCGCGGATCGTCCAGCAGCGCTGGCCCAATGCCGAGCTTCGTGCCGGGAAACAGATCGAGAACTGCCGCGGCCAGCAGGTGGGCGGTTGAGTGACGCAGCACTTCGAGGCCGTCGCGCGTTTGCGGCACGATTGGCTCGATTTGAACAGTCGACGCGGATTCACCGTTGCTCGCGCGCAGCGCGTCGAGTTGCGACGTGAGGTCCACCTCGCGCCCGCCAACCTTTGCGGCCAAAGCCTGTTTGGCGACGTCGCGGTCGAGCTTCTTCAGAGCTTCCGCGACCGTGGCCGATTCAGGCATCGGAACCAGTTCACCGTTTTTCAGTTGTACGTTGATCTCACTCATTTCACATCACCCCCACTGCGCCCTAAACCTGCCGGCAGGCGCGCGCGGGGACTACCACCGAGACCTGTGTCCCAAGGTCGAAGACCATTCCTACGATTTACGATTCACCAATTATTGTTACTTCAGTCGATCGGATTCGATAGGAGCGCCTTCGCCGCGCGCCCGCGTGGTTGCGGGCCGGCATTAAAAAATAAAGAATCGAGTAGTCGTTCGATTCATGACGAAGGTCTTCCGGAGCGTCCTATCAAAAGTTAGAAAACTACCCAAGTAACGAGCGGTCATTCTAGACCAATCATGCTAATCTTTGCAATCTTGGAGGTTAAGAGTTCAGCCTTTAGGCTGCTGTTTTGAGTAGGCAAGCTAAAGCGTGAACTCTGAACTGTATCGCTGCTGGTTCGTTCTTCTGGCGCTGCTGATAACACTGAGCTTAGCGGCCCCCTCGGCCAGCGCCCAGAAAGAAGGTCGGGAACTTTGGCAAATCCGCGCCCAGAACATCACAAACGACCTGCTCAAGGACGCTGCCGACCTTAATTCAATGCAGCGCGCCGTGCTCTGGGTGAAACTTGGTCAACACTGGTGGCGCGAAGATCCGAAGCGAGCGAGAACATGGGTCACAAGTGCAATCGAAGTAGTTGAACAGGTCCCCAACAAAGAAACGCCAGCAGAACGTCAGGAACGAATGGAGACTGCAAGAGTGCTCCTGACGATTGTCACCCCCCTCGACCAGAAACTTTCCAAACGACTACTAACGGTGCTGGCCTCCGGTAAGTCAACGGACGATGAACGCAGCGGCGCTGCCAATGCTTTAATCGATGCCGCCGTTGCTGTAGTTGAAGATGATCCAAAACGTGCGGCTGAATTAGGCGCGCTGGCGTTCCGCACCGGGCAGCCTAACAACAGCATCCGCGAGCTGCTTTTCCCGTTACGCGCACGGGATCCGAAACTGGCTGACAGCTTGTTCGTTCAAGCGTTAGCCCTCGTAAGGCAAGAGCCTCAAAGTAGGTTATTAAACTCACTCCTGTACGTTGCATTTCCAGCACAGCGAGGAATCACTGACGACGTACCCGTACCTCCCGACTCGCTGCGAATGGAGCTATTGCAAGTACTCGTAGATTTGCTGAACTCCAAACCGCCCGGGGATAAGTGCGGAGTTGTGGCGTGGATCTCGTCGTGTTTTTCTGAAATTGAGCGTCTCCTGCCGAAACAATGGCCGGTGGTGCGTGCTGCGATTAACCAGTGCCAGTCATCCCCCTCACTGGACCAACTGACCCAACGCCACATTGACGAGGCGACGCGTACTCAGCCGCTCGATACCGTCGAGTCTTTTCTGAAGGCCGCTGCCGATGCAAAGGACACCGAAGTCCGCACTGATTACCAGTATCGCGCCGCAAACATGGCGATGGAACACAAGGACTACGAACGCGCACTAAAGCTCCTGGATGACATGCCTGAAGAGGTGCGAGGTGAGTCATGGGATTCGTACCGCTGGCAGTGGGCCGCGGACGGTGCGATCGAGCATTATAAAAACAGTCGCTTTGGGGAAATGAATCGTATGTTGGACGCGGTGCCTTCAGATTTTCAGCCGCTCGCCAAAACTGCGTTTATTCAGTGGTTACCGGAACAGGCCGGTTCCGAAACAGCTCCGATCATTCAGATTCTCAACGATGCATTAAAGGGATTGCGGCGCTCGAATCTTCCGGAGAAGTACAACTGGTACTTTGGTCTACTGCGTTCGACAATCAAGTATCAGCCTGCTGACGCAAATGCAGTTCTGAAAGACGCTATCGCGTCGCTCAATCAGGTCAAGGATGAATGGCCGCTTGACGCGACTGACTATACGAGATACATCGGACCACCGCTGCTCGAAATGGACGAGTTCGTCGTCAAGGACGCCCTCGCTTCCGTCACGTTAGTACCAATGCGCGCCAAATTGCGATTGTCGTTATTACACGCCACGTTGCAACGCATGAGAAAGGCGTCGCAGAATTAGCCGCGGATTACACGGATTTACAAACCCCGATCTCAGGAGAGAAAGAATGCGTTCAGCGCGATCAGTAACTGTTGTCGTCTTATTACTCTGCCTGCTCGTACAGATTTCCGCGCAAAATGGGGCCAGGGTGCCCCCAGTTAGCGAGATGCGCAGCGCGATTGAGCGCTACACGGTCGATCGAGGGAGCCTGACGCGCTCGTATCCGGTCGCAGTCTCGCAGAGGCGGCGCGACCGGTTCAGGAAGTTTTATAGCGAATGGCTGGCGTCCTTGCAGAGTCTCAACTTCGACTCGATGAGCGAGGACGGGAAGATCGATTACTTGCTCTTCAAGAACCATCTAGAGTACGAATTGCGCCAGCTCGATATACAGTCGCGCCAGCTCAGCGAGATCGAGCCGCTCGTGCCCTTCGCCACACAAATCGTCGAGCTGGAAGAAGCACGCCGGAACATGGCGACCATCGATTCCGCAAAAACCGCCGCAACGCTGAACGATCTGCGGAAACAAGTCGATGAACGACGCCGCGCTGTGGAACGCAGTACAGATATTAAGAAGACTGTCGCCAATCGAGCCGCCCTCGCCATCAACAGCCTGCGCGGTACCCTGCGCAACTGGTACACGTTCTACAACGGCTACGATCCGATGTTTACGTGGTGGAACGAGGAACCTTACAAAGCCCTCGATCAATCGATGAACAACTACGCCACGTTCATTACTGAAAAGATCGTCGGTATTCGTTCTGAAGGCAGTAGTCAAACGGCCGCGGGTCCAAATCGGGGCGGTCAGGGCCAGCAACGCCCGGCCAGTGCGAATGCTCGCCCGGGAGATGCGAGCGATATCGTCGGCGATCCGATCGGGCGTGAAGCACTTCTGAGCGAGCTACGCTCCGAAATGATCCCTTACACGCCCGAAGAGATCATCGCTATCGGCGAAAAGGAGATGGCGTGGTGTGAAAACGAGATGAAGAAGGCGTCGCGCGAGCTCGGCTACGGCGACGACTGGCACAAGGCTCTCGAACACGTCAAAAACCTTTACGTCGAACCCGGCAAGCAACCGGAAATGATTCGCGACCTCGCACTCGAAGCTATCAAGTTTGTCGAAGACAACAACCTCGTGACCGTTCCCGAGCTGGCGAAAGAAAGCTGGCGCATGGAGATGATGACGCCGGAACGACAACTCGTCAGTCCGTTCTTTCTCGGCGGCGAAACCATTCTCGTTTCATTCCCCACCAACACCATGGCCCACGAGCAAAAAATGATGAGCATGCGCGGGAACAACATCCACTTCGCGCGCGCGACGGTGCACCACGAGCTCATTCCCGGCCATCACCTGCAAGGCTTCATGGCCGCGCGCAACAAGCCGTATCGAGCGATCTTCGGTACGCCGTTCTGGTCGGAAGGAAATGCGCTTTACTGGGAGCTGTTGCTGTGGGACCTGGGTTTTGCGAAGACACCTGAGAACAAGATCGGGATGCTTTTCTGGCGCATGCACCGCTGTGCGCGCATCATCTTCTCACTCAGTTTTCACCTCGAGAAGATGACGCCGCAGGAGTGCATCGACCTGCTCGTCAACAAAGTCGGGCACGAGCGCGACAACGCGACCGCCGAAGTGCGACGTTCGTTCGACGGCAGTTACGGGCCGCTTTACCAAATCGCGTATCTGATTGGTGGGCTCCAACAATACGCAATGCACAAAGAGCTGGTGGATTCCGGGAAGATGACGAACCGTGCTTACAACGATGCGCTCTTAAAAGAGAACCGGATCCCGATCGAGATGCTGCGTGCGGCGATCACGAATCAGAAATTAACGCGCGACTTTGTTACCAACTGGCGTTTTTATGACCACAGATGATACGGATAAAGCCGGATCATCGCCGATAGTTCAGTCTAAGCTTTACGAACATCGGTTCGGTTGGCTTTACGCTGGGGCGGTAGAAGAGAAGTTGGGGGGCGGGAGCGCTGGCTGTTAACGCCCTCGTGTTGGCATCCTTCTCTTCCTTAGTCCAGGTTTGTCCCTGTGTGGTCATCTCCAGACGACCTACATTCCCGCCCCAGTTCTTTTCCCAGCTCGCCAACTGAGCTTCCGTAAGCTTCTGGGCTTTGTCAGTGATCTGCACTCCTTCGAGCGGCTCCGGCGTAACCAGCACGCTCAACACTTCCGCAACGTGATCCGCCCGGCTCTTCTTCATCGTAAAGAACGGCGGACTGTCATCCTGAGCAGGTATCTCGAGCAGCCGGCCAACCGCGACCTTGTTGTCGCCCGCTGACGTTCGCGTGGTCGGAAAAATCAGATAAGGCTCGCCGAGCGTGCCGTCCGCATACTGCTCGCGATCGATCACGTAGAGATAACCTGTACGCACTGCTTCGACACTGATTCGCAGTCGATCTCCCTGGACCAATCTCGTGTTGGCCGAGATTCGCTCCGGCATCCACTCCTTCACCGCGTCATCATCGTGAACAATCAAGCGCTCGCCCGAGTCGGATCGATTCGCGGGACGCAGGCGCCAGATAGTCACGCCGACAACCGTATCAGGCACGACGTTATCAACCGGAACATTCGGCGTGGCGACACGATAGGCTCCCCGGCGCCGGTGCGCGCTCTTCTTATTTGTGGCGGAACCGATGAAGGCGGTGTCCCAAAGTTTGCGCGTGGCGTCCTCCGGCTTTTGCGCGACAACCATCAGCGCCATCAGTACCAGCAGCATACAACCGACGATAACTCTCATAACAAACTCCTTGTCACACGCTGTTCTCATCTATTAACGCGAGAATTCCTTCAGAAAACCACCATCCCTGATCCGCATTAATCCGCGAAAATCTGCGGCTCAGTTCCACTCACCCTGCATCACGAACGGCGCCCAGTAATAAGGCGACTGCCATTGCCTGCTACGCAGCATCTCGATCTGCGCGGCGCGCAAGGCCGCCGCGGGCGTCTTCTTGCCTCTCAACATTCCCAAATAGAGACGCTGCATCAACGAAGCTGTCGCTTTGTCGTTCACATTCCACAAACTGACCACCACGCGCCGCGCACCGGCGTACATGAATCCGCGCGTCAAACCCTCGATACCTTCACCTCTCACTTCTTTTCCTAACCCGGTTTCACACGCGCTCAGCACCACCAGCTCTGCCGGCAACTTGAGATTGTAAATATCATGCGCGCGCAGGAAGCCGTCCTGCGGCTTGCCCTGTTCGTCGATCATCGAAAGCACGATGGCGGAAAGACCCGCGCGCGTGGTATCGAGATAACCGTGAGTTGCAAAATGAACATAACGATACTGGCTCAACTCTCCGCTCGTCGCGAGGGCTCGATTCGCACGAAAGTCAATTGCCTTGAAGTTCGATCCCGCAGGTGCAACCGCGAGAATCTGTTCAGCCTCCTGCCGGGTGAATGGTAAGCGTCGAATTGCAAACTGCCCGTTCGTCGGGCCACCGGACAAGTGTTCGAGAATGCGTGTGTCGTTCGCGCTGCTCGCAACCGCGTGTGCGACATCCTTTGCCCCACCACTGCTCTTAAACCGCACATCCGCGGTCGAAAACACCGGATCAGCCACCACTGCAATGCCTTTGGGCGCCGGCTGTCGATTGGCTAAAGTCTGGCGCTGAATCGCCAAGGCTGAAGCTGAAGGAAGACTCACAATCTCATGATCGACGACGAGCGGTCGCGGTCCGTCAATCGGCAACGCGGCGAACGGCACATACTGCAGCGCTCCGTCCGCAATTACCACCAACCGCTTTGTTCCCAACTCCGCGGTCGCAGGTGTGAGAATCATCCGCGCCAGCTCACCGGCGGTTTTCTGAAACTGCTCGTCTGCCGCCGCGATCCTTGCTCGTCGTTCCGCCGGAGTCTCCAACGGCTTTATGACACTACGTGCAACCATCGATTGGTAGACCTGCTGCGCAACTTTCGCGATCTCATCGCGCTTCGGCAGTTCATACGTCTTGAGTGAATTCTGCGTGACTGCCCAAAGATAACTACGCTCATCGCCCAGTGAGTACTCCAGCAGGACGGTGTTCTCGTCCAGCTGTTCCTGAATCCCTTTCAAGCCCAGTGGCTGGGGCTGCATCAGTGCCGCGTAAACCGGACTCACCTTGCGAATCGCGGCTTGCACTTGCTGGTAGTCGTCTTCAAGCGCGCTAATCTCTTTATTGAGAGCGTCAATTTCCTCTTGTTTGCCTTTTTGTGCGGTGAGTTGGATCTGGCGTTGCGCTTTGGCATTCAACGAGAGCCTGATCTCCCGTTCCTTTTTAACTAAGCCGGCGTCGACGCCTTGCAGAATGTCGACGTGCGCTTCGTTCAACATTTCAGTCATACTGCGTGCGCGCCCACGTTCGCTTATCTGGAGTGCTTCTGCGTCGTGGCCCTTGCCGGGATCCGTGGCGTGTTGTTGCATCAGGAGATCGATATAAAACTCGTATGCTTTTTCTCGGGAGGCGAGATAAGAAGCGCGATGTTGCTGGCTGCCTGTCTGTGCCCGAACAGTTTCGATTAGGATGAGCGACTCTTCAATGCTCTTTCTCGATTCACTCAGATTTCCGAGTCGCTGTTCCGCGCGAGCTCGACCTTCTGAAGCACTGGCGGCATTGTTCAAATCGCCGATCCTGCGAAATATCGAAAGCGATTGATCGAAGTAGTTCAGCCCGTCGGCCGGCCGGCCAAGCATGGTGTAGACATAGCCCAGATTGCTTAGCGAGATTGCTTCTCGTCGAACATTGCCGGCTGCACGTTGTAGCTGGAGTGCGTGCTCGTGATACTCGAGCGCCTTTTGCGGTTGGTTCTGCTGTAAGTAAAGCACGCCGAGCAGGTCGAGAGTTTCTGCTTCCTGCGTCTTATTACCGGTTTGCTGTTGAACTGTTCTGGCCTGATTGTAATAGCTGAGCGCTTTCTCATTATTGCCCAGGCGGCTGTAGGCGTTTCCAATATTACTCAGCGTTAAGGACTCGGGGCCTTTAGCTCCTATCGCTCGCAAACCTGGCAGAGCCTGCTGTAGATAGTCCAGCGCTTTCTGTGGCTCTCCAAGCTTGTTGTACGCCATACCAATGTTGTTGAGCGTGATCCCTTCTCCGAATTGGTTACCGAGTGGCTTGTAAAGCGGCAAAGCTTGCAGGTAATACTCGAGCGCCTTCTGTTGATCGGAGGCATCGCTAAAGATTTTGCCGATATTGTTTAGTGCCGACGCTTCAGTCCCCTGATTACCATTCGCTCGCGCCAGAACGACCGCGCGCTCATAATGGGTCACTGCCTCTTTTACTTCACCCAAAAAATCGCTGGCCCCACCAACAAAGGTTTCGAGTGAGCCCTCCAATCTGCAATCATTCAGGCTTTGTGCGAGTAACAGCGCTTCTTTCGCATATTTGAGCAAATTGCGATAGTCACCGAGTTGGGCGAAGCGCACTATCATTGCCCGAAGCGTCAGGGCTTGCCGGTAGGTTTCACCGCGGGCCGCAAAGAGTTTTGCGGCTTCCAGGTACTTATCGATAGACGCACGTTTCGAAGCGGCATTTTCCTCGTTACCAACCTTCTCAGCCTCCTCGAAAAGTCTTTGGGCATGAGCCAGAGTCTGGTCGTCCGCAGTCGCTTCTCGCAAGTGCACGATACTGATCGCATAACGCCCCGGAGCAACTTTGCTATTTCCCGAATGCACTTCGATTCGATAATCGCCGGATTTGTCGGCCACGAGTAAAACCGGTTCCGTTCCCCATCGATCATTCGGACTGTCCGTTTCGGCAATCTGTTGGCCACCGGGTGCGAATAGAACAACGCTCACATCGATCTCTTTCTGTTCCACCAATGCATATAAAAACTGGCCGGAAGTTAGTGCGAGGCGATATGAATGGGTCTCACCTCCCTTGAGCTCGCGTTCTTGCGCAGAAAAAGTTGGCAGCGTTTGTGTCTTTTCCTGACCGGGAGAGGTGAGGACCTGGCCAAAGCCGACCGAAACAAAAAAGCTCAGCCAGAGCGCTGAGAAGATACCCTGCGAAATATTGTTCGAACGCTGACTCATACGTTTTTCAGTACCGCCGCTCATGGATAACGCGTGAAGCTTCGGGGGCATAATCGTCCAGGCTTCACGCGTTACCCTTCGTTGAGCGGGTCGGTAATTCAGTTTAGGTCCTACGCTTTGGCGGAACTTGCAGCCTCATCTTCGCCAAGTCCCGATCCTGCCTGAGCCGTAAAGTCACCACTTTGAGGACCAGTCGGCTGTGGGGGATGCATCCGCGGCGAGTCAGTGCAAGACCAAGTCCCACGCCAGTTTGTACCAGCCGCAACCGGGGTATCCATGCTTATGCTGACTCCGGTGAGCCCGTTATAGTCAAAGGCAGGGAAAGTGAATGCAGCTGTGGGAAGCGTAGTTCCCGTTGACGTTGCCAAAACATTGTTGACGTTGGGCTGGGTGAACTGATACGCAGTGTTTGTAGAGTTTTCAATGATATGGCAACCGACGAGAAGCTGTCCGAAGGTTCCGTGGGTATGTTTAGCGTTTAGGGTCCATTCAGGTGGTGTTGGTGTTGGCATGTTTGATCCTCCTTCAAGGTGCTAATGGTTTCACAATCCTGGCGGACTGTGGTCTGGGCTAAGTTCGCGATAATGCTCGTATTAATCTGGCTTCCGTGAAGCCTTTCTATCAATTAACGCGAGAACTCTTTTGGCAAACCACCATTAAGGTGAAAAGCGGGATATCCAACTTAGAGAGGGTGACTAAGAATGGAGCGAATCATATGCCGATTAAACAGCGGAGTCCAGATCTATCCGTCACAACCATAATGACTGTGGGTAGCAGGAACAGAAAGCAGGAGCAGGGTTCAATAGCCTGCTCCTGCTTTCTGCCTCTTCAATGTTTGCTGCGAAGTATCTCGATCTGCGCCCGCGCGCAGCGCAGCAGCGCCCTACGCTTTGGCGGAACTTGCAGCCTCCTCTTCGCCAAGTCCCGATCCTGCCTGAGCCGTAAAGTCACCAGTTTGAGGACCAGTATTACCCGGCCTCGGCGAGTCAATGCAAGACCAACTCCCCGCCCAGTTTGTACCAGCCGCAACCGGAAGTTTCATACCTATGACGACGCCGGTGAGTCCGTTATAGTTAAAGGGAGGGGTGAAAGTGAATGGAGCTGTGGGAAGTGTAGTTCCCGGTGAATGTGCCAATACTTCGCCGGTGTCTCGTTTGGTGAAGTGGTAGGCAGTCTTTGTAGAGTTTAGAATGATATGGCAACCGACGAGAAGCTGTCCGAAGGTTCCATGGGTATGTTTAGCGCTTAGGGTCCATTCAGGGACTGGTGGTGGGGTTGACATTTTTGATCCTCCTTCAAGGTTGGAATGGTTTCACAATCCTCGGTGATTGTGTCTGGGGTTTAATTCCGGCTTCGTGAAGCCTTCCTATCAGTTAACGCGAGAACTCTTTTGGCAAACCACCAATTAAAGTGCGTCTAGATCTATCCGTCTAAAAATCCGTGTTGATCTGTGGCTAATGATGTTCGAGCCTGACGGCGTAGACCAACAACTTGCCTGCGGTTTTTACCGTTGTCAGCGACTCACCTTTCTCAGCGCCCGGTTTTGGAAGTGAGGGATTCGTTAGGAAGTTCTGAACGTTCTTGTTTTGTGAAACGTTCGTTATCAGGCCTTTGGTTTGTCGGTTGGCAAACTGTTTTAGCGCTTCCAGCTCCGGCACTGCTGCTTCAGAAAAGACGAGCCACAATTTTTCGATGCCCTGCTGTTTATCAAACTCCAACCACGTCTTTTCCGGAATCTGAACTACCTGTCCGGCCCGTAAAAAAGATGAGCCGTTGTTTGCAGTCTCTGACGGGAAAACGACGACGAACTCCGGTGGCGCGGACGTAGTCGGGCCTTCGTTAAGGACGTACAGGTATCCCGGCTGCGGGCTGCGAATGTGGACGCGGATTTGGTAACTCGCCTCGAAATTGATCTCGCCTGCCAGTGGGAACGGATCCTGGTATAGTTTGCCATTCCTGAACTTCTGCACTGTGATCCAGTAAGTCAGCGTGCGCTCGCCGGTTGCGACAGGTGGCGAAGCAGGAGTGACAACGGAAGTCGCTGCCCTTTCACGTCGCGACCGCCAAATGCTTACTGCAAAGATCGCAGCAGTCGCGAACACCATCGCCACGATTGCGACCAGCAGCACTCGTTTCTTGTTCGACGGCTCATCAGCAGTGCCCACATCAATACGCTGAACATCAGGTGACGAAGTTCGATCGATCTCGGCTTTAAGATCCAACTGCTTCTTTAAATGCCGCAGATCGATCAGCATATCTTTCGCCGTCTGGTAGCGCTCGTCCAGATCCTTCGCCATCGCCTTGCTGACAATCCGTTCCAACTCAGCCGGAACCGGCTCCTTCGTAATTTGCGACAGCGGCACCGGATCTTTTTCGAGGATCTGCACAATCGTATGACTAGTGGTCGCTCCACTAAACGGCATCGAGCCAGCCACCATCTCGTAGATCATGACGCCCGTGCTCCAAACGTCGGTGCGCACATCCACGGGGTGCGCCTGCGCCTGTTCGGGCGACATGTAGCTAATCGTGCCCATGATCATGCCGGGCGCGGTTTTGAATGCCGTCGCCGCTTCCAGATCGGAAGCGTGTTCCATCAGCACTGACGGTCGCTTTTCCGTCACTTTTGCCAAACCAAAGTCCAGCACTTTCACGACGTGGTCACGCCGTCGAATCATCACGTTTTCAGGTTTAATATCGCGATGAATGATGCTCGCCTCGTGTGCAGCATCGAGCGCGGCGAGCACTTGGATTGTGATGTCGAGGATCTCCGGAAGTTTAAGCCGTTTGTCGTGCAGGTGAGCCCGCAGCGTTTGTCCATCGATGAACTCGGTGGCCAGAAACGTCAGCTCTTTGACTTCGCCAAACTCGTAGATAGTAAGAATGTTTGGCTGGTTCAGCGAGGATACAACTTTCGCTTCCTGTCGAAAGAGCTGCATGCGTCGCTTGTCTGACGAGACGTCGGGAGAGAGCACTTTCAGCGCGACTGTTCGATCCAGTCGTGAATCCCTGGCAAGGTAAACTTCACCCATGCCTCCGGCGCCGAGTCTTTTAATAATGAGATAAGAACCAAGCTGCTGGCCATCGGTGAGAGCGGTCGTGTGTGCGTGAGCTTTGTCGTCCTTAAGTAATAATGACGCGGCGTCTTCAGCCGCATGACCGCCAATGAAGTTCTCGTCGCTTGCCCGCTGGTGCGACGCGATCAGCTTTTCGACTTCCGAACGCAGCGACTCATCACTGCCGCACTGCCCGGCCACGTAAGCAGCGCGGGCTTCAGCATCAAGCCCAATCGCCGAGTTGAATATGTGACTGATCTGTTCCCAGCGTTCCGGATTCAAGGTATCGCATTCTCAGAGAGTTGTTGATAAAGCCACGCTCGCGCCATGTTCCAGTCGCGAGTCACTGTGTTTTCTGACACTTGCAACACGCCGGCGATCTCCTCGTTGTTGAGGCCGCCAAAGTATCGCAACTCAACTACCTGGCTGCGGCGTGGATCTCGCTCGGCGAGGCTCTTCAGTGCTTCGTCCAATCGCATCAGTTCGCGACCCTGTTCGGGAACAAGTGCCGCCACTTCCTCGAGCGAGACTTGTTGCGCGCCGCCGCCTCGCTTTGCGTAAGCATGTCGCCGCGCATGGTCGATCAGGATGCGTCGCATGATCTGCGCCGAGATTGCGAAGAAGTGTGAGCGATTCGCCCAGTTCACATTCTTCTGATCAACCATGCGGACATAGGCTTCATTTATCAGGGCAGTGGTCTGAAGCGTGTGGCCTTTTCGTTCCCGGCTCATGTAACGACGGGCGAGGCGGTGGAGCTCGTCGTAGACCAACGGATACAACTCGTCCAGGGCGGACTGGTTCCCTTCGCGCCACTCAGCGAGTAACTCAGTAATCTGATGTCGGGCTGGACTCTTCAATGTCTGTCAGGGGGAAAAGCGCAAGTAACAGACTTAACCGTCATGCCGCTTCAAACTGCGCCGATATCGCCCGGCTTGCGCAACATCTTATTGACTTCACCCACGTGCAGCTCTTCCTCCGCGATCATTCGACGCGCGTAATCTTCCAGCAGGATAGAGCGATCGCGGACGAGCTCGTACAACTGTTTGTAAAGTGCGAGTCCTGTTAACTCTGCTTCCAGAGATTCCGTAAGGATATCGTTAACGCCGTGCTTGTGAGTCTCGAGCAAACCACCGATTTTGAGCGACGGGTGGTCGCCAAAATGCGTGACCAGCTCGCCGGCTTCATTTGCGTGTGCAAGACAGGTATTGGCTTCGTTGCGCAGCCAGCTCACAATCGGAATCCGGTTATGACCGTAGATCATCAATGCATAATGAGTGTACCGGACGACACCCGCCAATTCAGCCTCCATGATATGGTTCAAGAGTTTTACTGCCGCCGACTTGTCAAACGTTTCCTCAGCCATAACTGCCTCCCTAGAAAATTGTGCCTCAACTAACTTTTCCCATCAACTTCTTGATGGTTGGATTCAACAGCGCAAGAATCACCGCCGACACCAGCAGACCAAGCGCGATCCCGCCGTAGAGCTTAGTTAATTGCCACGAGTCGTCTGGTACAAAAAATCCGGACAAATAACCAGCCAGCTTGTTACCCAAAGACGTCGCCAGGAACCACGCACCCATCATAAACCCAACGATTTTAGCGGGCGCAAGCTTGGTAACCATGCTCAAGCCCACTGGGCTCAAACACAACTCACCGCAAACTTCCAGAAAATACAGACCTACCAACCACCAAAAACTGACGCGCCCCTGCGCAGTCAACATCGCTGCCGGAATCATTAAAAAATAAGCTGCGCTGATAAAGAACAATCCCAGGTTGAACTTAAGCGGGCTGGATGGCTGTCGATCTCCCATTCGTATCCAGAGAGTTGCAAACACTGGCGTCAACATGATCACGAAAGCCGGTGTAAGCGATTGCAAAAAGACAGGAGAGAATCCTACTCCAAAGATCTCGGTCCACGTGAGTTTATCAGCAAACAGATTGAGGCTTGCTCCTTTCTGTTCGTATGCCGCCCAGAACAGAATAGTAAACACAAACAGGATGACAATGGCTGCGATGCGCATCCAATCGCTCCTGGTTAAGGGGGGAGCCGCCTCGACTGTGCTCCCGATCTTAACTGACCTGGGAATTTTGTTTCCTACGGCGGCGAGGTGCTTGCGCTTTCGCTGGTAAACAATGAGCCCGATTATCATTCCGATACCGGCCGCCGCGAATCCCCAGTGCCAGCTCTTGTTGGGATCGAAACCGTAGGAGGTCAGAATGTTTTTGAAAGTTTGCGTTTTCGCCAGAAAGCCAACGACGAGCGGCGCCGCCAGGGCGCCAATGTTTATGCCCATGTAGAAGAGCGAAAAACCACTGTCGCGTCGCGGGTCGTCCCCACGATAAAGACCGCCCACCATGACGCTGATGTTTGGTTTCAGCAGCCCGGTACCTATCGCGATCAGGGCCATTCCAAGAAACACGAAGGTGGTGGAATGGAAAACCATGGAGAAGTGTCCACAAGCGATAATGATGCCCCCGATCAGCACGGCCAATCTTGCGCCCGTGAAATGATCGGCGATCCAGCCTCCCGGTAGCGCCGTCACGTAAACCGCCATCGTGTACCAGCCATAAATCGACGAAGCCCGTTTGACGTCGAAACCCAGACCTCCCTGAGCGACAGTAGAGGTCATATAAAGGATGAGGATGGAACGCATGCCGTAATAGCTGAAGCGCTCCCACAGTTCTGTGAAAAACAGGGGTCCAAGCCCCTTGGGATGTCCTCCGAATCCGGAGCTGTCGCTGACATTTACGGTTTCCCGTTCAACTAGTGTGCTCATATTGTTCGCGCGAATTCTCTGCCTGAAGTCAGTAAATTTGCGTCGCAATATAGTTTAGACAGGTAGATACATTCAACTGCTTAGACTCGAATGTATAACCTTGACTGGTCTTATTCTTAGGCGTAAGTTGCGTGGTGTTTACTTCTTACCTTGGGATTGGTTCAACGTCATCTAATTGTTAGCTGTCCCTTTTCAGAAAAGAGGTCTCATCATGAAACCCTCTTGCAGCCTCTATCGAGACCGGGCCAGTACTGCTTTCGCGTTACTTCGCGATGTCCGTGCGTACTTCTGTTTTCGACGTTTCGACGATCCAGAGTGCTGTCACCCGGAATCCGAAACCTATTTCTTTGAGTTGATGCAGTAGATCACCACCTGCAAGATTCAATTCATTACTTGTGTATCTCAGCCCAGCGGAGACTGGCCTGCATGAGCAACTATATGCCTCTAACGACGCGTTTGATGCTTGTGATTGTTACCACGATAACACTTTTGATCGGTGTACGGATTTATTTGCGCACTGACTCTGCGGCGATGCTAGTCGCTCCAAATTCACCTCCGGTTGCTGTCAACGACTCTTACACGGTGCATGGCTATATATCGGTTTCAGGCCCAGGCATAGTAGCCAATGATTTTGATCCCGATGGCAACCCAATCAGTCTTTCATCATGTAGTGCTGTTGCACATGGATTCCTCAACTGTGACACCAGATATAAATCGTTTTTCTACGAGCCGACTTCTGGTTACGTGGGAACCGACAGTTTCACTTATCAAATTTGCGATAACCTGGGCGCTTGTTCTACAGGTACGGTAAATCTGACCATTGTTAACAATCCGCCGGTAGCCGTAGCGGATGTTTACTTCTGGCAAGGTAGCTTGATCGTGCCTGGAACTATGGCATTGCGCGAGAACGATTCTGATCCGGATGGTGACCCGATTAGTGTTTACTCGTACACTCAGCCTCTTCACGGCATCGCCAATTACTCATTTACTTATGGCTCCTTTAGTTACAATCCGACTTCCGGCTACGTAGGTCTCGATACGCTTTCTTATACTCTGCGCGATAACCTGGGCCTGTATTCAACGGCGACGATTTATATTCTTGTTTTTCCCGGCGCTGGCCCAGGCGCAAAACCACCATACGCGTCATGCCCAACAGATCCCACATGTCTCAGATTTAGTAGTCCGGAATCCGGAGGCCTGGCACAACCTTCTGGCGGTGTAGCCGGGGTATCCGGCCCATCATGGCCCGATCCGGTTAATCTTGCTACTGGGCGTGAGACTTATGCACACGATCCTGATCTGGAGATTTACAACGCCTCTGGACCAACAGTGGCATGGCAACGTCATTACACTAGTCAGCAGGCCCTCAGTGGAGTAGCTGGCTACAGTTCTCCCGGCTTGAGTCGCGGCTGGACACACAACTATGACCTATATATTCAAGCGCAGTCGGGATGGGGCGCAGTAGCGCTTAACTACCCTAACGGCGCAAAGGAAACACTCACTCCACAACTCAACGGTGGCCAGCCAACAGGCAGCTTTACTACCGTCGCCGGTGCTCCTTATTTTGTCACTGGTATTGCAGGTTCACAGACCGGTGTCTGGCAGTCAATCACTATAACGTGGAAGGACCAGACTAAATGGAAGTTCACTCGATTGGCTGGAACGAGTTATCCTCTGAACCAAATCACAAATCGCACGGGACAAAGCATCAACTTTTCATGGAACAGCACTCGACGATTAACGCAGGTTAGTGATGCCGGCTCAAGCAATGTGATGCTGGCACTGACCTATGACAGCGTCGGAAGACTAGCTACTGCAACAGACATTTACAGTCGTCAAATTACGTATTCTTTTAGCGTGGGTAGTTCAACTGCTCCCAGCAACCTGCAAACAGTTTCCCAGGTAGTAACCTCCGGCACGTCAAATCCATCTGCGCGCTGGAGCTACACTTATAACGCGAACAGCGGATTTCAACTAAACACCGTTACCGTCCCCAGCCCAACAGGTACTGGTAACAGCACTGCAACGATTAACTACGACTCAGTAGGAAGAGTCTCGTCTCTTCTAGACGCAAACGGCAATCAGCGGATTTACACTTACAATACGGGAAACACTCAGATTCAGGTTAAAGATGCCTCGAACAACACAGCGGTTTCGTGGACCCAAAAATTGAATACCAACAATCTGGATACCGGAATTACCGATGCCGCGAATCACAGCACCACAATCGCTTACACCGACAGCGCAAATCCACTGAAACCCACGAGCGTGACTGACAGGAATGGACACGTCACGACGTACACTTATGACTCTTTCGGAAATGTGCTCACTGTAACAACGCCGCGCAACGTGACGACTACGTATACGTGGTCTTATACAAACTTCGTGTTGGGAAGACTCACGAGCATTCAGGAAGGGATTAAACCGGCGACAACGATTACCTATTACGAGCCGAGCGGTTTGGTTAACACCATCACATCGCCGGCACCAAACAACAGCGCCAGCACCACAACAACCACGTATACGTACGATAGTCTCGGTAATCTTCTGACTGTTGTCACCCCCGGAAATAATGCTGCATACACGATCACGACTACGCTGAACTACACGAACGATGGAAGCTATTCCCAGCTGGCGAAGATTGGCCAACCGCTGACGATTACTGACAATCTGAATAACATCACGCATCTCCGTTATGATTCGCAAGGACGAGTCACTTCACTCACCGACGCGGTCGGCAACCAGACTAATTTTTCTTACAACCTGGCCGGACAGTTGTTAACCACGACGTATCCCGCGACCGGCCAGACCGGCAGTGGTAATAGTCTCACTACCAACGCTTACCTCTACATAGGCGGGCCTTTGACGACCACGACGTTTTACGACGAGAACAATACACAAGTGCGACAGGTAAGCCGCACTTATGGTTTGGAAGGTGAGACTTTAACAGTTGGCGGCAGCACTGAGTCCGTGACGAACACCTACGACGCTCTTTATCGCCTGAAGACGCTGAAAGATGGGAACAACAACACAACTACTTACGCCTACAACAACGTCGGTTTGCTTTCGAGCATAACGATGCCCGGCAGTGAGGTAACGCAGTTCACTTCCTATGACAATGGTGGCAACCTGTTACAGCGTATCGATGGAAACAATGTCACGACGAATTATGTCTATAACGACGCTGAAAGTTTGTTGACTGACATTCAATATCCGGCGACAACAAGTCTCAACGTTCACTTCACGTACGACAGCTTTGGCCACCGTTCGGGGATGACTGATGGCACAGGGAGTCATAGTTATAGCTATGGCAATCTCGATGAGTTGCTAAGCGTGACTACAACCTACACCGGCCTGGCGGCGCAGACCATCTCGTATTCTTATTATCTCAACGGCAGCCGTGCAAGCATGACCACTCCGGCTGGAACTTTTAACTACAATTACGATGCAGCCGGCCGTCCGACCAGCATGACGAATCCTTTCAACGAGACAACAAGCTGGGCGTACCAAAACAACGATTGGCTTCAGACGCAAAGTCTACACAATGGTGTGATCACAAGTTACACTCACAATGCGCTTGGTCGAGTCACGCACGTCCTGAATCAGATCGGCAGCACTACGATCTCCGATTTCACCAATATCGCTTATGATGGCGCCGGCAATCGTACCTCAGTCACCGCCATTATTCCCGGCGCGACATTGCTGAACGGTGTCACCAGTTACGCATACGATAGCAAGAACCAACTCATTCAAGAGACCTCAACGCGCAATGGGGGCTTAACGGACAATTTCGCTTACGATGCCGCTGGCAATGCAACAACCTTCCAAGGCCAAACCAACACATACAACTCGAATAATCAGCAGACGGGGACCGGCTTCTCGTATGACAACAACGGCAACCTGACGACATATAGCGGCACGGCACTGACCTTCGATCCTGAAAACCGAATGACAGCGTATGGCAGCGCGCTTACCGCCGGCTATAGCGGTGACGGCTTGCGAGCATGGAAGCAAACTTCAAGCGGCAGAACTTACTTTCTCTACGACGGTGTTGTTCCAGTCGTTGAGCTTGATAACACAGGCACGGTTGTTTCAACCAACACTTTCGGAGCAAATGGGCTGGTCTCTCGTCGCAGCGGGAGCACAAGTGTGTTTTATGTTTTCGACTCTGAAGGTAGTGTTAGTCAGGTGACTGATTCGAATGGCAACACTCTGAGCAACTACTTATTCAATGCATTTGGTGAGACACTAAGCGGTTTGCAAACGGAGCCTTTTGGATATAGAGCGCAGTTCGGATACTACACGGATAACGAAACCGGACTACAGCTACTGACACACCGCTACTATGATCCTTCGCACGCCAGATTCCTGACGCGCGATCCGATTGGTTACGAGGGCGGCGTTAATATTTACGCGTATAGCAGGAACAATCCGACTAACTTAATTGATCCTGACGGCTTGGATGTGCTGGTAATCGAACAGGGACCGACTGAGGGAAACCCGGTGGGTCATACTGCAATAGCTATTACGGGTCGCGGCGTGTTCAGTTTCGGAAACGGTGGAAAGTTGCCCGGCACTGATAGCAAAGGCAATCTGATGGGAGGTAACCTTACCGAATATCTATATCGCGAAACCAAACGCAGAGATACTTGGCTGTATGTAATTAAGACTACCCCATCCCAGGATGCTGCCATGGAGAGAAAACTGCGTGAAATCGCAACAAACGAACGTGCGCTTCAACAAGATTGGGGCATTGCCTTTGATAATTGTTCAGCTCGATCAAATAGGGCATTGGACGCTGGTGGCGTTTTCCCTGGCTGGGGAACGATCGGCATCATGGGGGGAAACACTTCTATCCTATTCAATCGTCTTCCTGGCTCGGCAGGATTTCGTGGATTCAAAAGCGGGTCTGGCGAAGCCCTGTTTATACCTCAAGGAGCAAAGTGGCAACCCACAATTCTAAAACAATTCATGCTGAAGTGAACGTTGGAGGTGTTTTTCCGTGAAGCTTAAACGAACTTGGCTTGTGACTATAATTCTTGCTATTTCAATAGGTATAACAGCAGTCCTCTATCTTGTTTTTATAACTAAGGCTCGGAAGCAAAGATTTGAAAAATTTGCTCGTGCTTATGATGCAATCAAAATCGGTGATTCACGTGACGCAGTAGTCGCGGCATTGGGAGAGCCTAACGAGGTTACAAAATGTCCTTCTTATGCGGGTGTCCCTAAAATGGAGAAGGAATTTCAATCGAAGTGTTTTCAACAATATGAATACTTCTCATTTATGGCGCAACGAACGATTTACTTTGATCGGAATGGAGCGGTTATCCATAAGAGCATGGCGGTTTCACCCTAATCGACTTTCTCAAAACAACCTTAGGCGGCTTGTTGTTGCCAGCGACTTCGTCGCAGCAAGTCGCGAACAAGCGACCGGGGCTCAACAACCTTTTCTCAGGCCCGAACATCTGATCTCCACAACCGAAAGACCACTCTCCCGAACGCAGCAACTTCCAGCCAGGAAACTGTTATGAGGAAATTTAAACTGCAGCTGATCGTGCTTTTGAGTGTCTCTTTCCTGCCCTTCAGTCTTTACGCCCAGTCAGGTCGCAAGACGACGCCCGAGTCGAAACCCGGCAAGATTGACAAAGCAAAACCAGCCGACACCAACGACGAAGTCCGCCAGTCGACCATCTCGCCCGGCGGCGAAACTGTCGAAGGCGACGTCATTCGCTTCGATACGGCTCTGGTAACCGTGCCGGTAACCGTTCTAGATCGGAACGGCAGATACGTCCCGCAGCTGCGCCGCGAAGACTTTCGCCTCTACGAAAACGGCGAGGAACAGAAGATCGCATACTTCGCCACCACTGATTCACCATTCAGCGTCGTCTTACTGATCGACACCAGCGGCTCTACACAGTTTCGTCTCGACGACATCCAGGACGCCGCCATCAACTTCGTCGGCAAGCTGAAACCTTCAGACAGCGTGATGGTGATGTCGTTTGACGATCGAATTAAGGTGGAATGTAAAACGACCACCGATCGCAACGTGATTACGAAAGCCATTCGCCACACGCGCACCGGCGGCGGCACGCGTCTCTACGACGCCGTCGAAGACATCCTGAAGAAACAACTCGCAACCATTTCCGGTCGCAAAGCAGTCGTGCTCTTTACCGACGGCGTCGACACGACCAGCTACCGCGCTTCGTACGACACCACCATGCGTTTGGCTGAAGAGTCAGACGCGCCGATCTATTCAGTTGATTATGACACTTCGGGACTCGGCACCGGCAACGTCAACGCTCCGGGAGGATTGCCTGGTCGCGGAGGAATCTTCGGCATTCCGCTCCCAGTTCCGGGAATCCCCGGCACGACAACGGGCGGCACGAACCCCGGCGATTACCGGAGAGCCACGGCTTATCTAAAAGCACTTTCAAACACGACCGGAGGACGCTTCTACAGCGGCGATTCCCTCTTCGGAATCGCGCAAGCGTTCACCTGGATTGCCGAGGAATTAGGACGCCAGTACAGTCTTGGCTATTACCCGGCAAAGGCCGGTAAAGACGGTGAGCGACGACAAATAAAAGTGAAAACGACTGAAGGTGATCTGGTGGTGAAGGCCCGCGATAGTTATATCTATTCTGACAAGGCCAAGAAGTTCGCACAGGCTACACGGCTGAATCCGTAATCCAATCCGTGTAGTCTGTGGTTAATTGCTGTAAAAGAACTTTCCCTGCATTTCCCAACTGCCCAGGTGAAACTGCCGTTGCGCACCACAGCTCAAACACTTTCGATAAGCGCGGCCTCCGCGTGAGAACGGCCGGCTCAGCTCCACGTGCCAGCAACCAAACACTCTCGTCATAAAATTGCTAATCTTTCCGGTTAACGCCTGCATGATTGTTTACCTCTTAAAAAATCCTTCCGAGCTATCCTTCATGAGCTAACGCGCAAACAATCCGCGAATTGGGTCAGCCAGCCCTATCGCGCGCGGTTCTGTTCGTCTTATACTAATGGGCTTTAAGTCTTGGATTCGGGAGAGTTAACGATTGAACGAGCGCCCCGCAGACAACGTAACTCGGCTACTGATCGAGCTCTCAAACGGCGATCGGGCAGCGGTTGATCTTTTGTTACCCGTCATCTACGATGAACTCCGCAAGCTTGCGGCTAATTATCTGCGTCGGGAACGAGTTGATCACACGCTGCAACCAACCGCGCTGGTGCATGAGGCTTATATAAAACTCATCGATCAGTCGCGAGTGAACTGGCAGAACCGTGCTCATTTTTTCGGAGTCGCTGCACAGATAATGCGGCGCTTGCTGGTGGATCATGCGCGCAAGCACAATGCGGAAAAGCGTGGCCAGGATTTTCAAAAACTCTCTCTGGATGAAAACATCGATCGAGCGGTCGAACGAAGCGCCGAGCTGATTGCGCTGGACGATGCGCTCAAAACCCTGGCAAGTTTCGACGCACAAAAAGCGCGCATGGTCGAGTTACGCTACTTCGGCGGTCTCTCCATCGAAGAGACAGCAGACGTTTTGGGTGTTACTCCCACAACCATCAAACGTCATTGGCGGTTTGCCAAAGCCTGGCTTCATGGGGAAATGCAAAGAAATAGTTGATGGCACGCAGCAAGTCCAATCCAACAATTAGTCATCTCATTGCCTGCCGATTGCCAAATGCCGATTTGATTTTCAATTGGCAATTGGAAATCGGAAATTGGCAATGATGGATCAAAGGTTATACACATCCCAGGTAATGACTCCCGAACGTTGGCGACAAGTTGAAGAAATCTTTCAGGCGGCCCTCGATCTTTCACCCGAAGATCGAAACCGTTACGTATCCGAGGTGTGCGCGCAAGACACAGCTCTCAGACGTGACGTTGAATCCCTACTCTCTCAATATGACAGCGCCGGCGAGCTCCTCGATGAACCCATCTACGGGAATACCGAGTTGAGCGCGCTCGAATCATTTGTCGAAGAAAAAGACCCGATGATCGAGCGCCTGCTGAACAAGAAATATCGTATCGAGCGAGAAATCGGACGCGGCGGTATGGGCGCGGTGTACGAAGCCTCACGCGCCGATAACGAGTTCAACAAGCGCGTGGCCATCAAGCTGGTGAAGCGCGGCATGGATACGGATTTCATCCTCCGTCGCTTCCGTAAAGAACGGCAGATACTCGCCGCGCTCGATCACCCACACATCGCCGGCCTGCTCGACGGTGATACCACGGAAGACGGCCTGCCCTACTTCGTGATGGAGTTTATCGAAGGGCAGCCACTCTACAGTTATTGCGACACCAATAAACTCAACATCACCGAACGACTGAAACTGTTTCGCTCGATCTGCGACGCGGTCCACTACGCACACCAGAAAGAGATCGTACACCGCGATATCAAACCATCAAACGTACTCGTAACCTCCGCCGGCATTCCGAAACTGCTCGACTTCGGTATCGCCAAATTGCTCAACCCGCAACTCGCGGGCGACATCACTCACGATCCGACGGCGACGGCGATGCGTTTGATGACGCCTGAGTACGCGTCGCCGGAACAGGTACAAGGCGCGCCGACCACGCCCAGCACAGACGTGTATTCACTCGGCGTATTGCTCTACGAGCTGCTGACCGGTCACAGACCTTATCGCCTGGTTAACCGCGCGCCGCACGAAATCGCGCGCGTGATCTGCGAGGAAGCGCCGGCACCTCCGAGTATTATCATCACACGCGCTGAAGATCTGTTACCGAGTCTTGCAAAGACAGGCGACGAAGCCACAACACTCAAACAGCTTTACATCACGCGAGGCGGAACTCTCGAGACAATCCGCCGCGCGCTTGCCGGCGACCTCGATAACATCGTCATGCAGGCTCTACGCAAGGAGCCGGAATGGCGATACCAGACCGCCGCTGAGCTGCGCGACGACATCACACGCTATCTCGAAGGTCGCCCGATCAGCGATCTGCCCGACCCGCCGCACGCGAGCATGCTCGCCCGGCCGGAGTTATCGAATGAGAACTCGTTGGCTGTTCTGCCGATGAAGTTGATGGACATCAACCAGTCCGAGAGTAATCCCGATTATCTCGGCACCGGCTTGGCGGATGCACTCATCACGCGGCTCAGCGCTATTCGCAGTTTCGCCGTCAGACCAACCAGCAGCGTGCTTCGCTACGGCCCGGACGCCGATCCTTTGCGCGCCGGGC
>Ga0207670_10000430_pt1 | contig 23580 bp, 13 predicted proteins | sample KBSS23HmetaG_FD_184339 | JGI IMG/M metagenome (GOLD analysis project Ga0207670, IMG submission 184339) | Switchgrass rhizosphere microbial communities from Kellogg Biological Station, Michigan, USA - KBS S2-3H metaG (SPAdes) (version 2) | ecosystem: Host-associated > Plants > Roots >... | reverse complement strand
CATCCCAATACCAGCTTGGTGCGCTGGGATTCGACGAGGAGTTGGTCGCGTTTCGCCGTCGCTTCCGCGGCCTGCAGCGCGCGAACCGACGCGTTGCTCTGTTCAGCCAGGGTTCTCAAACGCTCGAATTCGCGCTGCGACGTTTCGGCAGCGACTTGAGCCGTCGCGAGTTCTGACATGAGCGACGCGAGAGGCGCCGGGTCCAGCACGTGGCCGTACCCTTGGACTTCCGGTTGCCACTGGGCCGGGTGGGGATGCTCCACGATCAGGCCTATCCGTTTCTGCGCTTCGACATCCAGCATTACGACGGCCTCGCCGTTGGTTGACACAGAACGAATCAAGTGTTTGTCCGGCGTGTCTGCCGCGTCATGGTCGCCTCCGGATTTCGAGCAACCGATGAGCAGACTTGCGGTCATCGCGGCTTGTAACGCGGAAAGAATGTGTCGGGATTTCATGGGTCTCACCGGCGCAAGCGTGGGGCAGAGGGGACAACGGCCATTCGCAATTCGGCCAAGCGTGATGACATCGAACCCGACCGGTTCCACCCGCCCTGCATTGAGAGCTTCAACATTCACTTGTCCGCGCGTCCGGGCGGGTTTTGAACGGTGTTGATGAGGGTTGCCATGGAACCCGCCTCACGCGCTGCATCGATGGGCCGTTGCAGCGCGTCTTCCAGTGCGCCGATGGATTGCCGCAGCTTTGTCCGACCATCGAGCTGGGCCAGAGCGGCAACGCCAAGCTCCAGTTGGATGGTCAACCGGTCCAATGGATCGGCGGCGCCGGCCTTGAGTTGCGCTTCCGCGGACCGCTCCTGTTGTTGCGCGGCAGCCATGAGCGCGTCGGTCGCGGCCGTTTGCTCGCGCGCGGCGCCGTAGGCGGCGCCGGCGCGATCAATCTCGCCGATGACTCTCGCCTGTAACTCGGTGAAACGGGTGGCCGATTCGACTCGGCGCGCCCTGGCTTCGGCGATCGGTCCCTGGTTCTGGTTGAGCACGGGCAGTTCGAACGTGACGCCCAGCGACCATTTGTTGTCGCCCTGATCGTATTGGTAGCCCGGACTCAAGTGCACATCCGGATATTGTTTCGCGATTTGGACCTGCAGTTCAGCCTCGGCCGCGGCGTACTCAGCCAGCGCGCTCAGAATGTCGGACCGACCCTGCAACCCAATCCGGCGCGCCTCGGCGGAGGTGAGTTGGTCGGCGGAATCCTCCTCGAATTCCGGTGACAACCGGACATCTGCCAGCGCTCTGTCGCCCATGCCGACCGCTTCCGCCAACCGCGCACGGGCATCGGCGCGTTTGGATCGCGCATCGCTCAAATCAATCCGGGTCTTGTTCAGCCCGATGCGCGCCACGGTTAGCTCCGGCAGCGAAATCGCGCCGACGGCGAGGCGTTGTTCGAGCAGATTCACGATTTGTTCCTGCACGCGGATCTGATTTTCCAACAGCGCGGCACGGCCATCAGCAAGGGTAAAGTCCAGCAAGCTTCCGCGCACATGGCTGCGCACCTGCCACGCGACGGTCACGGTGTTCAGCCGGGCCGACTCGGACAGATGCTCGGCTTTGGCGATGCGACGACCGCGCTTGCCCGCCGTTTCCACCGGAATATCAACACTGAAAAACGCAATCCACGGCGACAACCCGTTGGCGGCGCTGAAATCATAGCCCGGAGACAGATTGAGCGTCGGGTTCGGACGCCCGCCGGCAGTTCGGACCCCGGCCTGAGCAGCGCTCCACTGCGCCCGCGCCACGGCGAGGCTTGGGTGGAAGTAATACGCGGCGAGGGTGAGCGTCTTGAAATCCCAGGCTTTCGGCGGCCACGTTTCCAGCTCATTGGGAACGGTTCGTTCGAGGAATTCTCTTAGGCCAGCGTCGTCGAGCCGGCGCTGTTCGAGCTGCGCCGCGTTATGCGCGGGAGAGATCGGCTGCGGATCGAACCGGGCGCAGCCGGCCAGCCACGCCACGAGGACAATGATTGCGCAACGATTCACGAAACCGAGGGCGATTCGAGCGGATTATTCACGGCGGTCCGCTCATCTCTATAAGACGCCGCTGACTCCTTCAAGGTCTTTGTAATGCATCCACGAGTTGTCGGTTCGTGGGAGCGCGGCCTTCAGGCCGCTTCGGCGTGAGCAAGCTCACGATTTTGGAGTTGAGCCAAAGCTGCGGGACCGCCGACATTGAAGCGCCGTAAACGGCGCGCTCCGTTACTGACAACATGCGGATGCACCGTCTTTGTAGTAATCCTTGAACTCGCCGTTGCGTCCTAAGGGAAAGCGGCTAACCTCTCCTCGTGTCTGATCAACCGCTACAGGTCCTCGCCGTCGCGGGCAGTCTGCATCGAGCGTCGGTCACGCGCACTGTGGTACTGCGAGTGGCCGAGGGATTAAGGGCCGAAGGTTGCAGCGTGGATGCGCTCGATTTCGAAACGGAGCCGCTCCCGCTCTACAACCCCGACACGGCTTACGGCGCGCCCGGGTTCGACGCGCTCCAAACCCGCGTGGAGCGGGCGGACGTTTACGTGCTCGGCACACCCGATTATCACGGCAGTATCAGCAGCGCGATGAAGAATTTTCTGGACCATTTCTGGCAGGAGTTTGCCGGGAAATTGTTTGCCACCATCGTTGCTTCGCACGAGAAAGGGCTGACCGTGACCGACCAACTCCGCACGGTGGCGCGCCACTGTTACGCCTGGACGCTGCCCTACGGCGTCGCGTTCTCTGAGAAGGAGGATGTCAAGAATGGCCAGGTCGCCAGCGACGCGCTGAAGCAGCGGCTCGACCTGTTCGTTCGCGACGTGCGCATCTACGGGACGTTGCTGGCGCGACAACGCCGCGCGGATTTAGCGGGAACGGAGCCGGGATTTATGGCCAAGCATCGGAAGTGACTGCATCCCTGCCGGCGTGTTCCCGCGCGAGTCTCGCCGGCGAGGACGCCGGCGCTCCCAGGATGGCCGCCCGTTCATGGTCCCCAAGCACGGGCAAAGCTCAGTGTTGGTGCTGATGTTTGTCTATAGAGGCCTGCGACTGCGGCGCAGGCGGCTGCGCGCTGGCCTTCAGGATTTCCTCCGCGTCCTTCACCACGATGAGTTGGCCGAACATCACCTTCCAGTGTTCCGGATAAGTGCAGACATAATCGTAGTCACCGGGCTTTTCGGGCGCGGTCAGTTTCAGCGTTTCCTTTTGGCCCGGCTCGATCAGTTTCGAGGCGGCAACGATTTTCCTGTTGTTCGGCACGTAAAGTCGTCCCTGGCGGTCCGGCTTGGGGGACATCGTCTGCGCCTGGGTGCCGACTTCCTCTCGCGCGCCCGGCTGAACGAAGACGATGTTGTGTGGCATCATGTCCAGGTTTTCGAAAATGATCTCGAACGGCTTGCCGGCCTCGACCACCAGCCGAGTCGTGTCGTAGCGCATCTGCTCGCGGACGCTCTTGATAACGAAGACGCGAACGCTCAGGTCAAGCAATTCCCTGCGGATCCGGGTGGATTGGGCGGCCGGCAGCAGCGAGGCCATCTCCGTGCCTACTTGCACAGTCTCAATGTAGTCCTGCTCAGTGCGTTTGGCGGCGGGCACAGTCCTGGCCCAGGCGAGGATGGATTCCGCAACCGGCGCGGCCAGTTCCTTGTTCCACGCCTCACGCGGAAGCTGCGTCACGGCGCGCGCTGCGGCGGTCAGGTCGCGGCCGTCGCGCAAATGAGCGGCGAGGATCTCGAAGTTTTTTCCGGCGTTGTCCGGCCCCATGAGCGGAAGCGCGCCAAGGGCGGCGCCGCGCACGTTGCCCGGCGTCGAGGTGTCAGCTAGGGCGGCGGTCAGGAGTGGTTCGAAGCCCGTCCGGAATGCGGGGTCCGCCAGCAGGATGATGGAGTCGATCAGCGCGGCGCGTGTCTCGGGGTTTCGGGCGGTGGCTTCCCAAACGGCGTCGGGTTTGCCGTCGGCGGCAACGAGCGCCGCGTACGCAGCCCGGCGCACCGGGGTTTGCCGGGCGCTTTCCGCGAGGTTGGACAACGCGGCGCGGGACTTCGCGAGGTCCGACGCCGGGGTCGCGGTCAGCAGCAACCCCAGGTCCGCTGCGGCCGCCGGGGCGGAGGAAGCGGAATCCAGGCGGCGCAAAGCGGTAACGGCTTCGCTGACGCGGTCGGTCTGGTGCAGCTTGGCCAACTGATCCAGCGCCTTGCTGCGGCTGTTGAGATCGATCCCTTTGCGATTGAGTCGCTCGTTCACGACCGCCTCGACATCGGGCGCCTGCATTAATTCCTTGTCCGAAAGCCGCTCCAGTGTTCTGGCGAGGACCTGCGGGTCCTGGGGCAGAAAGATCTCCTTCGAGCCTTTCTGCAGCTGGCGCAACGTTTCCTTGAAGAGGTAATCGAGATAGTAGTCGGTGTCGTATCTCAGGATCTCATGCGCGGTCGCGAGCGCTTCGCGGCCGTTGAAAAAACTCAGGGCCCGCACGGCTTCCAGACGAACGCGCGGCGACTCATCGTTCGCGGCGGCGCGCAGGAGAGCCAGCGGTTCGCGCACGCGGTCGCGCCAGTAGCACAGAACGCGCACTGCCTGGGCGCGGGCGCGCGGGTCCGACGATTTGAGCAACTGACGCAGCAACGGTTCGTTGACGACGTTGTGCCACTGATGCACCCACAAGGCCTCCAGGAGAGCGTGTTGATCTTCGACTTTCTCCGGATTGAATTGCCTTGTCCACTTCTGCGCGGCGGCGACGACCTGTTTGGTGTCGCGCGCGCCGAGCTCGATTTTCGCGCGAGTGCGCACGTTGTTCTCCGGTTCTTTGAGCAGGTCGAGCAGCTTCTCGATTCGTTCGCCGGCAATCCGGGCCGATTTCAGCAGCGGGCGGCCTTCGTAGGTGATGCGGTAAACACGGCCGTGCTGGTGGTCGCGACTCGGGTCGCGAAGGTGGTGTTGCATGTGGCCGATGATCGGATTCTGCCAGTCGATAAAATACACCGAACCATCCGGCGCCACGTCCACACCGGTCGGGCGGAAATTCGGGTCGTCCGACTGAACCAGCGGCGGTTCGATCGTTTCGCCCCAAAGCCCGGAGCCTTCCTCCCTCACCTTCACGCGGAAGATGCCCAGGAAACCGATCACATTGCAGTTCAGAAAATTGCCCTGGAACTCCTCGGGAAAATGGCGGCTTGAGAGGATCCCCGTGCCGGGGCAAGGACGCGATGGCCGCTCCCAAAACTCTTTGAGGCCCGGATGCTTCTCCGGGTAATCGATATGGCCGCTGAAGGCGGGGCCAAAGTAAGTGTTGTTGCCGGTCGCGTCGGTCACCAGATCGTTGCCCCAGTAATCGAACACGCGCCCGTGCGGATTCGCGAATCCGTAGGCAATGTAGCGGTCGAACTTGCTCGAGCGCGGCTCAAACCGGTAAATCGCCGCGTCGGTGTTGCGCACCGGCGGGCCCCACGGCGTCTCCACTTGCGTGCGATGAAACACACCGTCGCTCAGATAAATCGCGCCGCCCGGATCCAACACCAGCGAATTGGCCGTGTGATGCGAGTCCGCGGAGTCCATGCCGTTCAGGATGCGCTCGCGCCAGTCCGCTTTGCCATCGCCGTCGGTGTCGCGGATAAACCACACGTCGGGCGCTTGCACGAGAATCACTCCGTCCTTGTAAAACTGAAACCCGGTCGGGCAGTTCAGATCGCCGATGAACGTGGTGCACTTGTCGGCCTTGCCGTCGCCATTGGTGTCTTCGAAGACCAACAGCGGGTCGCCCTTGGTGCTTTCCGGCCTGCGCTCGGGGTAGTTCGGCCAGGCGGCCACCCACAACCGGCCCCGCGTATCGAAAGCCATCTGCACCGGGTTCGCGAGTTCGGGAAATTGCTCCTCGCTCGCGAATAGGTTCACTTTGCAACCCGGCGGCACTTTCATGTGGTTGATGGCTGCCTCGCCGCTCAGGAATTCATGGGAACCATCCGGATTTGGCCCGGGCTTGTTGCTTTTGACTTCGACCGGCGGCGGAAGATTATTGTCTTCAACCTTCAGGTCCACACCCTGGGCAACGGCCCAAACGCGTTTGTCGCGGTTCGCCGTCATGACGTCGCGCATTTCCATCTCGCGCTGCATCGTGTCGCGATTCATCACCCCGTCAAATTTCAGAAAGGAGCGGCCGCCATAAACGTTGTAGCCATCCACCGTGCGATAGCGTGAGAACCAGACCGCGTTCTTGGCATTGACCGCATTGCGCAAATCCTCGAACGAACCGCGTTCCCTCGCGCTGGGCGCTGCCTCGCCGAACAGGGCCTTGAACATCTGCGGAGCGAGCATCCGATAACCTTCATCGGTCAGGTGAACGCCGTTTATGGTGAGCGGCTGCTTGACTTGAGCATAGGCGTTTTGCGACACCGTGAAGAGATTCACAAACGGTACCCCGGAGGCCTTCGCCACCTCGCCCATCGCGTCGGTGTAGAGCTTCAGGTTTGCATTGATGGAGGCTGGATCGGGGAAGTTCGGGTCCAGGTGTTTCTCCGCAGCGATCGGTGAGAAGAGCACCAGCCGTGGCGCGCCTTTGCCGCTGTAATTCTGGTTCCGCGTATCGGTGATGAATTTTTCGAGGTCTTTGCGGAATGCCGCGAGCCCGTCGGGACCTTTGAACGACTCATCGTAGCCGAAGAACGCGAAAATGACGTCCGCCTGTTCCTTTTTGAGCCAATCGTCCGGCGACCCGAATCCTTCGGAGCGCAGCCGCACGTTCAGTTCGTCGCCGGAAAAACCGAGGTTGCGGAAGACCAGGTTGTCTTTGGGAAACTTCGTATAGATCAGCGACTCCAGCCAGCCGGAATGCTGCATGCGATCGGCAAAGGTATTGCCGATGATGCAGATGCGGTCGTCTTTTCGAAGTTCAAGTCTGTCGGCCGCGGTGGCGCGCACCATCGCCACGCAGGCAAGAAAGAGGAGCAGGGCTTGTTTCATATTTTGCAGATTCATTTTCTTCACGGCATGTTCGACCGGACTGGATCTAAGCTGTTCATGAAGCCCCCATCACGGTGCCGTTTGGTATTGCCAAAGTTATTTATCACGCGAGGACGCAGTTTGACGAATACATTTTAGCGAAATTCGGGACCAATCACGGCTGATTCAAGGGGTGGAGACAGCTTGTCCCCACTGGGTTTCAGAATCGTTTCTTTCCAGGCGGGGACGGGCCGTACGGGCCGTCCCCTCCGCTTTTCGCGCGCGTTCTTGATCAGCCTTGCAGGCTTTTATGGGGCGCTGTCGAGGACGCGCCGGTCCGGAGGTCGGCGCTCCGGTGGCGGTGTCAGGATGTGCCCGCGCGTTCGTTTCACGTTTACCTTTCCCGGGTTTCTGCTTCAATCCCCGGATTCATGCAAAACGTCCTGACCTACCTCCAGGAAAACGAACCCCGCTTCGTCCGCGAATTGTGCGACTATCTCCGTTTCCCAAGCGTTTCCGCACAGAGCCATCATCGCGCCGATGTCGAAGCCGCCGCCCGCTGGCTCGTCGAGCACTGCGAGTCCATCGGCCTGCAAACGCGGCTGTGCCCGACCGAGGGCCATCCGGTCGTTATCGCGCAAACGCGGCGCGGATCCTCCACGCATCGGCGGCCGCATTTTGTGGTTTACGGCCATTACGATGTTCAACCCGCCGAACCTTTCGCCCTCTGGAAATCACCTCCCTTTGAGCCGCGCATCGAAGGCCGATCCCTCTTCGCCCGTGGCGCCTGCGACAACAAAGGCCAGCACTTCGCCCATCTCAAGGCCGTGGAAGCCTATCTGAAAACCAAGACGCACTTGCCGTGCGACCTGACGTTCGTCATCGAAGGTGAGGAGGAGGTCGGCAGCGACCATCTCGCGGCGTTTCTGAAAAAACACCGCGCCGAGTTGCGCTGTGCCGCGATCGTCATTTCCGATACAGGCATTCCCGACCTGAAACATCCGGCGTTGACCTACTCGCTGCGGGGCATTTGCGCGATGGAAGTCAAAATTCTCGGCCCATCGCGCGATTTGCACTCCGGCATTTACGGCGGTTCGGTGGACAACCCGGCGATGGCGCTCTGCCAATTGCTTGCGCGATTGCGTGACAAAAACGGCCGGATCACGATCCCAGGGTTCTACGACGACGTCGTTCCGCTGACCAAATTCGAACGGAAACAACTGGCTCGCATCCCGCACAACGACGCGGCCTTCCGCAAGTTTCTGGGTATCCCGAGAGGCTTCGGTGAGCGTGGCTATACGTCGATGGAGCAGCGAACGGCCCGCCCAACGCTGGAAATCAACGGGCTGACCAGCGGCTACCAGGGTGAAGGGAGCAAAACGATCATCCCCTCCTGGGCAAGCGCGAAACTCACGTTTCGCCTCGTGCCTAACCAAACGCCACGGCGCATTCATGAACTGGTGACGAGGCATCTAAAGAAGGTTTGTCCAGCTAGCGTGCGCATCGGGATCGAAGGCGGGCATGGGGGCGAACCCTATCTGGTCTCGCCCACCGGGGAGCAGGCACAGGCCGCCTTGCGCGCTCTCAAAACCGCTTTCGGTTGCGAGCCGATCCTGCTTCGGGAGGGTGGTTCGATCCCGATTCTGACGGACTTCAAGAAAATTCTGGCCGCCGACGCCCTGCTGCTGGGTCTGGCCATGCCCGATGACAACCCGCACTCGCCGAACGAGAAATTCAGCCTCGACGCATTCGCCAAAGGAATGCGAATGGGGGCGCTGTTGTGGCAGGAATTGGCGACCGTTGCTTAGTACCCCGTTCCATAAATACGACCACGTGAGCCACAGCTGGTGTTCGGCGTGCCCTCGCGCCGAACACCAGCGCGCACGAACGCACCATTAGTGAACGAATTTGCACCGCCGAGTGGGCCGCGGGCGCGTCTCACTAAAGCTCGGAACCGGGTACGCGCAAGGCAGCTCAGCGGAATGCCGATGGGGGCGCTGCAGTGGCAGTAGTTGGCGGGCGTTTCTTAGTCCCAAATTCGCAATTGGGTCGGCGCAACACAACGCACGCCGCCGACTGATTGCAATTACTCCTTGAACTTTGGCACGGCAGCGTCGATGCGCTCTTGCTCAAGTCGCAGCAAAATGGCGTCTCGAACCTTCTCCATGTTCTCCAAACGGCGCTTGGCTTCAAAATAGGGTCGGAACTTTCCCAACAATTCAGCTTCCTTGGTCTTCGCGTCGGCCACGGCCAGTTGCAACGAATCAACCTGCGCCTTCATTGCCGCTGCTCTGACCTGCAACCCGGCCAATCACCCGTGAACTCGTTGCGTAACCTGTTCATCGATTTTGCGTCCCTCTTGTCTTAATGCCATCAGCTCGGGATTGGCTTCGCCGATTTTGGAGGACAAATTGGCGAGCCGTTGTTCGTTTTCAGACTTCGCCTTCAGCAATGATGCCAACACCTCGTCCGGAACAGCGACGTTGATGATCTTTTGCAGCTCGGCTTCACTTTTTGCCCTTAACAGTGTCACCAAAGAATTCAGCCCTTGATATGTCCACTCCACATAAATTCTCGTCGCCTCGAGTCGCCGAATTGTTTCGGGATTCAGGGCCGTTGCTACGGCGTCGGGGATCCGCAATTCCTTCCGCAATTCGTCCGCATAATCTTGAGCTTTCTTCACCTCGTCATTATTCTCTTGGAGCAGCTTCTTGAAGTATTCGATTTGGACGTACGACGTCGATTGTGATTTCTCATTCGCTGGTTTCGATTCGGCCGTTCGGTTGCTCTTTCCGTTTCCTGAAGAGTCTCCTTTCAATTCCGCCGCGCGGGTAAACGTGAGGCAGCAAAGGGCAACGACGATTGTCGCGGGAAGGAGCAAGGCAATCCTGCTGCTTGGTTTGAATTCGGCGATCATGGTAACTCTCCTTTTGATTTCGTGTTTGTGGTTGATGACCGGCGCCAGACTCGGACAAGACCCGGAGTCCGAAAACGCGTCGAGCAATTTGATGAGCGTGTTGCCATAAACGCGGCGCTCGTCGACGGCGAGGTGCGACATCACCATCGCATCGCAAACCAGTTCGCGGTCCGCGCAAAGCCGCCGCATCGCCAGCCAGACCAGCGGATTGAACCAATGCAACGAACTCGCAAAGATGACGATCCAGTTCAGCACAATGTCGCCCCGCTTCACATGCGTCAGCTCGTGGAGGAAAACCATCCGTAGTTCGCGGTCTTCCAGTTTTCGCAGTGCGTTTTCCGGAAGCAACAGGCTCGGTTTGAGGCATCCAAACAGCGCCGGTGTGCCGGGCTGCGGTGCGTTGACAACTCTGATTTGCAGGCGCACTCCCATGATGATCTTGCAACTCTCCAGCAGCGAAAGAATCCGCTCATCGCCCACCGGCGGTTCGTCGGCGATGCATCGCGCAAATCTGTGATGCTGGCGCAAGACCGTGAACAGGCTGGCCATCAGGCCGAACAGCCACAGAACCCGAGCTGCTTTAAGCCAGTCGGAATTCTGTTCGACGATGGCGCCCCTCTTTGACGGCCCAACACTTTCATGAGGCGTGGCGTGATTCGGTGTCGTTGGCATGGTCGAAGGCGAAGCGCTGCCAAACTCGATCTTCGGCGCGGCAGGCAAAAGCGCTTTGCCAAGGTGGAAAATGCTGAACGCGCTCGCCGGGACAGCGGGCGCCAGGAGGCGGACCAGAATCAAAATGCTGAGGAGATAACGCCAACGCGGCGCGAGCCATTTCCCGCCGGCGAGTTGCGTCAGGCAGACCAGCACGATCAACACGCTGGCGTGAAGCGACGTACTCCAGGTCCACTCAAACAGCGCGTCCAGGAATGCACTGGCGGCGGTGAGATTCATTGTTGTTTGCCGTCCAGAATCCTTCGCAGCTCCTCGATTTCCTGCCGCGAAAGTTTTTCCCGCTCCAGAAAGCGTGCAAGAAACGGGGCGACTTCGCCGTCGAAAAATCGGCTGAGAAACGAGCGGCTGGCGGCGTGTGTGTAATCCGCGGAATCGACCAGCGGACGAAAGTGATGTTCGCGCCCCTTCTTGTCAAAATCCAGAACACCCTTGTGAACCAGTCGACGCAGCAGGGTATGAACCGTCTTGGGTTTCCAGTGCCTTCGGCGTTCGAGCGCCTCGACGACTTGATTGGCGGTGACCGGGGCCTTTTCCCAGACGGCCTTCATCACGACCAGTTCAGCGTCGGAAATCCGGGGCAAGACCGGTTTGCGACGATTTGGCTTCATTGGAATCTTACGAATGTAGGATTTATATCCTACACTTGTAGGAGAAGCAAGCGAAAATTGCGCCTCGATGTCTTCGGCAAAGGAACACTCAGAAGCGCGCTGCTCTGGGAATAAGCGAGGATAGCGCAGGAAACCTTTAGGGAAACAATCCCCTTGTCTTCTTCGCCTCTTGCACGCGCCGGACGCCCAGGCTCAAAGCCGCAAGGCGCATCGAGATTTTTTGTTTTCGACTCAGGTTGAGCGTTTGCGTGAAAGCCCCTTCGAGAATGCGGAAAAGCTTGTCCACCACCTCGCTCTCCGACCAAAAGAAGCTCTGCAAGTCCTGCACCCACTCGAAGTAGGAGACCACCACGCCACCGGCGTTACAGAGAATGTCGGGGATGACGAAAATGTCGCCCCGTCGTTCCAGGATCACGTCGGCTTCGGGCGTCGTCGGGCCATTGGCGGCTTCGGCGAGGATGCGGCACTGAATCCTCGCCGCGTTGGCATCGGTGATTTGTCGTTCCAAGGCGGCCGGGACCAGAATATCGCACGGGGTCTCGAGGAGTTGGTCGTTGGTGATCGGGTCGGCTTCAGGAAAACCGACCACCGAGCGGTGTGCTGCGTTGTGCTTCTCCAGCTTCCACAGGTCGAGTCCTTTTTCGTTGCGGATGCCGCCGTTGACATCGCTGACCGCGATGATGCGCACTCCGTGCTTCGCGAGCGAAAACGCAGTGACGGAACCGACATTGCCGTACCCTTGGACAACAGCCGACGCCTGGTTCGCCTCGAGGCCGAGCACATCCATCGTCCGGTTGATGAGATACCCAACGCCGCGCCCCGTGGCCTCACGCCTCCCGACCGAGCCGCCGAGTCCGACCGGCTTTCCAGTAACGATGCTCGGGACGGTATAACCCATGTGCGTCGAGTAGCTGTCCATCATCCAGGCCATGATTTGCTCGTTTGTGCCAACATCGGGCGCCATGATGTCCACCTGCGGCCCGATGAAAGGAATCATTTCCTGTGTGTAACGCCGGGTGAGTCGTTCGATTTCGTCCCGCGACAGATTATGGGGGTCGCAGGTGATGCCTCCCTTGGCGCCGCCATACGGCAAACCAGTCAGCGCGCATTTCCAACTCATCCACATCGCCAGCGCCGCGACTTCGCCGAGCGTCACATCCGGGTGATACCTCAAACCGCCTTTGGTCGGCCCGAGCGTGAGATGGTGCTGTACACGGTAGCCGGCGAAAACTTCGATGTTGCCGTCGTCTCGCTTGATGGGTAAGGCGACCGTCATCGAGCGTTTGGGATATTTGAGCCGGGCACGGTCAGGCCTCGAGATATCCAGATGATCTGCAACCAACTCGAATTGTTGACTGGCCATGCGGAAGGTCGGGTGGTCGTAAATATCCATGGCTCAAGACTAATGACTCCGACCGTAGCCGCAACCTCCCGGTTTCAAATCCAGTCTTGGGATTTTCCTCAAGTGGGCGACTCTAACGGTTGGAAACGATTCGGGCAGCAGACGCCAAGGAGGTGGGGGTGGGGAACCCCGCTGAAGAAACGTACCGCTACCCGAATCACCTCTAAATTAAAACCCGTGAAAAATTTGTCAACAAGTTATCTTCGAACACACGACTGGGCAGTGACGAGATGAACAGCGCTTGTTGGAGGACGATACCAGGATGCTGCGAGCGACTTCGTGATGAACCATGAACCCACGTCCGCCGACCTCGCGTCACTCCCGCGTACCCTCGGCAGCACAACGCTTACCAACGATTTGTACCCAATGGCTGGCGTGTAACAGCAACGCAATCAACATGATTTGCCAAAGGCAGCCACGAGCTCGACCAACGGCTCAAGAACCTGACACAGCGGTCAATTCTGATTGGAAAACAACTCATAATATCCAAATCGAGCGATAAGCTCCAGCGGTCTGGGTTCGAACGATGCTTGAAAGTGGTTAAGACGACCGGAAACCGCCACCACAAGCACGCGACGATTCCCGGAAAGCAGTCGAAACAGCGCCGATTCGTCCCGCAAAAGACGATCGCCAAACCTGTCGCGGTTGCCAGGAAATTTAAGGGGCACCAGTTCGAGATCCACTCCTCCGAGATAGGGTAGGTTGGTCGAGGAAATGGCGGGATAAGCATAAAACGGCAAGCCTTGCGGGAACCCGCCCCAACAGACGAATGTGACACCGGGACTCCACGCCTGTTTCAATGCCAATCCCAGCGGCTTCAGCGTCTGATTTCGCTTCAGGCCGCTTCCCACGGTTGGCGCGCCAGCGGCACTCGCCTGGAGGTTCAGCAGGCCAAGGATAAGCGCAAACACACCGCATTGAGATCCTGAGAATTTGCGCCCGCGCCACCCGAAAACACCAAGACCTACCAGACCAGTGGCGCCCTGCACGATCAACCTCGACGGCTCGGCGATACGAAAAAGGAACAACACGACCGCCGGGATGGCAACCATCATCACCAGCGGACTCATCATGCACACGCGCCACGTCCCATCAGGTGGCCCCGGAGCGTCGGAATCGGGCTCCGGCGCGAAAAAACGCAGCGCCACCATCACTGCCAGCGCCGGAAACAAAGGCAGGATGTAGGCTGGCAACTTCGCTCGCGTGAGCGAGAAGAGTACAAATACGAACAAAACCCAAACGCTCAGCATGATCCACGCGTCCTTCTGCGTCGTGGTCAGCCGCCGCCAGTGCGCCCCGCGCCACAGCCACCCAAGCAGCAATGTCCACGGAAGAAAACCAATGCCGAGGATCGCGAAGTAATAGAGCGGATGCCCGGATCGATTCTTGATGGCCGTGTCCAGTGCGTGTCCGATGACCTGCCCGAAAATCATGAACTCCGCGGCATGCGGCATGCGGTCGAAGACAAGTAAGAACCACGGCGTGGCACAAGCACCGAACAGCACCAATCCGGCAACCATCCCGCACAACAGAATCCCTCGCCGCGCGCGATCGCGCCGGCGGTAAATCGCCAACCCCGCCATCGTCGCCAGAGGCACAACCGGGGCAATCGGGCCTTTCGTCAAAAATCCCAGCGAGGCGGCGGTCCAGCCAGCGAGGTGCCATGCAAAAAAGCGCCTGGTCACCTGCTTCCGGTCCGGTTCCTTCCCATGCGCCCCCGGATCGAGCGACCTCCAGCTTCGCCAGAAAAAATAAACACTCCAGGCAATAAATTGAGTGAGCAGGATGTCCGTGGTCAACATGCGCGACATGACGAAGTAGAGCAGCGAACTTTGGAGAATCAGCACGCTCCACACACCCACTCGTCGCCCGCCCAGCGTCAGTCCAAGCAGATAACTGACCCACACACCGCTGAGGCCTGCGAGCGCCATCGGCAAGCGGACCGCCCATTCGTTCTGGCCAAAGACCGACATGGAGCCCGCTACCGCCCAGTAGGCCAGCGGTGGTTTGTCCAGGTGGGGCACGTACCATAAGTGCGGCACGAGCCAATCGTTGAGTTCGATCATCTCGCGCGCAATCTCCGAGTAGCGGCCTTCGTCCGGCTCGTTCAACGAACGACTGCCCAGCTGGAAAAAAAACGTGAACACCGTCAGTGCCAGTAACCACCATCGTTGGCGTGGCCTATCCACGTTCGACGTCATCCGTTCTATTTAGTAGCAGGCGAGGAATGCTGCAAGAGGCGAAAGGGCGGGATTTCGCTCTGAAGGTACTGGGGACAAGCTGTCCCACCCCTTCTTGAATCAGCTCTGCCAACGGCGCGCCTCAAATTCTTTCCGCTTTTCCAACGGCCTCCTCGTCGCTATGTGTGTTGAACCGATTGATACTCATGCCAGCGATCGTCCGATATTCTACAATCCTCTCCACGTGCGCTCTGACCCTCGCAATGGTAACCACCGGTTGTTCGACGTTTAATAGGGACTGGAAGCGGGCGTCGGCCACCCTTCCGCCGGCACACGACCTCGATGGCCGGTGGGAAGGTTACTGGTTGAGCGAGAGGAACGGCCACCACGGCCGGCTGCAATGCCTCGTGAGCCGGCTGGAGGATGGGTCTTACCGCGCCCGTTTCAAAGCGACCTACTGGAAATGCTTCCGCTTTGGTTACGCGGTGAACCTAAGCGTTGCCCGGGAACCCACAGGCGCGTTCAACTTTCAGGGAGAAGCTGACCTCGGTTGGTGGGGTGGAGGGGTTTACCATTACAACGGCCACGCCACTCCGGGGGATTTCGTTTCGACGTACAAATCCGAATACGATCACGGCACATTCCGGATGGCGCGGCCGGAGACAATCGCCCATTCGCCGAATTAGTCCGGTAACGGTTTGCCTTTTGTTTCCGGGGCAAACCAAATGAGAACCATCCCCAGCAAATAGATCAGCGTGATGACCGCACCCGCCTCGGCATAACTGCCGCCGTAGTACGAGACCAGTTGGCCCTGGGTCAGCGCGCCGACGGCAGCCAGGATTCGACCGAAATTAAAACCCAAACCTTGGCCAGTCGCCCGCACCCGGGTCGGAAACAGCTCCGGCAAGTAAAGCGGCAGCCAGCCGTAGAAAGCGGCTGTCACGCCGCCAACCATCCCGACAAGGATCAGAAACGGCGTTCCATACTCGTGAATCAATCGAAACAACAGGCCGCAGAAGATCAACGACAAGAGGCAGAGACCAAAATAGGCCGGCCGGCGACCGATTCTGCCGCCGAACCAGGATCCGACGAAACAGCCAATGATCGCACCGACGCCCGAGACGATCTGGGTCGCGGCTTTGGCGGCGGGCATTTTGCCCTGTGTAAGCTGGTCCGCCCAAAGCGGCAGCCATTGCACGGATCCCCAGGTTCCGATCAACGCTATCGAAGCGAATGCGACCGCGAGCAGGGTCGCGGTCCGCAAGGATGAACCGAAAATCTCCCGCAACGGGTGCGCCGCGCCCCTGCTTACGGATTCCTTCCAGCGCTGGGATTCCGGCACGAAGAATTGTATTCCCAAGGCAAGCAACGCCGGAGCCGCGCCAGCAACCATGACCCAGCGCCAGGAGTCTTGCGTGACCTTGAAATACAGCCCCACCACCGCGATCAGCGCAAAACCGACATTGGCCGCGGCGCCGATCACTCCCGCGAGCAAAGGCCGTCTTTCCGCGGGCCAGGCCTCCATGACCAGCGCAACTCCGAGCGACCATTCTCCACCCATGCCAAACGCCGCCACAAATCTCAGCGCGCCCAGGTGCCATGGCTCTCGAGCGAAATAGCACAAGCCCGTAAACACCGAGTAAGTCAATATGCTCAGGGTCATCGCGCGCACGCGCCCGAGGCGGTCCCCAATCCAGCCGAAACTCAGCCCGCCAAACGCGGCACCCACCAAAAAAAGCGCCGTGATGCGCCCCATCCAGAGCCCAACAAATTGGTCGCCGCCTCCCGCGCCTTGCATCATGTCTTGCAAGGCGGGACGCGCCACCAAAGGGAAGATTCCCATCTCCAACCCGTCGAACATCCAGCCGAGAAAAGCAGCGGCGAGCACCAGCCATCGGCCCCGAGTGTCGCTGGTCGTGCTATCCATTACGGTGTTTGATTCGTATTGGGGTCACTGGATATTCTTGCGACATTCGATATGCAGGGCCGCGAAAATCATCGGACGGCTCGTTGCGCCAACTCCCGTCCGTGCGCCTCGGCGTGACGCCAATGTTCATCGGCGGCAGCCTGTTTGTTGACGAATGGTTTGCCACCCAGTTCGACGTAAACCTTCTCCACCTGCCCGGCCAGGCCGCTGCCGACGTAGCGCGCGATGCGTTCGTTCTTCTGCAAGTCCGTCTTGATGGCGTCCACCGCGGCTTTCGCTTCTTCCGGTTTTTTATTCGCATATTTTTTGACCTGCTTGCGCAGTTCCACGAAGAACGTCTGCTGATCGTCGAGCACCCCGCCGCCGCCCCTGGGGCCATGGCCGGGACAGATGATGGTCGCGCCTAGTTGCTTAGCCGCCTCCAGTGTTTTGACCCACGCCCCGGTGTCGCCGTCAGCCGTGTAATTGTAGGCCCCGTTCACGCACGCATCGCCGGTGAACAGAATTTTCTCCTTCGGCAACCACGCGAATCCGTCGCCATGGGTGTGCGCTACGCCGAAGTAATGGAGTTCGACCCGGTGTTTGCCATCATCGAAAATCAATTCCTTGGGAAACAACAGCGATGGGGGCTTAAGTTTGGTCGCGGCGACATCCGGGCGGCCCTTGGACGTGTCTTCCCAACGGCCTGGTTTGCCGCCGTAGTAACCGGTCTCGTATTTCTTCATTTCCTCGACCACTCCGGTGTGCGCGACGGGCACCGCGCCGTTGTCCACCCAGACCTGGTTGCCATAGGCGTGATCGCCGTGATGATGGGTGTCGAACGCGAAGCGGATCGGCTTGTCGGTGATCGCTTTGATCTTGGGGATGATCTCCTGCGCGCCGGAAGGAAAGTTGGCGTCAATCACAAGAACGTAATCTTCGAACACGACCCAGCCGTTGTTGCAATGACCGTGGCCTTTGATGTCGCCCTCGTGGAAATAGACCTCTTCGGCGATCTTCTCCACCTTGTTCACCTCCGCAGAGCAAAAACCAGCCGAAGCCAGGACAGAAAACAGGATGCGCAAAACAATTGAATGGTTCATGTCGCGATCATCCGGGGAAATCGCTCAAGCGTCAAACGCGAACAGCGTTGGTTACGGCTGGCCCTTCAACGAGACCAGATAGGCCACGAGGTCCGCGAAATCTTGCAACGTCATGACGGCTTCCATGCCTTCCGGCATCAGCGAGAGCTGGCTATTGCGCCGGTCCTTGATGTCCGCTTTGGAAACGCGCCGGTTGTTCCCATTGGCGTCACGCAGGGTCAACTCCTCGTTCGTCTCCGCTTTCACCATGCCCTCGTACGTCTCCTCATTCTTCATTTCCACTTCCACGCGTTGATAGCCTTCACGAATTGCCTTGCTCGGATACAGCACGCTCTCGGCGATCTCGACCCGTCCAAACTGCGTTCCGACCGTGGTCAGGTCCGGTCCCACGTCCGCACCTTCGCCCGCAACTCGATGGCACTTGATGCAGGCGACGCCGCTGAGGTCGCGAAAAATCTTCCGCCCGCGGCCAACGTCGCCATCGTGGTTCCCTGCGAAGTCGAGGTAGTCGGCCGGCTCCAATTTCTTCGCCTTCGCTTCGAACAGCCGGCCCTTCCGGGCCCGGACATTCTGCGCGTAGATCTTTTGCAACTCCGCAACCGTCTCCGGGGACAACTCGTTCAACTTCGCTTCGATCGCGGGCAAGGCCTTGTCGCCAACCGTTTCGATCGCCTTGCGGCAGGCGGCCCGGAGCTCCGGGTTCTTTCCAGCCAGACCATCGAGATAAGCGCCCAACGCCCGGACGTCGGGCAAGTGAGCCAGCGCACCCACCGCTTCCCATTTCGTTTCGCCGTCGCGATAGGCCTCCAACAATCGAGGCAACGCGGAGCGAGCCTTCAGTTTGCCGAGCGCGAGGACGGCAGCCCGGCGAATGTCTGCCGGAGAGTCGTCGAGCAGCCGTGAAAGGGCTGTCACGGCGTCCTCGCCGCCGATTCCAACCAGCGCATCGAGCACCGCTTGCCGCACTTCCGGATCCTCATGCCGCGCAAACGCAGCGACCGCGGAAGCGGCACGCGTTGCCTTGATCTGGCCGAGCGCTGCCAGGGTCTTGAGCAGAACCGCCTTGTCGGGGGGAGGCGGACTCAAGAGTTTTATCAACAAGGCCGCGGCTTCCGGCGTGCCAATCTGCCCGGCGGCCGTCACACCTGTCTCCAGCAAAGCAGCATTGCGCCTTGCGTCCGCCAAAAGAGCGACGAGCAACTCGACGCTGGCGGCATCCTTCAAGGAACCCAGCGCGGCGAGGATGCCGCGTTTGAGTTCAATATCGCTTTCGGCGCGAAACATCGCGCGCAGCTTCGGCGCCGTATCGGCGAGTTTCGCTTCGCGGATGCCCTCGACTGCCGCTCGCCGGACAACCAGTTCACGATCACTCAACGCGTCGCCCAATACCGATCGTACCATCGGGCTGCCTTCCCAATCCTCGGTCTTCGCGGGCGGCGGCGAGTTCACCGGATGATACGCCCACCATTCGCCCTTCCAGGCCGGCGGCTTCCGACAAATCTGCGCCAGCAATTGCACCGCGGCAACGCGCGCCTCGGCGGACACGGCATTCGAACGAGCCGTTTCCGCCAACGTCTGCGCCAGTCGCGGCTCGTACGTTTCGCGCAGAGCGAACGTCGTGCCTTCACGCACGGTCGGATCGTCGCGTTCCAACCCTGTGGCGATCACCGGCCAGGTCCGTTGATCCGCCCGGCCAATCCGGTTCAACGCCGTGAACACAGCGAATCGGACAAATGATTCCGAATCCTTCAGGCGGTTTGCCAAGGAAGCGATGCTGTTGGTGTCGGCGATTCGGCCCAGGGCAGTAACTGCCCGAAAACGAATAGACGCATCAGCGTCTTCCAATCGGGTAGCCAATGCCGCAGCGGAATTCAGCACTCTTCGTTCGCCCAGAAAACGAATCGACTGACGAACCACTGGCGCTGAAGACATCGATGATCCGTTTGTGCGCGCCAGCGAAATGGCCGTGCCCACAGCCGAACGAGGATCGATTGCATCCAGCGCCCACAACGCATGCACTCTGGCCAAGCCCGGTGCCTGGGCGTCTTCCAGCACGCCCAGCAGACTCCCAACGGCGTTCGTTCCGCGCCGCGCGCATTCGCGCTGGGACGCGAATCGCACGCTCTGCGATGGATGCGCCAGACCTCTGATCAACTCTTCCTTGTTCGCCTCACACTTCTTCCCCAGCGCTGCCGCCAAATACCAACCCGGCTTCGGCGCGGCCTCGCTCCGGCCGGTGTTGCTAAGTCTCCAAAGCCGGCCCACCGGCACGTCTTCCTTTGTGTCGCGATGGTTCCAATCGCAGATGTAAATGCTCAAGCCATCCGGCGACGGCGCGATGCCGACCGGACGAAAGTCCTCGGGCGGATCAGGGAATAAATCCTCGCGGGAGAGCACCTTGTAGGTCGCGCCCTCCCGCTCTATGCGGAGACGCAGCAGTTGGCGCTTGCCGAAGTCGGCGAGGAACAAATTGCCGTGATACTGCGGCGGCAAGGCATCTTCGTTGTACGAGAAAGCGCCGGTCGCCGCGCCGCCGCCATAGTCCGCCATGCACCAGAGCGTGTAGGGTTGGCGCGGAATGAAGTCGTAGGGATAGCCATAAAGCCCGCCATCCACCATGTGTGTCACCCGCGACATCCATTGCTGCTCGTCGGTGTTGTCGTAAGTGAAGATTTCGTCCTCGGCATTGATCGCGACATCGAGAATGTTGCGGACACCCGTGCAATAAGCTTCCAGCCCAGTCCCGTCCGGGCGCAGTCGAAGAATTCCGCCGCCGTACAGATCAACGCGCTTCCCATCGCGGCCCACCGCGCCATAAATGCCTTTGTCACCGACAGCCATGTAGAAATACCCGTCCATGGCCAACCGAAAGTTCGCAGGCACATGATCGTTCCAATCCAGCGCCCACGGTTTCGGGTTGAGGCTTTCAATCAGCTCCACACGGTCGCGACCAACGCCGTTGTCGTCGTTAAACACGCTGAACCTCGGGGCGTGGACGACGTAGAGTTTCCCCTCCAGATACTGCATGCCGAATACCGCGTGGAGTTGTTCAGCGAAGACCGTAACGCGTCCATCCGGATGAAAGCAGAGAATGCGTCCCTCCGTCGCGTCGGCCTTCGGCAGGCTGATGTCCATCGGATCTTCCGCGACAAAGACGCGGCCGTCCGGTGCGCAGGCCACGACCGAAGGATGTTTGATCTGTGGCGCTTCGGACACCAGTTCCATGCGCCAGCCAGGAACTGGCTTGGGCGGAGCCGAAGCGGCAAAAGCGGGAGAACTACAGAAGCAAACGAAGGTAACCAAGAGCAATCCAAGGAGCCCCGTCCCATTGGTTAGGACCATGAGCCCTGTGGTCGCTTGGAGTTCCGGCTTCAGCCGGCTTGGGCCACGCGCCTGCCGCCTAAAGGCGGGACTACTAACCAACTCAGGTTCATGGAAAGTCGGCAGCCTTGGAAGCACTGTCGTCATTCCTTCGTTATCTTCGTTTCCTTATGTGAAAAAAACCGCGCGCCGTTCACAGCAATTCCTTCACTCTCAGGTCGCGGTGCCGGACGGTCTTCTGGTCGGCATAGTTTTGCAGCCCGATGAAGCCGCTCAAGCTGCGCTTCGTGGTGTCGGTCCAGGTGTTGACCAGCTTGCCGTTCATACGAACCGAATAGTCATGTCCGCGGCAGACCACTTCATATTCGTTCCATTGACCCGGCGGTTTGGTGTTGGCGGCGACCGGCGCGTGGAATGGGTAGATGGACCCGGTCCGCCAGGTCGGCATTTCCGGATTCGGATCGCCGATCTCGACTTCGTGCCCCTGCTTCACCGCCGCCCAGGGATCAGCGCCCGGATCTGGAAAGCGGACGAAGACACCCGAATCCGCGATTTCCTGCTCCTGCAAAAATTGACCCCGCAAAACAAAATTGGTGAACGCGCGGCCGGCATACCACCACAAACCCATGCCACCTTCCCCGCTGGCGACGCCGTTCTCGAGGATGAACCGGCCGGGACCGCACTGTTTCCACGCATTCAGGTTTTCGCTGGTTAGCAAGCGAACAAACCCCTGCTCGTCCGCCACCGGCGACGGCACGGCGTCGAGGAAAACTGCAGGCAATTCGTAGAGCGATCGCGCCTCCACGTTGCGGTAGAACACTTCGGCCGCTTCGGATTGAAGCTGAATCTTCCCGCGCGAAAGCGGACGCCACTGACCCGCCTCTTCGTAGCGCGGATTGACGAGCACCATGTTCACCTTGCCGTTGAGGAGGTGAATACAGTTGGCGCCCCAAAAGACCACTTCGACCGAGTTCCATTCGCCGAACGGCTTCTCGTCATCGAAACTCGGCGTGATCCCGTTGGCAGGCGTGGCCGTGATACGCGGCGCGCCTTTCCTGTAAACGATGTTTTTTTCTCCGGCGCCTTCCTTCTTGTAGGGAATTAGCGGCTCCATCTCCGGCGTGATCCACGCGCCCTCCACGTCAATGATCGAGCCATTGACGCTCCACCATTGGCCGATGCCGCGTTCCATGATGTTGTTCTCGATGGAAGTCATCCAGCCCGTGCCGGGGTTGGGTTTCCCAATGCAACAGTAGAGAATTCCGCTGTCGCGGCCGACCGTCGCGCGCGGGGGCCAGCGTTTGTCGCCCCACTTGAACTCGAGCCGGGCATGAAAGTTCTCGAATTCATCGTGTGTCGTGATCGCTCCGTAAGCCTCTCCCGACACATGAATGACCGTTTCGCCGTGTAAATTCGTGACGGTGAACACGCCCTTTGGATCGTGATTCGGGACGATTGGCCCGGTCCCCTGAGGCAGCGAGAGATGTTTGTCCCAGCCGCTTAAGTCCTTTCCGTTGAACAAAGGTCTCCATTCGGCGGTCGGCTGGGAAAAGACGCTTTCAGCGGCAAATGCAATCGGCCGGATGCCCGCGATCGCCAGGATGATAAATAATCCTGCAAGTGTCGCATGCGCGCCTCGTAACGCCAATCGCGGAGCGCGGGTCTGTGACCAGTTGTGTTCGGCACGTAAAAGGCTTGCGGTGTTTTGCCTCTGTCTCCCCGTGAGGAACGAGCGGGGAGAGAGCCGGAGAGAGGGGAAATTGATAAAGAGCGCCTCTTCTCCCCTGCCCTCTCCTCCTATTTTGAGGAGGAGAGGGAGAGAAAATGCGTTTGCGCGCTCAAAGCAAGTCTTCTGCCGAACACAACTGGTCTGTGACCCGCAGCAGCTTTGCTCGCCACCCAGCGTCTTGACTAAATCGGCGCGCCCGTCCCTATCAACGGGCTGCGTCTCAGAGAACCGCGCTCCGGTGGGAGTATTAAGATGCGTGGTGGTCATGCCGGAATGCTACAAGATGCTGGCGCAGACAAAAGGAAAACTGTTAAATCGAACTGCAACCATGACCCGGAAAACCTCACTCGTGCGCCTCGGAATCATCGGCTGCGGCAACGTCCTGAACGCCTACCGCGCGGCGATCGACAAACTCCGCTTGCGTGGATTGGCGGGAGTGGTCGCGGCTTGCGGACGCGAATCGCAACGCGACGCCGCGTGCGCCGAACTCGACATTCAGCGCTTTACCACCGACGCGCAGGAAGTCATCGCGGCGCCCGACGTGGACGTGGTTGTCATTCTCACGTCGATGACCGAGCACGCACGGTTGGCCCGCGAGGCACTGGAAGCGGGCAAACACGTGCTGGTCGAGAAACCACTCGCCACGACCCTCGAAGCAGCGGAGTCGCTCGTCGAACTTGCCCGGCGGAGCCACGGTCTCTTGATGTGCGCGCCGTTTACCATCCTCAGCCCCACGTTTCAGACCATTGCCCGGCGCATTAAAGGCGGACACATC
>Ga0207670_10000428_pt1 | contig 23783 bp, 18 predicted proteins | sample KBSS23HmetaG_FD_184339 | JGI IMG/M metagenome (GOLD analysis project Ga0207670, IMG submission 184339) | Switchgrass rhizosphere microbial communities from Kellogg Biological Station, Michigan, USA - KBS S2-3H metaG (SPAdes) (version 2) | ecosystem: Host-associated > Plants > Roots >... | reverse complement strand
CCTGTCGAGTGCCTTGAACGTTTGTTATGAGTCGCTAGGAAAGATTTATTGGCCGGGAATGCAGTTCCGGCGTGATATTGGTCGTTCCGCCTCGATCCGGTGACCTTTCTGGAAGGCTTTTAATAGTGCTGTTATACTCAAAGTCCGTTTTGGCCGGAGTTGAAACCACCTGAGCGTATGCGTCGTACATCAAAACGGTCGCATATGCATGAAATCGGCCAAAATCAAGGTGCTGGAATCATTGGTTTGGAACTTCACATTTCGCTGCCGGAGGATGAGCGAGAATGGGAATTTGGACAAGAATGAAGCGCTCCATGCGCGCCCTCTTCGGAGGGATAATCGAGAAGACTGAAGACCCGGAACTCATTCTTCAGCAGACAATCCGCGACATGCGTGACCGCGTGCCCGAGTTGAACAACTCCGTTGCGCAGGTCATGGCGACTGAAAAACTGCTCGCCAAAAACAAAGAACGACTCGAGACACAGGTAGTCGATCTCGACTCGAAAATTCGTGCTTCAGTGAAGATGGGTCGCGACGACATCGCTACCGCTTACATCGGTCAACTTCAGCAGGCGCAGGTCGATCTGCAGAAAACTTCGCAGCAACTGGAGCACGCGGGCTCGGCATCGAAACAGGCACTAAAAGCGCGCGACAATTACGTGCTTCAGATGCAACGCCGCACCGCTGAGGCGATGCAATTGATAAACGCGTCTAAGCAGGCCAAACTTCAGGAACAGCTTGCGCAGACGATGGAGTCGTTTCAACTTGGCGACGACGCATCGACCTTCAACGAGATGCGCGACAAGATCGATCGTCGTGCAGCCGCCGCCGAAGCGAAGATGCAGTTGGGCGCCGCCAATGTCGATACGCAAATGCAGGACATCGAGCGTGAAGCTATGGACATGCAGTTGCAGGACAAGTTGCTCGCATACAAACGTGACATGGGTTTGTTAGGCTCTGGAGGCGCAGCAACACCGCAGGCTCTTCCTGCTGAAGGTGAAACGACCAGCGGCAGTCAGAATGGTACTGGTGGAGGCCACACCAGTTAGGAAATTAAAACTCGTCTAATCGTTGGCGATACTTCTTTATGGAATTACCCAAGATTGATCTGAAGTATCTGAAAGAAGCTTTTAAGGAACCCATCAACTTCTGGGGAATGGCCGGGTTTGCCGTGGCGGCGGCATATGTACAGGATGTCACGCCGCTCGTGGCTGCACTGGCGACAGAAACTCTTTACTTAGCAACCGTGCCTGCCAGTTCAATTTATCGGAAGTTAGTGGACCGCAGAGAGAAGCAGCGCTTGCTGAAGCTGCGCGAGCAACAGCGCGAAGCTCAAATCAAGTTGTTCGATCCGCGCGAGCGTGAAGCAGTTGAGTACTTGCGCTGGATGAAGAATCAGATCTATTCGAACTACAAAAAATTCACCGGCACCAAACAAATTCCTCACAACATTCAGAGTCTCGATCAGCGTTGGGAAGACTTTGTGGATCTGCTCGATGTCTATCGTCGTCGAAAACATCACCTGCGTTCGATCAATCGGCAGGCAGTGGCTAACCAGTTGGTCCAGGCGGAGCGATCTGTAGAAGCTGCGAAAGACGATCGAGAGAAACGTATTCAGAAGGCGAACGTCGAGATACTTAAACGTCGTGTTGCTGCTTTCAACGATATTGAGCGTTCAGTGAAGCTGGTTGAAGGCCAGCTACAGTCAATCGAAAACTTCTTCGGGCTCGTGAACGATCAGGTCGTGACACTGCCCACCCCGGAGCGTGTCTCCTCGCTCGATTTCGAGCAGCTGAGCGACTCGATCGCGATGACCAAGCAGATGCTCGAAGAGACCTCAGACACCTTTGCCGCGCTCGACAGCCACAACCGCGACATCGGCAATTACCAGTTGCTGTTGTCGAATACGGGTACTGGCAAGTAATCCGAGAAAAATCCGCGCTATGTGCGGCATAATACACTGTATAGCACCTAAACAGAAACCACCACAATATACTGTTGACACCTTAGGGCCAAAGGAGTATATTCCGCTCCGCTGTTACGAAGCGGTTAACTGGTGCAGCGGCCGCCCCCCGGAGCGCGCTCCAGCCATGTTTTTTAGTGCTTGGAAATAGCCAACCGGAGTATCCATAAATCACTCTAAGATAAAGCCCTGCGTAGCAATACGCCTGGCATAACTGTTTTCAAAACACGATTTACAGCTTTCGGGCTCCCCCGTTAGAAAGGCAGAGATAATGAGCGCAACTGTCGGCAAAAAAGTCGGAATTAGCAGCGTCGGTTCCCCCGCCGTTTCTCCGCGTCGAAGGTCGCAGCAGCTTGGAGTCAATGCCAGAAAAGTCGTTAGCAAGCGGTATTCGTTGAAGGACCTGAAGGGGCGTCCGCTTGAAGAGTGGGCCGATATCGTGCGCCGCGTGGTGGGGCATGTTTCCGCCGCGGAAACGGGTGAAAAGCGGGACAAGTTTTTTGCGGCGATGAGCGAGGTGATGCTGGCACGCGAGTTTATTCCGAACACTCCGTGCCTGGTAAACGCTGGTAAATCAAATGGACAACTTGCGGCGTGTTTTGTTTTGGAAGTTCCCGACTCGCTCCAGGGGATTATGGACCACGCCAAAGCTGCGGCCACAATTCACCAGACTGGCGGCGGCACCGGAATGACGTATGAGTTTCTGCGGCCGCATGGAGCGTCGGTGAGCTCCGCGATGGGCGTGGCATCTGGTCCAGTTTCGTTTATGAACATCGTCAACCAGGTGACTGACGTTGTGAAACAGGGCGGTGTGCGACGCGGCGCGAACATGGGAATGATGCGCGTTACGCATCCCGATGTGCTTCGTTTCATTCACGCTAAAAACGATCAGCACTCGCTCACAAACTTCAATATCTCGGTTAACGTTACCGATGGATTTTTGAGAGCGGTTGATAACAACGAGTGGTTCCAGTCGGAATTCAATGGCGAGCCTTGGAACGAATCGATCTTCGATCCGGTGCGCTATGATGATTATGTTTTGTACCGGCGTCCAGACGGATCGACGGTGAGTTTTTGCGATCGCCAGGCGTTTCTGGCTGCGGATCTTTCGAACTGCACGATCGAGGAACCGCCGCGACCGGGAATGATCTTCGCTCCAGACATTTGGAACCGAATCATCGCCAGTGCGCACAAGTACGCCGAACCAGGCATCGCGTTCATCGACGAAGTGAATCGTCATAACCACATGATGAAGTCGATGGGTCCGATTTACTCTTGCAATCCTTGCGGCGAGCAGTTTCTGCACTTCTCGAATTCGTGCAATCTCGGTTCGATCGATCTCGCGAAGTTTTACGATCCGCAAAACCGGATCGACTGGGCTCGCCTCCGTGATGTGACACATCTCTGCACGCGTTTTCTCGATAACGTGATCGATACCTGTGCCTGGCCGCTGCCCGAGATCAATGATGTGGTCCATCGCACGCGGCCGGTGGGCCTGGGCATCATGGGATTCGCGGATCTCTGTCTCAGACTAAACGTCACTTACGGTTCGCCGGCGTCGATCGATTTGATGGACGAGGTGATGGGGTTTGTGCGGCGCGAGTCGTGGATGGAGAGCAATCGTCTGGGAGCGGAGAAAGGTGCGTTTCCGGAGTTTGAGCCGAACCGCGAAGCTTACACGGATTTTCTTTACAACCAGATCGGAATTCCGAAAGATATTCCGTTGACACCGCGTAACTATGAAGTGACGACGATTGCGCCGACGGGAACAATCTCGCTCGTGGCGGAGACATCTTCGGGTATCGAGCCAAACTTCTCCTGGGCCTACGTTCGCAAAGACACGCTCGGTACGCGCACTTACGTGCACACCCTCGCGGCGCAAGCGCTCGGTATTGACGTGGACCAATGTGATCAGGAATCGATAGATGCGGCTGCGACTTACGTCGTGGAACACGAACATGAATTGCCGCCGCATTTTATCTCGGCGATGAACATAAGCGCTGAGCAGCACGTTCATGTGCTCGCGGCTGCTCAGCGCAACGTCGACAACAGTGTGTCGAAGACGTGCAATGGCGCGATTGATGATACGGTGGAGTCGGTCGACGCGCTTTATCGCCTGGGCCGTCAGCTTGGTTGCAAAGCGGTGAGTTATTATCGCGACGGTTCGCGAGAGAATCAGGTGTTGACGTCAATGAAAGCGGAAGAGCCGAAAGGTGAGATCGCCTGCAATCCGGAAGCGGTAGTCGAACCGCTGGAGGAAGGTGTTAGCGCGGCGGAAGCAACTGCGGCCGACGACGCCTCAGCCCGCCAGGAAGCGATTGCACGCGAGCACTCGGAGACAATCAAGGTGCCGGCGGTGACGGCGATCCGAATCGAGCGTCCACGCGAATTGCGCGGCGCCACATGGCAGATTCCGTTTGATGGTCAGAACCTGTACGTCACCGTTAACCACGACGGCAAGATGATTCAGGAAGTCTTCGCCACTGGTCCAATCAGCGGCGGCGTGGGCTTGCTTGCCTCGAAGATGCTGCGCGGCGGTTTCGACGCCGCGGAAGTTGCATACAGTTTGAATAAAGTAACTGGCACGCACGCCGTGTGGTTCAACGAGCGCCTGCTCACTTCTCCCGAGCAAGCTGTTGCGGAGTGCATCATGATTACCGTGCGTCGCGTCCAGGATCTCCCTGACTCCGCCCGGGCCGTAGCGAGCAAACAACAATCCCTACACCAGAAACCCGTCACCGGCGCCATCATGTCCAACATGATCGGCATCTGCCCCGAATGCCACGGCCAACTCGAACACGCCAGCGGCTGCGACTTCTGCCGCGACTGCGGCTACAGCAAGTGTAAGTGAGTTCAATCTAAGTTGATTGAGAAGGGCTGATGTTTGTAGAAATCGGCCCTTTCTCGTTAATGGGCAAGCTGTTATGATGGTGCCCGTTATGAAACGCGAAACCCTCACAAAAGAACCTGATCAACCGTTCATTACCTTGTCGCCTGAGCGAAAAAGCTACGATGAAATCATCGATCTCTTAGCCCGGGGTGCCTCATCATCTGAAATCCTTGCGTTTCAACTCTCAGAAAACACTCAGGAACGTGTACGTTTTCTCCTTGAGCGAAACGCTGCTGATGAACTAACTGCGGAGGAGGCGTCGGAGCTTGATCTCCTCGGCGAATTTGGACAGCTTATGCAATTAGTTAAAATTCGGGCCGAGGAGTATCTCAAGACGAAAACATGAACCAAGCCCGTATGCTCGCTTCCTTACGGCGAGAGGTGCGGGAAAGAGCTGGAGAGCGTTGCGAGTATTGTTTGTTGGCTGAATTACAAGCCCTCCCTCCTCACGAACCTGATCACCTCATCTCACTGAAACACGGTGGCCAGACCATATCTGCGAATTTGGCGCTGGCGTGCTTCGTCTGCAATCGATTTAAAGGCTCGGATATCGCGTCAATTGATGCTGTCACCAGCGAGCTGGTGAGTCTGTTCAATCCCCGCACACAACGATGGTTCGAACACTTTCGTCTGGATGGCGCTTACCTCGTTCCACTGACAGTGGTCGGTCGAGTTACCGAAAAACTGTTACGGTTTAATCTTCCCTATCGTGTCGAAGTCCGCGCACGCTTAATCGAACTCGGTAAATATCCTTATAGCTGTAACCGGAATCCGGATCACTCACACGAAAACTCCAAGGTTGACGAGCGATATACGGCTCAATAATATATCGCTATGCCATATAAGCTGTCGCAGATGCTGGATCGGGAGTTGAAGAAGGGGAGTGCCGAGTTGTTGATTCTGTCGCTGGTTGAGGATCAGCCGAGGCATGGGTATGACATCGGCAATCTAATCGAACAGCGCTCAAAGGGAAGGTTGCGGTTCAATGTCGCTTCGCTTTACCCGCTGCTCTATCGACTAGAGAAGCGAGGTTGGATTCAGGGGCGCTGGGTGGAAAAAGCCGGCCAGAGAAGACGTCGTTATTACCGCCTGACAGCCGAAGGCAAAAAGGTTCTGGCGGCCCAGCGTCACAGTTGGCAGGAGTTTGTCGAGGCCATCAATCGCATTACCGGAATCGAACATGCCTGACTGGAAAGAAGAAGTTAGAAGACGATTGTCCGGTCTGAAACTGGCGCCTGCGCACGAGGCTGAGATTGTCGAAGAATTGGCCCAACACCTCGAAGACGTCTACGAGCGTTCGATTAACGGCGGCGCGACGGAGGCCGAGGCAAAACGCGTGGCACTTCGAGAGCTCGCCGGCGCCGGCGTATTTCAGAAAGAAATGCGGCGCGTGGAAAAACCGGTCGCAGAGCCGCCGGTTGCAGGCGCAGCAGGGAGGGCGAACTTGTTAGCTGATCTTTTGCACGATCTGCGTTACGCCGCACGCATGCAGCGGAAGAACCTGGCCTTCACGATTATCGCCGTCATCGCGTTGGCATTAGGCATTGGTGCGAACACCGCGATCTTCAGCGTCGTGAACACTGTGCTGCTGCGCCCACTGCCTTACAACGACCCTGAGCGGCTAGTGATGGTCTGGGAAGACGCAACCAGGCATGGCTACCCGCGCGACACGCCCGCAGCCGCCAACTATGTCGACTGGCGCGATCAGAACCAGGTTTTCGAAGGCATGGCCGCCATTGCCGATGAAAGCTTTAACCTGACCGGCACCGGCGATCCCGAGCGGCTCGAAGGCAGACTTGTTTCGGCAAACCTCTTTCCATTGCTCGGAGTCGATCCACAGATCGGACGCGTTTTTACGGCAGCAGAAGATCAGCCGGGAGCCCAGCGTGTGGTCCTGTTGAGTTACGCACTGTGGCAACGCAGGTTCGGCGGTGATCCAGGCATCGTTGGTAAGCCGTTGACACTGAATGGCGAGAGTTACGTCGTGGTAGGTATAATGCCTGCTCGATTTCAGTTTCCTTCCAGTGACGATCAGGTCTGGGTGCCGATTGCGTTGACTTCCGAGCAAGCTGCCAATCGAAACCGTCACTATCTCCAGATCGTCGCACGACTCAAGCCCGGCGTAACGTTGGCCCAGGCTCAAACTGAGATGAGCACGATCGCTACTCGTCTCCAGCAGCAGTACCCACAGTCGAATACAGATCTCGGCGCCGCAGTTACGTCGCTGCACGAACATCAGGTGGGCGACATCAGGCCCGCTTTGCTGATCCTGTTAGGCGCAGTCGGATTGGTGTTGTTGATTGCGTGCGCTAACGTGGCCAATCTGTTACTGGCACGCGCTGCTGTCAGACAAAAAGAGATCGCGGTGCGCGTTGCCCTTGGGGCAAGACGCTGGCGTTTGGTACGGCAGTTCCTGACTGAAAGTGTTTTGCTGTCCACGTTGGGTGGCATTGTCGGGCTGGGCATCGCGTATGGTGGATTAATTCTCCTCAAAGCGTTTATTCCGGAAAACATTTCTCAAGCAAGAGAGATATCGATCGACTTCAAAGTTCTCGGTTTTACGTTGCTCGTTTCAGTATTGACGGGTCTGATCTTTGGTCTTGCACCGGCGATTCAGGCGGTGCGCTTCAATCAGATCGATACACTGAAGGAAGGCGGGCGTGATGCTGCTACCGGTGGGAGTGGCAAACGTTTGCGCAGTCTGCTGGTGGTGGCGGAGGTTGCGATATCGCTGGTGCTCTTGATTGGCGCTGGCCTGCTCATCAACAGTTTCCTGCGTCTGCGTAATGTCGATCCAGGCTTCCGCGCAGATAATCTATTGACGATGAGGATCATCCTTCCCAAACCTAAGTACGCGAAGTTTGCACAACGATCCGCTTTCTACACTGAATTAATCCAGCGCGTGCAATCAGTCGCAGGCGTTCGCTCAGCAGCGGTCACTACGAATCTTCCTCTTTACCGGCAGGGCAATTCCACTTCAATTAGCATCGAGGGGCAGCCCGAACCTCCGCCGGGACAGGAAGCCATTATTGTTACGAGAGTGATCAGTCCCGGTTATTTCAACACGATGAGCATCCCGTTGCTGAGCGGAAGAGACCTTACCGATCAAGACTCAATAACCGCCCGGTACGCAGTAGTCGTGATCAGCGAAACTATGGCGCGCCGGTATTGGCCAAATGAAGATCCGGTTGGCAAACGCATCGCACTCGGACGAGCAAGATCCGATGAGGATTGGATTCAGGTTATCGGCGTGGTCAAGGACGTGCGGCAATTCGAACTGACTGCTGAGCCGAGGCCACAGATGTACCTGAGTTATCGTCAGGCCGGATTATTCGAGCCACGCGATCTGGTAGTCAAAACTGATGTGGAACCAACCAGCCTGGCGGCGACCGTACGCAAGGCGGTGTGGGAGATCGACAAGGACCAGCCGGTTTCGAACATCCAAACGATGGAGCAGATCCTCGGCGATTCAATCGCGCGACAACGGTTCAGCATGCTGCTGCTGGTGATCTTTGCGGCAGTGGCGATGATACTGGCGGGCGTTGGGATCTATGGCGTGATGAGTTATTCAGTGGCCCAACGCACACGCGAGATTGGCATTCGCATGGCGCTTGGCGCGCAGACTGGCGCCGTGCTTAAGTTGGCGGTTGGGTATGGGATGAAGCTGGTTGTTATCGGGGTCGTAATTGGATTGATTGCGGCTTTTGCGTTGACGCGAGTGATGTCGACTCTGTTGTTTGGTGTCACTGCGACTGATCCGGCGACGTTCACGTTGATTTCGTTGCTGCTTATTGCTGTAGCTGCGTTGGCGAGTTACATACCGGCGCGACGTGCGACGAAAGTAAATCCGATTATTGCTTTGCGCTACGAGTGATCAGCCACGGATTTACACGAATGAAAGACGGATTATCGATCCAGCTTGAGAAGAGTATGAAGCAAGACGTTCGCGCCGTTGGCGATGTCTTCCGGGCGGGAGAATTCGCGGGGTGAGTGGCTGATGCCCGCGACGCTCGGGACAAAGATCATGCCGACTGGACCAAGCCGCGCCATGTCCTGTGCATCGTGACCGGCGCCGGAAGGCAACGATTTCGTCGTCAGGCCCAGCTCGCGAGCAGCTTCGGAGATTAACGAGCGAAGCTTTGGATCCGTAGGCGCGGGGATATTGACGTTGATCTCTTTGAAGTCGAATTTAGTCTTGCTATTGGCTCCGATCTTTTGTGCTTCGGCTTGAATCTTTTCGAACAGCATATTGATCTTCGCCGCATCTAGATCGCGCAGCTCCAGGCTCAGGACGACTTTCCCGGGAATGACGTTCGGTGCGCCGGGCAAAGCGTTGATCCTGCCAACTGTTCCGACTTGCCTGCCGGGAACACTCGTCACGATCCGGTTCACAGCCTCGATAAACTTCGCCGCGGCAAGGAGCGCATCCTGACGATTATTCATCGCGGTAGTCCCGGCGTGATTGGCGAAACCTTCGATAGTCACGTCCCACCAATTGATCCCAACAATGCCTTCGACGACACCGATGTTGATCTTTTCGGTATCGAGCGTGCCGCCCTGTTCGATGTGCAACTCGAGATAACCGGCAATATCACCTTTCTTGCGGCGAACGTCACCGAGCTTCGAAGGATCGCCGCCGATAAACTTAATCCCTTCGCGAATTGTCTTGCCGCTACGACTGACAAGATCGAGTTCTTTTTCCGTCAGCTCGCCGTCCATTGCACGACTGCCAATCAGTCCGCCTTCTTCGTTCTGAAAAATGACGACTTCAAGCGGGTGTCGCGTAGTGACGTTGTTCTCAGCGAGCGTGTGTGCGACTTCAATGGCGCCCATCGATCCAACTACGCCGTCGTAGTTTCCGCCTTCGGGAACACTGTCGACGTGCGAACCGATCAGTAACGGAGCAAGACCAGTGGCGCTTCCGGCGCGACGGCCAATCAGGTTCCCGGCCGCATCGAGGGTGACGTCGAGTTTTGCGGCACGCATGAGACCCAGCACGTATTCGCGTCCCCGTTTGTCCGCATCGCTGTACGCGACGCGACTGACGCCGCCTTGCGGATTCTTGCCAAACTCCGACAGCGCGAGGATGTGGTCCATGATCCGTTTGCCGTTGACGCGCAGCGTGGCTTGCGGATAGAACGATCGCAAAGGCAGGGCTCCCAGACTAACCACGAGCCCGTAGTTGAAATGGCGGCGATTTATCTGCATGTGAGCGCCGTGAGCGTACCGTAAGGCGTTGAGATTAGGCAACTAACCCACAGCGTTGTAGAATTCTCCGTCCCGGCTATCCCATCAAGCTTTCATCAAGATTAAGGAGGTTTCCGAAATGAAACGACTGATCTATTTGTTTGCGCTCACGCTGAGTCTGGTTTGTGGCTCGCTGTTGCTGCCGCCTAAAACTTCCGCCATCACTTACGGCTTCGTGGATTCGAGCAACACGTTCCGCAATACCGGCGCATTCATTGTTAGATCGAGTAATGGTGAAAACTTTCCGATCTGCTCGGGAACGCTGATCGCACCCAACGTGTTTCTGACAGCGGCTCACTGCACGCTTTTCTACACGCAGGACTTGGCGCCGGAAGGAGATGTCGCTTACGTCAGTTTGGATCAGTCGATACCGTTTGGTGCACTCACGAGTAATAAAACAGAACTGCTGGCAGTTACTCATGTCGTAACTAATCCTAACTACAACCAGAGCCAGAGCGATTCCGGAGATATTGGCGTACTGATCCTGGAGCGGAATGTGCGCGGTGTGACGCCTGCTACACTGCCCGCTTGCGGACTGTTGGACCAGCTCGTTGCCCAGAATGGATTGAAAACCGCCACGTTCACGAATGCCGGCTACGGGCTACAGAATCGAGTGGTCGGAGGCGGCGTCCCGTTCTTCCAGGATCTAAATCCGATTCCGCGCATGTTCTCTTTCTCCAGCTTCAACTCGCTGAATGGAGGCTACCTTCGTCTGTCGCAGAATCCTTCAACGGGCAATGGCGGCACGTGTTTTGGAGATTCTGGCGGCCCCAACTTTCTCACCGTCAACGGTAAGCAACTGATCGTTGCCATCACCATTACCGGCGACTCGGTTTGTCGTTCAACGAATGTGGACTACCGGCTCGATACGGTTTCTGCGCAGGGATTTCTCGCTTATGTGAATGCTGCATTTGGAACGAGCATTCCGATCTCATGCTGAAAGGTCACTAACATTTGAGACACTTCAAACTACTCGCCGTCGCATTGTGTTTGGTCCACTCAATATGCGTCGCGGCTCTGTCGCAAACCGCGCGCATCACTCCTGAGGCTCCGATCGGTAAAGGCATAGTCGTGCTAAAGGCGGCGCGCCTGATCGATGGAACAGGAGCGGCCCCGATCAATAACGCCGTCGTTGTCGTCACTGACAACACGATCACCGCTGTCGGCGCTTCGAGCGCGGTACGTGTTCCCGCAAACGCGAAGCTGATCGATCTCGGCGACGTCACGCTGATGCCCGGATTCATCGATGCGCACACACACTTGATTGGCCGTGTGCTCGGAGATCCTGCTGGTGAAAATGCACTCGTTAGAGACTTCGAATCGTTCGCGGCGATTCTCAGTGTGGAATACGCGCGCGCCACATTGATGGCCGGCTTTACGAGTGTGCGCAACGTCGGTGCCTCCGGACGGTTTGACGACATGGCATTGCGCCAGGCCATCAACGAGGGCTGGACGCCCGGACCGCGAATCATGACCGCGGGCCACGCACTCGGCATTCGCGGTGGACACTGTGATGAAAACGGTTTTCGTCCGGGGCTGTTTGATCCGGGGATCGAAGAAGGCGTCGCCGATGGTCCGGAGCAGATTCGCGCGGCTGTTCGCTATCAGATCAAGTACGGCGCCGACGTGATCAAGACATGCGCGACCGGTGGAGTGTTGTCGGAAGGCGATGCCGTCGGTGCAACTCAGTACACGTTTGAAGAACTGAAGGCGATGGTCGACGAAGCGAACAAGCTGGAGCGGAAAGTAGCGGCGCATGCCCACGGCAATGAGGGCATCAAGATAGCCGTGCGCGCCGGCGTCTCTTCAATCGAGCACGGTTCGTTTCTTGACGAAGAAGGCGCGCGGCTCATGCGAGAGCACGGAACGTTTCTGGTGCCAACGCTATCAGCCGCTGAAGGGGTTGAGCGGGCAGCAAAGACAGGAGTGTTGAAGGGCTTGCGTGCCGAGAAGGCGTTGGCTGCGTCAGCGGCAGTTCGTAACGCGATCAAGCTCGCGGTAGCCAACAAAGTTCAGATTGCATTGGGAACTGACGCCGGCGTCGTGCCGCATGGCACAAACGCGCACGAGTTTGAACTGATGGTCGAATGGGGTGGCATGAGCAACATGGACGCGATCGTCGCCGGCACGATGAGCGGCGCGCGATTGTTGGGTTGGGATAAACACCTGGGCTCTTTAACAACCGGCAAGTGGGCTGATATCGTCGCTGTCCCCGGCGATCCGCTCAAAGACATCAAGAACCTCCAGAAGGTTGTTTTCGTGATGAAGAACGGCGTGATTTATAACCACAGATAAACACGGATTTACAAACACCGATTCACACTGATCGGAATCCGTCTATAAATCCGTGTTCATCTGTGGCTAACTTCATCCCAGATCAGCGTGTGCTTCGTTTCTGTTAGTAGCAGCGAGCCAATGATGAAAGTTAGGGACGCAACGATGACCGGGTAATAGAGGCCCGCGTAGATGTTGCCGGTTCGTTCGACTACCGTTAACCCTATCACTGGAAGCAGGCCGCCGAAGACGCCGTTGCCGATGTGATAGGGCAGGGAGAGCGACGTGTAGCGGATCTTTGCCGGAAACGCCTCCACCAGGTAAGCCGCGATTGGCCCATAGACCATTGTCACAAAGAACACCTGAATAAAGACGAGCAGGATCAGCTTCCACGCGATTGGGGAACTGATCAACGTTGAGATGTTGACGTAAGGTAGCACTTCTTGTGCTGCCTGGAGTTGGCCGTTGACTTCGGTTTGTGGAATAAGGCTGATAGCCTTGGTGACAAGATCCTTTTGGGACGTTGCCGTGACAACGTTGGAACCTGCCGCGCGTTGCATCGCCTGGTAGATGGGGAAGTAAGAAACTGCGGCGAGTAAACAGCCCAGCATCATGATCCACTTGCGTCCGATTCGATCCGAGAGCGCTCCCATGAACACAAACAGCGGCATCGCCAGCAGCAACGCGATCGCCACGATGTATTGCGCCGAACGCCCGTTCACCTTCAACACTGTCTGCAAATAAAAGAGCGCATAAAACTGCCCGGTGTACCAGACCACGCCCTGTCCCGCAGTAGCCCCGAAAAGTGAAATCAGAACGCGTTTCAAGTTGTCCCAATGTGTAAACGCCTCGACGAGCGGGCGGCTCGACGTCATGCCTGCGGTTTTAATCTGACTGAAAATCGGAGACTCTTTCATGCGCAAGCGAATGTACAGAGAGATGCCCACGAGAAAGATCGAAATGATGAACGGGACACGCCAGCCCCAGGCACTGAATGCTTCGCGCGACATCGCGTTCTGCACCAAAATACTGACCAGCAAAGAAACAAACAGACCGAGCGTAGCCGTGATCTGAATAAAGCTCGTGTAGAACCCTCGTCTTTCGTCCGGAACGTGCTCGGCGACATAAACGGCAGCGCCGCCATACTCACCACCGAGCGCGAGTCCCTGAAGCACACGGATCAACAGAAGAATTACCGGCGCAGCAATGCCGATGGTAGCGTAAGTAGGAAGGAAGCCGATGGCGGCGGTGGCGCCACCCATCACGAGCAGCGTCACCAGAAACGCATACTTTCGTCCGACGAGATCGCCGATGCGTCCGAAGAAGAGCGCTCCGAAAGGACGGACAACAAAGCCAACCGCAAAGGTCGACAAGTAAGCAATGAGCGCCAGCGTGTCGTTACCCTTCGGGTAGAACAGCGGTGAGATTGTGACCGCGAGACTACCGAAGATATAGAAGTCGTACCACTCGATCATGGTACCGACTGCTGAGGCTGTAATTACTTGCCAGATGCGATAACTCGGGGCCGAGTTCATCAGTCGCGATTCGTCGTTCCCGTCATGTTTCGCATTGGCATCTGGAGCCTGCCATCGGCGCCGCTGGTCAGGGCCAGGAACGCTGAATCCTGGCGCAGCGAATCAAACACTGCATCGACACGCGCTTCCATCATCTCCTTGGCGCGAACAGCTTGATAACGTTCGTAACGGAAGAAGTGACGCTGCAACAGCGCGAGCGCCTCGCGACGGTGGCCCGTCTGCGCGTAAATCGCGGCAAGGTTGTACGAAGCAGGCATCAGACTGCGATTCTCGCGTGCAATCTTCAACGCCTCGTCGCCACGACCGGAAGCGGCCATGAAGACTGCGGCGAATACGAGGTTATAAGGATCTTTCGGATCAAGAGCGAGGGCCTTTTGCGTGTAAGCATTGCCCTGTTCCAAATCGCCTTCGGAGTTCCAGTAGACTGCGAGATTGCGATAGGCGAGCGGCAGCGGATACTGCTCAACAGACTGCTCCATCAGCGACAGACCTTTCTTAAACTCGCCGTCGTGGATCGTCATCTTGCCGAGACCGTGAAGCGCGACCGCGCGCGCGATATCATCGGCGGGCATGTTAAGAATGGTGTTGAAGGTTGCTCTGGCCTTGTCCCACTCGCCGGTGTGATGTCGATACAGTTCGCCTAAGTAACGAAGCGGCGTCGGATCCGCGGGATCCATCTGGTGTGCTCTCTCGTAAAATCTTTGAGCCGCGACGTACGCTTCCGCGATCTCCGCGCGCAGACCGTTGCGCATCACAGCTTCGACTTTAGCGCCCTGCACGCGATCGAGAATCGGCGCCGCCGCGGGAATGCTGCCGACTTCGTCGACACCCAGTTTCTTCAATTCCTTCGCCGCGTCTTTTGCCTTCTTCGGGAACAGGCACTTCTCTTCGGCGACAGGTTTCAGCGCAGCGATCGCACCGTCTTTGTCGCCGGCTTTCGCTTTCTCTTTGCCGCTCTTCAACTGTGTGTCGAGACTGGTTTCGCGCTGCTTCATCTCGGCATCGACGAGTTTCTCCACCTGTTCGACCCTGAGCTTGCCGCCGGTGTTCTCGACCTTGTTAATCGGAGTTCCGTCAGTACTGGCCAACACTGCAACGGGCACAACAGAGTCGCCGACGATCGGTTTCATTTCCGGCGTTCTTGCATCAGCCACTGTCATCGAGACGCACTGCGCTGAGTAAAGCGTCAGAATTCTTGACGCCCAGAGACTTGATTTTTTGAGTTCATCATTACTCGCTGGAAACCAGTACAAGACCAAACCTTTATTCGGTGTGGCCCTCGCTTCCCACATCTTCCACGGCACTTTGTAAACAGCGGGCGCCGGTCCTTCGTTTCTGGCGCCGCCGCCAACTCCGCCGGTTCCGCCGCCGCCGCCGCCGCCGCAGGTAGCCCATGCGGGCGAAAGAGAAAACAGGACGATCAAAAGGGTGGCAAGAGCGCGTGAAAGTTGTGACTTCATGATGCGGTTGTACCTTTCATAAGTTCGGCGAGTTAGGCGGAAGTTATAGCACATCCGCCTTTATCTGTGATAATCCGCGGCTCTAATTGCGCGGGGCTTACGATTCCCGTATGGTTACACAATTATTACTCGCCCCAAGTAAAATCGAGACTATTATTGAAGCGAAAAATAGAAGTGCGCCCAAACGTGGGAGGAGGACGCAATGAGGATCTTACTAGTCAATCCGAAGTTTCCTGAGACGTACTGGAGTTTTCGACACGCGCTGCCGTTCGAAGGCAAGCGCTCCGTATTTCCTCCCCTGGGTCTGTTGACTGTTTCCAGCCTGTTGCCGCGTGACTGCGAGCGGCGTCTGATCGATCTGGAGGTTGAGCGACTAAAGGATTCGCATATCGATTGGGCCGACATGATTTTTATCACGGGAATGCTGGCTCAGAAGGAATCGCTGCACGAGGTTGTTCAACGCGGCAAGCAACGAGGGAAGGTGATCGTGCTCGGCGGACCTTACGTCACCAGCACGATCGAAGAACTTCCTTATGCCGATCACATCTTTCAGGGCGAGGCTGAAACCACGCTGCCACAATTCTTCGCCGACCTCGAACGGGGGGAAGCCAAACGCGTCTACAAAGCCCCCGAGCGACCGCCGTTATCAATCACGCCAGTGCCAGACTTTCATCTTGTGAATCTGAAGCGATACAGCAACATGTCGGTGCAGTACTCGCGCGGTTGTCCCTTCTCGTGCGAGTTTTGCGACATCATCGAGATCTACGGGCGCGTGCCACGCACCAAGAGCAACCAACAGATGCTTGCCGAGTTTGACGCCTTGAAACAACTCGGCTGGCGCGGACCACTCTTCATCGTCGACGACAACTTCATCGGCAACAAGAAGAACGTCAGGCTGTTGCTGCCTGATCTCATCGAGTGGCAAAAGAAAAACGGATATCCGTTTTCATTGTTGACCGAAGCCAGCGTAAATCTCGCGGACGACGACGACCTGCTCGTCGCAATGAAAGACGCCGGCTTCCGCCGCGTGTTTCTGGGTATCGAGACGCCTGTCGAAGAAAGTCTTAAAGAGGCGCAGAAAACACAGAACCGCGGCAACCTGCTCGACTCCGTGCGGAAGATCCAGAATCGCGGAATGGAAGTGATGGCCGGGTTCATCGTCGGCTTCGACAACGATCCGGAAGACATTTTCGAACGACAGATCGAGTTTATCCGCGAAAGCGCGATCCCGATGGCGATGGTGGGAATGCTGAACGCCCTTCCCGACACGCAACTCTGGAGGCGACTCGAAAAAGAAGGACGACTGCTCGGCGCCGACGCTACCGGCAACAACACGATAGCCACAGTCAACTTCATTCCCAAGATGGACGTCGAGAAACTCATCAGCGGCTATCAAACGATCATGCGCACGATTTACAAGCCGAGCGAATACTATCGCCGCGCACTCGAGTCGTTGCAGCGCGTACCGCAGGACGTGCCGGAAGCGCACCAGTATCACGGCTTCAAAGCGGTGAAGGCGTTTCTGCGTATCGCATTCAAGCTCGGGGTGCTCGACGCGGAGCGGCGTGAGTTCTGGCGTTTCTTCCTGAAGGCCGCGCGCGAACACCAGGACCGCATGGTCGAGTTGCTGCGTCACGCGGCGATGGCCTACCATTTCCGTAAGTTGAACGAATCCTACGGCGATACGTGATCCGGGCTTGGCCACAAAGAGGCACAAAAGACACAAAATGTAGGACAAACCATTTTGTGTCTTTTGTGCTTTTTTGTGGCTTAACTCTGAGGCAAAGCCCGTGAGCTCTCCCAATTCCGCATTTGCTGCTTTACGTCACCGCGATTTTCGGCTTCTTTGGATGGGCCAGATTGTGTCTGTGACCGGATCACAGATGCAGTTCGTTGCGATCAACTGGCACGTTTACCTCCTCACAAAATCTGCATTCGCTCTCGGACTGGTGGGTCTCTTCCGCGGCGTGCCGATCATTCTGTGTTCGCTGGCAGGCGGCGTCGTGGCCGATGCTGTCGATCGAAAACGGTTGATGGTGGTGACGCAGTTCATCATGCTGGTGAGCGCGGCGCTGCTGACGGTTGGCACACTCGCCGGGATGGAGAGTGTTTGGCCCATCTACATACTCAGTGGATTTGCATCCGCGGCAACTGCCTTCGACACTCCCGCGCGGCAGTCGCTGATGCCCACGCTCGTGCCGCCGGAGGATTTTCCAAACGCAGTGAGTTTGGGAATACTGGTCTTCAACGTCGCGACCATCGGTGGACCTGCCATCGCAGGCTTTTTGCTTGCTGAAAGGGGTCCGGCAGTGATTTACGGGCTCAACGCGCTCTCGTTTCTGGCGGTGATCGCAGCTTTAATTGCGATGCGCGCGAGTGGCAGAGCCGATGACGAGCGCGAACGCAAAGATGCGTTGAGCATCGCGGCGCTCAAAGAGGGACTAAAATTTGTCTGGCACACTCCGATCATCGTGCAGACAATGACGCTCGACTTTGTCGCGACATTCTTTGCGTCCGCGACGTTGCTACTGCCAATCTTCGCGCAGGAACGGTTGCACGTCGGCGCTCGTGGTTACGGCTTTCTGGCCGCCGCGCCGGCGATCGGATCGGTGTTGACTGCATTGGTGATGGCGCGTTTTGGAAGCTTTCGCAAACAGGGACGACTGGTGGTTTGGTCTGTTGCAGTGTTTGGCCTCGCGACCGCGGCGTTCGGAGTCTCGACCGTGTACTGGTTATCGTTATTGATGCTGGCGGTCACCGGCGCGGCGGATACTGTCAGCACGGTTTTGCGCCAGACGATTCGTCAGCTCGTCACGCCAAATCATCTGCGCGGCCGCATGACGTCGATCAATATGATGTTCTTCATGGGTGGGCCACAGCTTGGCGAGCTCGAAGCGGGCTCGCTTGCGGCGCTTATCGGCGCTCCGCTGTCGGTGGTGACTGGTGGTTTGGGTTCACTCATCTGCGCTGCAATCGCCGCGGTTAAGTCGAAGAGCTTAATGGAATTTGAGATATGACCTGGACTGCGGCCGAAACGAATACACATCAGGATCACGTGATCGCGCACGTCATCGGCGCCACGCCTGTAGGTCACTTCGTCTGGGACGAAACCGCTTACATCGTGCTCGACATCGGATTCATCTGGAACATCTATCTCGATATGGAGATGGGTTTGGTTCCGCACCGTCTTGCGATCTCTGAATTGGAAGTCAGCGATGAGAAGAAAAAAGAGTTGTCGGAAGTGAGAAACGTAGAGTCGAGTCCGATTGAGTCGGTTGAATTGTTTGAGAACGGAGATGAGCGGCGATTGGTGTTGAATTGTGAGGTCGACAGCCTGGTTATCGAAACATCATTAAGCCACAGATGGACACGGATCAAGTGATCCGTGTCCATCCGTGTACTTACTAATCGGCGAGGACAGTGATTTGATTGTCGACTTCCTTTACACCCTTGATCTGTTTCACCATTCTTTCAATCCGCGTCTTCAGCTCTGCGGTCTTCACTGTTCCGACCAGCATCACTTTGCCGTTCAAAACAGTCGCCGTAATACCGAGCGTTGAGATCTCCGGATCGTCCGAAATTCTCTTATCGACTACCGTCTGAATCGTCGAATCAATGTTCACGCTTTCAGCCGGCACAGTCGAACCACCAGTTGGGACCGGTGGCGTCACGACGATTGGCGCGGGCTGTGTTGCCGGCGCCGGCTGTTGAATGATCACCGGAGGTTGTTGTACCGGTGCCGGCTGCTGCACAACCGTCGTCGGCTGTTGGGCCGCCAGATTTGCATTGTCGGTTGTGGGCTGACTGCTCAACCAGAATAGGACCAGCATCGTTATCAACGCGATAGCTACCACAACAAGTACGCCGACCATTCCCGCAGAAATGCCACTGCTGTCCGGCGTTCGCACCGACTGTGAACTCACGACCTCACGTCTTTCGTTTGGTGTTTCCACTACTACTCGGCTTCTTCTTGCCTGCTCTTCATCGTATGCCATCACTTAGCCTCCGTTTGTTCGAAACAGTTTGTCGAGATTGATTAATTTGAATTAGTAACGTCTGTGATAACGCTTGCGACGCGTATAGATATAAGAACCTGCTGCGCCTGCGCCCGCGCCGATCGCTGCGGCGCGTTTTCCACCAGCGGCTGCGCCAACACCGGCGCCTAACGCTGTTCCGCTAAGCACGGTTCCGGCCGTGCGTGTCTTTCCTTTGAAGTGACGTCGCGCCGCGCGCCGGTTGAATGCATACAAACCTGCGCCTCCCGCTCCCATCGCTGCGCCTTTCTTCCCTGCAACTAAAGCACCGACACCGGCTCCGCCTGCGATGATTGCTGCTGTGCGCGCCTTGCGCCCAAACTTCGATTTCCTGCGACGTGTTTGACCGTCCGCCGATACGATCGTTCCGGTGATGACGAGCAAGGTCCACACTAGTATTAAGGCGAGTAATCTCTTCATTCCTGACCTCCTTAGAAACCTGACTTGTTGCATGCTGACCTTGGTCTTCGACCTGTACTTGGCAAACCCTATTCCAACGCGTAAAGCCCGGAATTGTTTGAAGAGGAGTAGAAATCGGAGGATTAGCGTACACGTGCGAACTATTGAGCAGCGCCCGTCTCGTTTGAAATCGGTACGGTAACTGTAGGGGCGGCCCTCCGTGGCCGCCCCAGCGTTGAAATCAGGAGTGGGGCGGCCACAGAGTGCCGCCCCTACAAATATGTTACTTTGTCTTCTTAAAGCACATGACAACAGCCATCGTTCATCATCCAGTCTTTCGTGAACACGACACCGGACCCGGCCATCCTGAAAATCCCTCGCGCTACAGCGTTGTAATGGATGCGTTGCGTGGCGACACTGAGCTCTGGTCCGGCTTGCGCGAAGTTGAGGCGAGAGAAGCGCCGCGCGGCGATATCCAGGCTGCTCACTCACCGCAACTCTACAAACACGTCGAGCGAGCAGTCGCCGAAGGCATTGGTTATCTCGATCCGGACACAGTCGTCTCGATGCGTTCGTTCGACGCTGCCAAACGTGCGGCTGGCGCTCCGTGCCAGGCGATTGATTTGATCATGACGGGCGAAGTGAAGAATGCTTTCGTGCCCGTGCGTCCTCCCGGACACCACGCGACCGAAGAGCGTGCGATGGGGTTTTGTCTCTTCAACAACGTGGCCGTCGCAGCACGTTACGCGCAACAGAAGTATCCGGAGATTGAGAAGGTAGCGATCATCGACTGGGATGTTCATCACGGCAACGGCACGCAGGGGATCTTCTACGGCGACCCATCCGTCTTCTTCTTCTCGGCGCACCAGTATCCGTGGTATCCGGGCACCGGCTCGCGCGGCGAGAAGGGCACCGGACGTGGACTTGGATACACGTTGAATCTTCCGCTGCGTGCGGCTACGCCCGCAGTCGAACACAAACGAGGCTTTGAAGCCGCGCTGGAGGAGATGTCGGCTAACTTTAATCCTGACCTGATCATCATCTCGGCGGGCTTTGATTCTCACCTCGGCGATCCGCTGGGTCAGTTGCTGCTGGTGGACGAAGACTTTGTCGACATGACCAGGGCTTTGAAACAGTGGGCCGCGAGCAGTTGTCAGGGTCGATTGGTTTCCTGTCTGGAAGGTGGTTACAACCTGGAGACACTCGGCGAGACGGTGCGCAGACACGTCGTCGAGCTATCCACAGATTAATAGAGATGCCACGGGCTTGCCCCGTGGAGCTTCACGCTCGCAGCTACAGAGATCAAAAAAACCAAAATAGCAGATGCCACGGGCTTGTCCCGTGGAGTGTTACGTTTGGAGCTACATAGCTGCGAACATGAACCTCCACGGCCCAAGGCCGTGGCATCCAAGCGGAAATTTAAACTGGCGTGTAGCGGATGTCGTGAGACTCCACGGGACAAGCCCGTGGCATCTCTTCACGATTTGTGTAAGCCTTACAGATCACTTGTTTGACATGCTCAGACCACCTTTCTATGATCACCTCACATGCCTGCCCTTGAACGTGTTTTCCTGATCGACTCGATGTCGCACATCTTTCGGGCTTTCTTTGCGCCGATGGTGAATCGTGCGGCGCCACTCGCCACTTCGCAGGGGCTGGTGACGCAAGCCGCCTATATCTTTACCAACATGCTCCTCAAGCTGTTGCGTGAAGAGAAGCCTGACTACATCGCCGCCATTTTCGAATCGCGCGAAAAGACGTTCCGGCACGAGACCTTCGCCGACTACAAGGCGAACCGTGTCGCGATGCCCGACGACCTCTCGAAACAGATGCCGTACATCTTCCGGCTTTGCGAGGCTTTAAATATTCCCACTATTAATTATCCCGGCTACGAAGCGGACGACGTGATCGGCACCCTCGCAAAACAGGTTGCCGACAGGAAAATGCAGGCGGTGATCGTTTCAAACGACAAGGACATGTGCCAGCTCGTGCGCGATCCTTATGTCATCTGCATGCGACAGAACTCGCAAGTCGTGAAGCGTAAAGACCCTGTGCCGCCGGTCGAGTGGTGCGACGAAGCGTGGGTGGAGAACAAATTTGGCGTCACGGCTGACAAGCTGGTCGATTTGCTCGGCTTGATGGGCGACTCGATCGACAACATCCCAGGCGCGCCGGGCATCGGTTCCAAAGGAGCGGTGCAGCTTATTCAGCAGTTTGGATCGATAGAGGCAGCACTCGAAAATTGGGAGTCAGTCAAGCACAAAACTTACCGCGAGTCGTTGCGCAACAACGCCGATCTGATTCGACAGTCACGCGAGCTGGCGCGCATCCGTCTCGATATCGACATGCAGCTGGATCTCGAGCAGATCAAAGCACGTCCTCCCGATCGGGCCGCTGCGTACGAGCTCTTTCACGAACTGGAATTCACCCTTCTCCAGAAAGAATATGCTGACGCTGCTGTCGTGCGGCCTGCGAGTGCCGAGGCCGCGCGCAATTACCGCATCGTGCAGACGAAGAGTGATTTGGACAATCTCGTGCGGACCTTGTTCGACGCGGAAAGAGTCGGAGTGGCCGTTGCCGATTCAACTCCCGCGGGAACAGGCGAGCAGGAATGCTTCACCGAGTTGGAAGCGACTCGCGGAATCGCCTTTTCAACAAAAGCCGGTGTCTCGGCTTACGTGGACCTCGAAAAATTCTCAGACGGAGTTGATAGTGCGATCGGAACACTGCGCGACGTGCTGTCGAATGGTTTGATCGAAAAGTCGGTTCACGATCTGAAACGCGCAGTTGGTCTGCTCGATCGTTTCAATATCACGCTTGAGGGCGTTAAAGACGATACATACCTCGCCGCATATCTTCTCGATCCGAACCGCAGCAAGTATGAGCTTGCTGATCTAGCGCGGGAAGCGCTCGGACTAGACATTAGTCCGACGCCGGCGGCGAATTGGCCTGAGACTGCCTGGCAAACTGCCGTTGCCGCCGACTTGACTGTGCAAACCGCGCACGTGCTGCGTAACCGGATTCTCGACAAGAACCTCGAGACGATCTACTCGGAAGTAGAACTGCCGCTGGCGCCGTTGCTCTATCGCATGGAGCGGGCTGGACTAAAAGTCGATCCAAAAGTTCTCGCCGATCTTTCGAGCTACATCGGCCAGGAGCTGCACAAGCTCACGATCCAGATCTATCAACTCGCAGGACGCGAGTTCAATATCGGTTCGCCGAAGCAGGTGGGCGAGGTGCTCGCGGAGTTGAACATCGATATGGGAAGAAAGACTTCAACCGGTCGCGTTTCAACCAGTAAGGCTGTTCTTGAAGAACTGGCACAGCAGTTTGAGTTGCCGCGGTTGATCATCGATTATCGCGAGCTGGACAAGCTGAAGAGCGTCTACACAGACGCGCTGCCGCATCAGATCGCGACCGACGGGCGCATTCATTGCCAGCTAAATCAGGCTGTTGCTGCGACGGGTCGTCTCTCGTCGAGCGATCCGAATCTTCAGAACATTCCGATTCGCAGCGAGATGGGGCGGCGTATTCGTCGTGCGTTTGTAGCGGAGAAAGGAAACAAGATTATTTCCGCCGACTACTCGCAACTCGAGTTGCGGTTGCTGGCCCACATCACGCAGGACCCCGTGATGCTCGAGGCGTTTCAGAAGGGCGACGACATTCATGCGCGCACGGCGCGGCTCGTCTTCGGTGCGAAGACTGACGAAGAGCTGAAAGAAGCGCGGCGGTTTGCGAAGATCGTCAACTTCGCAATCGCTTACGCGATCGAGCCGTGGGGATTGTCGCAACGCGTGGGCATTTCTCGACAGGAAGCGAAGAAAGTCATCGCGGATTACTACGACACTTACAAGGGTGTGCGGCGTTACATGGAGGAAGTGCCGGTTCGCGCGCGCGAGCACGGTTACGTGCGCTCGATTTATGGTCGCATCAGGCCGCTGCCGGGTATCACCGATCGTAACGCTAACATTCGCAAAGCGG